>Ga0114919_10001143_pt1 | contig 21343 bp, 18 predicted proteins | sample BlataG_FD_88682 | JGI IMG/M metagenome (GOLD analysis project Ga0114919, IMG submission 88682) | Deep subsurface microbial communities from Black Sea to uncover new lineages of life (NeLLi) - Black_00105 metaG | ecosystem: Environmental > Aquatic > Marine > Oceanic > Sediment | place: Atlantic... | reverse complement strand
TTGGGGTAGAGATCTTGGTTGGACGGTGCGTGGTTGGATAACACAGAAGTGCATGGATCGCTAAGCAGTACGTGCAACCAAGGGTGCGCTCCGACGTGATGAGCCGGCCGTGGGATCACCAATCAGTCGGGCAGCGGGTTATCATGGTCTCGGGTAATTTTGTGCTTGACAAAAGAAATCTTGATATGCTATGCTGGTATAGACCACCATGCCACACATAGTGAGGGGAAAGCCGTAGGCGAAAATGATTCCACAGTTGTATTAAGACCGGAGCTTCCAGTAATTCGTAATGTATCGTCAATGTCATTTGTGGTTTAACCAGGTGTCGACAGTCTCATGGAGACGCTATCTCAGAAGGAGCTTAGAACAGCAATTAAGTTACTATAGGGCCATGGGAGGTAAAACGATTAATGAGCGAAAACAACCGGGTTGGGAAAGCATGGATCAAGATATTGTCCGATGCTGATATCGAAAGAATACACCGACAATCATTGGATGTCCTAGAAGAAACTGGCATAGAGGTAGATCATGAAGCCGGCCTCAATCTGCTCGAACAGGCTGGAGCAAATGTGGATCATCTAACGAACCGCGCAAGGATACCGGTCGATCTTGTCAACCAATGCCTGGATACTGCACCGGAAGGTCTTATCCTCGCAGCGCGCAATCCAGACAATGATTGCATTATCGAGCCGGGTTGTCGACCCTATTCGCGCAATGGGGGTGGCGGTGATTACACACTTGATCTAGAGACAGGCATGTTCAGGCCCCTGCTCAAGGCTGACATGGTGGATTATTTTAGACTCATTGATGGTCTGCAGCACATTGATTTCGTGGCGCCGGTATATGGTCGTGATCTGCCTGTGGTTGGGCGAGATATCTTAGTCATGCGGGAAATGCTTGCCAACACCGATAAGCATGTTCACATGCGGGCTTATAGCAAGAAAAGCTTGGAATATATTATTGAGATGGCACAAATTGTTGCCGGTGGGAAGGAGAACTTGAACGAAAGACCAATCCTTAGCTTATTAGAATCGCCTGTTAGCCCCTTGAAGTTCCTAGACATAACGGTTGATGCTTTATTCTTGTGTGGTGAGTATGGTATCCCTATTGAGTTGTGCGTGATGCCGATTTCGGGGGGTACCGGTCCATTGACCCTGGCTGGTAATACACTTCTCTTTAATGTAGAGTTTCTGGGCTGCGTTGTCATCTCCCAATTAGCTCATCCAGGAGCACCACTCGAATATGCACCTCGGCCGATGATCATGGATATGAAAACTGGCATTGGCCTGACCGGATCAATTGAAGCTGCCATGATGTCTGTAGCTGGAGCTCAGATGGCGGACTTTTACAATGTCCCGGTGAGCTTGCACGGTCCCTGGACTGACTCATTGGTGCCGGATGGCCAGGCTACCTTCGAGAGTACGTACTTCACCCTTCTGCCGGCTTTTTCTGGGGCTCATGTACTTGCTGGAGCTGGTATGCTCCAGCAAGGTCTGTCGTTCAGTCACATTAAACTAGTCATCGATGATGAGATTCACAGCACAACACTCAGGATTTTAGAAGGCTTCAAAGTTGATGAGGAGTATCTCGGCGCGAACGCCATTGCCAGAGTGGGTCCGGGTGGGAACTTCTTGGCTGACGAGCACACGATGAAATTCCTACGATCTGGCGAGCGCTATGTGCCCAACTTGCTATACCGTCAGGCAAGAGAGACCTGGGAAGCTGAAGGGTTAAAGAATTTTCAAGAAAGAGCCAAGGAGAGGGCGTTAACAATCCTTAAAGAGCATCAGCCTGCTCCTCTTAACGAGGATGTAAGTAAAGCGCTTGATGATCTTGTGAGCGATGCTCTTCGACTGCTCAATCAGTAGGTTAAAACAATACAGATGTGTAGGAACCATGGCAACCATTCTGGATCGATTGCAAGAAGATCTCTACATCGGAAAGAACCTGGTTGGTATGATGCTCCAAGGCGCAGGTTATGAGGTCGTGGACTTGGGCATCAATGTCGCACCTGAGACCTTTGTTGAAGCTGTTTCCACTGGAGGTGCTGATCTATTGGGTATGTCGGCATTACTGACCACAACGATGCTGGCTATGAAGACAACCATTGAAGAACTCGAAAAGATCGGATTACGGAACGAGGTCAAGGTCCTTGTAGGTGGTGCTCCTGTGACGTCAGACTTTGCCAGTGAGATCGGCGCTGACGCATATGCGCCTGATGCAGTCACCGCAGTGGATGTTGCGCGAAGACTTATGGGCTAGAGTTGGTTCGAAAGTCTCCTATTTGAGGAGTAGTGTCGCAGAAATCTCTTTGTTGCATGTATTGCATTCGCCATTCGTTGGCTAGGAGCTAACTGACAAGAATTGTTTCCGACGCCAATGGATTCGTTTACAAATTGATGTGAGAATCGCGATGGATAAGAAGCTGATCCTTTTTACACCTGGTCCAGTCATGACTTCTAAAAGGCTGAAGTCAGCCTTGGCTCATCCGGATATTCCCCACCGTAGACGGGTGTTTGAAGAATATTTTGATCGTAACCGAGCGAACCTGCTAAGGCTTTTCAGGACCGGCGACCAATATACGGCTGTGATCATTAGTGGATCCGGAACGGCAGCCAACGAGACCGCACTCTCTTCGATCATCAAGGATACGGATGAGGTTTTGTTGATCAAGAACGGTGTCTTTGGGGAACGCTTAGATGAGATCCTGAGTTGCTATCAATACACTGTTCAGCGATTGGCGTTTCCATGGGGGCAGCTCCCAGATCTGAAAACGGTAGAGGATGTACTTGTCAAGAACGAGAACATCCAATGGGTATGTATGGTTTACCACGAGACGAGCACGGGGATGATCAATCCGGTCCATGAGGTTGGTGAGCTTGTCAACAAATATGGCCGTAAGTATTTTGTTGACTGTGTCAGTGCCATTGGTGGTGAGAATGTTGATGTGGTGCGAGATCACATCGACATTGCTACTGGCTCGGCCAACAAGGCGATCTCCGGTACCACTGGCGTTTCATTCGTTTGTGCTAAGCGCAGCAGTGTGCCTGTATTAGAGGAGGAGGTCCCCCGCAGGAACGTCTATCTCAACTTGCAAAAACACATTGAGTGGGCGGATCAGCGCAACCAAACGCCAAACACCCCTTCGGTTACCATGTTCGTGGCGCTCGATGTTGCTTTACAGGAGCTCTTTGAAGAGGGATTGGAAAACCGCATTGAGCGCTATAAGACCTGCGCCAGGATCATCCGTGACGGGGTTAGATCATTGGGGCTAGAATTGCTCATGCCTGACGAACAATGCTCTAACACGGTGACCTCTGCCTTCCTCCCTGAAGGGGTAAATCTCGATAATTTCATTGATGAGCTTGAAAGACGCGGGTATGTTTTATATCCGGGCAAAGGTCCGTTCTATGATCAGAATTTGTTCCAAATAGCCAACATGGGGTGGATTCTTCCCGAAGATTGCCATAAGTTCCTCTCGGTGCTTGGCGATACGCTCAACGATATGCTCGACTCAACAAGAAAGGTTGATCGATTGAAGCCAGAAGGGGTTCCTACCCCCACATCTAAAATAGGGAGTGATTGAAGAAGTGCATCTTGGCATATGTATTCTCATTTTAAGAGAGGAATTAGATGTACTTGTTGTTGGTATGAGGTGAATGAGATGATCTGTTATGTGGATATAGAACACGAGAAGTCGCTACCAGAACAGTGCGGGTAATCATGATCGTTGCATGGATGTTGGTCTTAATGCTGGAAGAGGTCTCCGGTGACGTTTGTCCAGTGCAATACTAGAGGTATGTATCTCAGCCCTCCCAGAGGCAAGATAAACAGCGGTTATAATTGAGCTTGACAAACGCTAGTATTGATGCAAGAATATTGAGGTATAGACAACTGTACCAATATAGTACTATCTATGCCAAGAAAGTATTGAAACTGCTTAGAGGATATATTTCAGGTGCTTGGTTATAGGTGCCTCGTATTCATTATTTCAAAAGATTACTCCATAGTTCGGCGTATCCTGTATGCTCTTCGCGCCTAGTGGTTGTATCGATGGTGTAATGTCATGTGCCCGATAGGTATGCTGTGAGAGACTGATAAAACAAAGATTTAGGAGGTGGTTATTGCCTATTACCGTGTTGGTTATGATCGATGGCCTTCGTCCGGATCCGTTGGCGTATAATGAATCCCAGTATCCGAATCTTAACACCCTTAGGGATAAGGGTGCCTGGACACTACGCGCCTCCAGCGTAATGCCTTCGATAACCCTTCCCTGTCATATGACCATCTTCTACAGCGTACTTCCCTCGCGCCATGGCGTAACGACGAATACATGGGTGCCGATGGCAAAGCCGATACCAGGGTTGGTGGAGGTGGCCCATGAAGCAGGGCTAAGCAGCGCGTTCTTTTACAATTGGGAGAAATTGCGCAATTTGAGTCAGCCTGGTAATTTATCCTATTCGTTCTTCATCGACAATGTCTATTCCGATCCACATGGCGATGTTGTTGTGCTGAATGAGACCTTGCGCTATCTGAGTCAGGGCTACCAACCTGACTTTTTGTTTGAATATTTAGGCACGGTTGACACGACCGGGGAAGCGCACGGGTGGATGACGGATCGATACCTTTCCCAGATCGAGCACATCGATGGGATACTAGGCAAGCTTATAGATGAGCTGCCCTCCGATGCAACTATCCTCGTCCAAGCGGACCATGGTGGTCATGACTTCTGTCATGGTACGGACCTACCGGAGGATATGACGATCCCGTGGATAATTGCCGGGCCGGGAATTCGTAGCGGCTATGAGATCCAGTCACCGGTCACATTGCTTGAGACTGCGCCAACACTTGCTCGTGTAATGGGCATCGAACCCCATCCTGAATGGGATGGACGATGTATAGAAGAAATTTTTATATGAGAAAGGAGGTTGTTTTATCGCGACGAAAATAATTGGGCCGTGAAAAAGATTTCCCTTAGACTTATCATCCTAGGAGGAGAAAGATGTCTAAGACTACGCTTTTGCGTATTATCAGCTTGCTCACTGTACTTGCCATGATTCTTGTGGCGTGTAAGCCGGCTCCAACCGAGGAACCGGTGGTTGAACCTCCAGCGGCTACGGAAGTTGAACCAGCTCCGACATCGCCAGTAAGCGGCAAGCCTGTCTGCCCGGCGATAACGATGGTAGATCCGATGGGTGTGCCTGCTGGCGCGCAGCCCCAATATTATGAACTTACGGAGTTCGAGGAGTTGGCCGACTGCGAGATGATTTTCACCTCGCGCACCGAGTTTCACCCGGATCTTTGGACCTACGGTCACCTGGAGGGCGACCTACCGCCCGTTGAGGAACGGCTACCCAAGGAACCTGCGGTCATCGTGCCTTATGAAGAGATCGGGGAATACGGCGGCCGGCTGCGCTACATTTCCATCGGTCCAGAGAGCGGCAACTCGGAGTTCATCAGCGCCCGCCATGTGAACCTGGTCCGCCTCATGGACGACGGCTTGACCATTGTGCCCAACGTCGCCAAGTCCTATGAATATAACGACGACTTCACCGAGATCACCTTCGTCCTGCGCAAGGGGCATAAGTGGTCCGACGGCCATCCCTTCACCGTCGACGATATCCTCTTCTGGTATGAGGACATCATGCTCAACACGGATCTCTATCCTGAGCCTGAGAGCTTTTGGGTCTATGGCGGTGAGCCGATGCAGATCGAGAAGATCGACGACTACACCTTCAAGATCCACTTCGCCGGGCCAGCGCCGGGCTTCCTCAACATGATGTCTCACACCTGGATCCAGCCCTGGCAGCCGAAGCACTACCTCTCGCAGTACCACATCGATTACAACCCCGATGTTGGAGAGATGGTGGAGGCGGAAGGGTATGAAGACTGGGTGTCGTACTTCTTCTCATGGTTCGGCAACTGGCAGGATGCCGTCCATCGCTATGGGGTCCCCAAACTTGAATCCCACATCCTGGTCGAGGAGACAACCGAGTACAAGATCTTTGCCGCCAACCCCTACTACTTCAAAGTAGACACAGCTGGCCAGCAACTACCCTACGTCGATGAGCAATATCAGTCCTACGCGCCCGAGGCTCAGCTTATCGAGCTGAAGATCATTAGTGGCGAAGTGGACTACAAGTCTCAGACCTTGCAAATAGCTAGTATACCCTTGTACAAGGAAAACATGGAGAAGGGCAACTACTCGATCGAGATGCCGCCGGTTCCTGATAACGGTGCCACCTATACCTTCAACTGCACCCACCTGGATCCAGCGCTGCGGGAGATCTTCGCCAATCCCGACTTCAACCTGGCGATGTCCCTAGCATTGAACCGGGACGAGATTAACGATACCCTGTGCTTTGGCCTATGCACGCCCGAGCAGGGCATGCCGGTGCATCCCTCGGCCAGCTTCGCCGAGCCGGAGTGGTTCACCTACGCCACCGAGTACGATCCCGAACGGGCCAACCAGATACTGGATGACATCGGACTTGATCAACGCGGCGCTGATGGATTCCGCCTGCGCCACGATGGCGAGCCCTTGATCGTCTTCGCAAACTACCCAATTCAGGCTGGGAATCCCTCCTTGCATGAGTTGGCCAAGGAATATTGGGAGGACGTGGGGGTCAGGGTGGAGTTGAAAGAGGTCAGCACCGAAGCCTACCGGACGATGGCATCGAGCAACGAACATGACCTCGCTCTCTTCACCAGCGGGACCACTTTTGAGCCCTTGCTTTATGGCAACCCCTATCGACTCTATCCGCCCTTTGGCGATCGAGCATTGGAGCCACTGTGCGGTGGACCGTGGTTCGAATGGTTCAAATCCGGCGGCGAGGCCGGTGAGGAACCCCCCAGCCAGGACATCAAGGATCTCTTTACGATGGTTGATGGGTGGAAAGTGACGATTCCGGGCAGTGATGAGTACATCCAACTAGCCAAGGACATCATCCAGATCCACCGCGACCACTTCTGGTTGATTGGTACCGTCAGCTCATCTCCGGGCGTAACCATCATCCACAACCGGCTTCACAATGTCCCCGAGCTTCAGATCCAGGGATGGGATATCTACCGAATTTACCCGGTCAGAGCCGAGCAGTGGTTCATTGTGGAGGAATGAAACGTGTAACTAATAGCCGGAGAGATTGAGGCGTGTGAATACTCACACCCCTTCCCGCAGGTTGGAAAATGGGATAGGCGGGGGAGCCATCCCCGCCTATCTCTCCTGCTTAACTCAGCTCTGCTTATCTTTGGATTCATCATTTCCTCTCATATAATAAGACTTAGAGTAGAAGGGAGGAGGTAAAGGTGAGACAGTTCCTGCTTCGCCGTTTCTTGATCATGGCCAGCATGCTGGCCGTCCTTTCGATTCTCATATTTCTCATCATCGAGCTTCCGCCAGGCGACTATGCCGAGCGCTATGTCTTCCGACTTCGAACCCTGGGTGTTATAGTGACGGAAGAGGAATTAGAGAACTATCGCCACCAGTTTGGTCTCGACAAGCCATGGCCCCAGCGGTATTGGCGCTGGATCACTCAGATCATCACACGGGGCAACTTCGGGATATCGATGATGTATCGTCTGCCGGTGACCGAGGTGATCGGCGAACGGATGGGTTTCACGGCCATCCTGGCCATATCAGCGCTGATTCTGACTTATGGGATCGCTATACCGATCGGGATCTACTCAGCGATACGCCAGTATTCCATTGGGGACTATGCCTTTACAATCCTGGGCTATCTAGGTATGGCTGTGCCAAACTTTCTACTGGCTCTCGTTCTGCTGTACATCAGTGTCATAATTTTTGGCGTCAGCGTGGGCGGGTTGTTCTCCCCTGAGTTCGTCGACGCGCCGTGGAGTTGGGCGCGTTTGGTCGATATGCTCCAGCACCTGTGGGTACCGGCGCTGGTCCTCGGTTCGGCAGGGACGGCGTTTCAGATCCGGACCATGAGGGCCACTTTGCTGGATGAAAAGAACAAACTCTACGTCGTAGCCGCGCGGGCGAAAGGTTTGCCAGAAGGCCGTTTATTGATGAAGTACCCAGTTCGCGTGGCGCTCAACCCCATCGTGGCTACCATCGGCTGGGAACTGACAGCCATTGTCTCCGGCGCTCCCATCGTCGCCTTTGTGCTAGGGCTTCCGGATACCGGCCCCTTGTTCCTCAAGGCTTTAATGGATCAGGACATCTACATGTCTGGCGCGATGCTGCTGATGTATTCGGCGATGACGATGATCGGGACCTTCCTGTCCGATGTGATGCTCGCCGCGCTAGACCCGCGCGTCCGGCAAGGGGAGGCGATATAAAATGGCCGAAAGGACAGAATTGGTGGTGATTCCTGCTACGACGAAAGCGAAACGGGTTAGGCCACGGACGGAAGAGGAGGAGCTCAAGTACTACACCGCCACCCAATTCCAGTTGATGTGGTGGCGCTTTCGCCGGCACCGTCTGGCGCTTTTTGGTTCCAGCATCCTCAGTATCTTCCTCATTATCATGATCTTCTATGAGTTCCTTGCGCCAATGAACCCGTTTACCCGTAATACCAGTTATCTGTTTGGACGGCCGCAAAAACTTCGTTTCATCGACATGGAGGGCAAGTTTCACCTGCGTCCCTTCGTTTATGATGTGAGGAACGAACTTGACCCAGAGACATTCGAGTTCATCCAGGTGGAAGACACTTCGAAGATGATCCCGATCAAGTTCTTCGTCAAGGGCGAACCTTACAAGCTGTGGGGTCTGATCGAGAGCGATGTCCATCTATTCGGCATCGAAGAGGGTTTCCTTCACCTCCTGGGAACCGATAAGCTGGGACGGGATGTTTTATCCCGCCTCTTCCTGGCGACCCGCACTTCGCTCACCCTTGGCGTGATAGGAATGTTTATCGCATTTTTCTTGGGATTGATCATCGGAGGGATCTCGGGTTACTTCGGCGGCATGGTAGACAACATCATCCAGCGTTTCATCGAGTTCATCCGTTCGATCCCTACACTGCCTTTATGGATGGCGCTCGCCGCCGCGATGCCCAAGGAATGGTCCCCTTACCGGGTATATTTCATGATCACTATCCTGTTGGGATTCCTGGGGTGGACCAATCTCGCCCGAAGAGTGAGGAGTAAACTGCTTTCCTTGCGGGAAGAGGATTTTGTCATCGCTGCCCGCATCGCTGGGAGCAGCTCAGCTCGCATCATCGCCCGGCACATGCTGCCATCTTTCTTGAGCTATATCATCGTCGACGTCTCGATCTCCTTCCCCTACATGATTCTGGGCGAGACCTCTTTGAGTTTTATTGGACTCGGCCTGCGGGCGCCCGTCGTCAGTTGGGGTGTGCTCTTGCAGCAAGCGCAGAACGTTAAAGCGATCGCTATGCATCCTTGGCTGTTCACACCTGTGGTTTTCGTCGTGCTTGCCATAATGACGTTCAGCTTTGTCGGCGACGGGCTGCGCGATGCTGCTGACCCATATTCAAAGTGAGGTTGTATGGTGCAGGATAATGTACTGCTTGAAGTACGCGACCTGAGAGTTTCATTTCCCCTCGATGAGGGAATAGTCCAGGCGGTTGATGGGCTTGACCTGACGATCAAGCGAGGCAAAGTACTAGGTTTGGTGGGCGAGAGCGGCTGTGGAAAGACGGTAACCGCCCAGACTATGCTTCGCATCGTACCTGTTCCTGGGCGTATTGATAGCGGTCAGATTCTGCTGCATCTATTGGATCATGTTGATGGTGATCAGGAGGAAATTATTGATATCGCTGGACTAAATCCCACCGGAAGCCAAATCCGTAAGATCCGGGGCACAGAGATCGCCATGATTTTTCAGGAGCCGATGAGTTCCTTCTCACCCCTGTACACAATTGGCAATCAGGTCATGGAAGCCCTCCTTCTTCATCAATATATGGACAAACGCGAAGCCCGCGAGATCACCATCGATTTGCTAACCAAGGTCGGGATACCTATTGCATCGCAACGGGTGGACCAATATCCCCATGAGTTCTCTGGTGGCATGCGACAGCGGGCGATGATCGCCATGGCGTTGAGCTGTAATCCATCTTTGCTGATCGCTGATGAGCCTACCACTTCGTTGGATGTAACCATCCAGGCTCAAATTCTCGACCTGATGAAGAGCTTGCAGGACGAATTTGGGATGGCCATCATGTTCATCACGCACAACCTGGGTGTGATCGCACAGATCGCCGACGAGATCGCCATCATGTACATCGGAAGAGTGGTAGAGACTGGACCGGCGCGTGAGATTTTCCATCATCCCAAACATCCCTATACTGTCAATCTTTTACGGGCTGTTCCTCGCATTGGCAAGACTTCTGGTCAACGGTTGGTGGCGATCGAGGGTGTGGTTCCCAGCCCGTTCGAACGACCAACGGGTTGTGCCTTCCATCCGCGCTGCGATCACATGATCCCTGGTCATTGCGAAGTGGATGACCCTGAGGTAATCCAGGTAGGCGTGGCGCACGAGGTGAGATGCTTTCTCTATGAGGAGGGCCGCGTTGGGGAAGACCTGCCCGCTGCTTGAGATGGGCGGTCAAATCTTAGCCTCCTCCAGGAGATCGCGTATGACTGAAGACAAAAACAAACTACTGGAAGTCGAAGACCTAAAGAAGTACTTTCCCCTGAAGCACGGTCTGTTTGGCACAACAATGGGGTACGTTAAAGCCGTCGATGGGGTGAGCTTCTACATTGAAAAGGGAGAAACCCTAGGATTAGTCGGGGAGAGTGGTTCGGGCAAGACTACCACAGGTCGGACAATATTGCGGGCAATTGAGCCCACGGACGGCAGGATTCTCTTCCGCATCAATGGTGACAAACTGATCGATTTCTCGACTTTAAAGGGCAAGGAAATGCGTCAATTTCGCACTCACGCGCAGATGATCTTTCAGGATCCCTATTCCTCCCTGAATTCGCGCATGACAGTACGCGATATCATCGGCGAACCCCTGATCGCTACAGGTACGGCCAAAGGGTCTGAGGCGGATGATCGTATCCGGGAAGTGGCGCTGCGGTGCAAGCTGAACATCGAGCACCTGCGGCGTTACCCTCACGCTTTCAGCGGCGGCCAGCGCCAACGCATTGGAATTGCACGCGCCCTAGTGTTGAAACCTGAGTTCATTGTCTGCGATGAACCTGTCTCCTCGCTGGATGTTTCCATTCAGGCGCAGATCCTGAATCTTCTAATGGACCTGCAAGAAGAGTTTAGCCTAACATATTTTTTCATCGCTCATGATTTGAGCGTGGTGGAGCACGTAAGCGATCGCGTCGCTGTGATGTATCTCGGACGGCTGGTGGAAATGGCGTCGACTGAGGCGTTGTTCTACAATCCGAAACACCCCTACACGGAAGCGTTGATGTCCGCCATCCCGGTCGCAGACCCGGATGATATCATGCATCCGGTTATGCTCACGGGGGAGATCCCCAGCCCAGTGAACCCGCCTTCGGGATGCTATTTCCATCCTCGTTGCCACTATGCAGAGGCCGTCTGCGGCGTTGAAACGCCTGAATGGAAGGAATATAAACCCGGGCACTTCGCCGCATGTCACTTCGCAGACCGGCTCAGCTTGAGAGGTGTTGGAGAGTATATTAGAAAAAGGCGAGGGTAAATTTAAATCTGCTAGAGTAAAGGAAGCATCTGCACCCGACCAGACTACTCTGAATATTCTGTCGCCATCTTTTCACATAGATAATAAGACATGTTCTCGAACTTATTCTATATACTCAAGATACCATCCACTCGGATGATGCACAAGTTAGATAATCTTGATTCTGTTTATCTATTTAAATGAGCCTGGGCGGTGGAACTGACTCGGACAGCTCACTGCCCCATACTCGTGGTACTTCCAATACACCCATTTTTACTAAATCTCGTTCACATCAATGGCTCTACATGCTTACCATTTTGTGGCCCCAGAAGTCCGTTAAAGTGTGAAAATGATGGATTGTTTGGGGCCCTATCCCGAATGGCATTCGATCTCATTCAACCTTCGTCTTATTCAGCGGCTTCTCCCTTCGAGAAAGGCATCTGACTCGTTAGATTGGCCCAACAGGATCCTTGGAGGTATGATGAAGAAGCTCACGAATGAAATCAAAGAGTTGGCATTATCTAAAGGCGCTGACCTTGTTGGAATAGCTCCTGTGAGTAGGTTTGAATTGGCTCCACAGGATCATAGTCCGCAGGATATTCTCGCTGATGCAAGGACGGTGATTGCTTGCGCCAAACGGATCCCTAATTCCGTCGTTGTCGATGGCCCGGCAACATCCTATCATGTCTACATGGATGTTGTTGAAGACCAGTTGGATTTGATTGCTTACCAGATCGCCCTTTTCATCGAGCAACACGGAGGGCTGGCAATTCCCGTGTCCGCTGATGGCCCGTACTATGATTGGGATGAGCAGAATCTCCGAGGCAGGGGCGACTTATCCCACAAACATGCTGCTCAGGCCGCTGGATTGGGTAGGTTGGGAAAGAATGCATTGCTTATCACTCCTGAGTTTGGAAATCGCGTCCACCTGGTCTCGGTGGTGACCAATTTGGATTTGGAACCAGATCCATTAATTGACAAGGAGCTATGCCCTCCAGAATGTACCCTCTGCATAGAAGTTTGTCCTGTTGGAGCAATTTTGGATGGGCAGCGAGTAATGCAAAAGATTTGTCGTCCATATATGTTTTCTGAGTTGCCAAGGGGAACTATGATCGAGAGTTGTCGGGAATGTAGAAAGGTTTGTCCTATTGGTGTGAGCTAATGTCGAAGTAAATATCGTGTTATTGGTATAGTGGTACTCGATTTCTAGGTTTCTCTTGGAACAGTCCGTGAATGGAGAGTGTGTGAGTGCTGGAATTGCACGACGCGCTTCCCGAAGGGATGTGTGAGCATTACAAAAGCAGGATGGGAGACAGACTATGTCCAACAGGCTGCCACTTATCGAACTGAGCGGCTCCCCCCGCGAGCGCGGGCGAGCGCATGGCGAAGCGTTTCGTGATGTCATTGGTGAGATCTACATCAAGTTCATCGAGGATTTGCTTCAGCCACCGGAAGACAAGCCTCACTCCCTCACGAGTGAATGGTGCATGGAGTGGGCTCGCGGGCACATACCGCATCTAAGCGATTACACCCATGATCTGCTAGAAGAGGTGAAGGGCATAGCTGAGGGCGCAAAATTGTCAGTAGAGGAGGTGATTCTGCTGAACGGGTTTCTGGCTATCGCCGACTGGGCCTCGCCAACCTTCCAAAAGTACCGCCTGGCTCAGTCCGGTGGTTGCACGTCGTTTGGCATTTCGGGTCATCTCAGGGGAGGCAAGGCGATCATCGGGCAGAACTACGACTTAGAGTCGTTTTATCAACCAAGCGCGATCCTGCTACGTGTTAAGAGCGAGGGAGTTCCTGATGCTTTAGTGTTCACAATAGCAGGAATTATAGGTGGCGCTGGCATCAACGCCGCCGGTGTTGCTGTCGCAATCAATAATCTGATTCCGAACGATTCTCATTCAGGGGTTTTGTATCCATTCCTTGTGCGCAAGCTTATCCAGGCTCCAGATCCTGGTACAGCGATAGACGCTGTGCTCTTCCCACGACGAGCTTCTGGGTTGAACTATGTCATCGCCGGTGAGAGCGGAGTGGTCATTACGCTAGAGACAAGTGCAACAGATTATGCTGTTATTGATGGCTCTAGGTGTCCTGTAGCGCATGCCAATAACTATGTTTGTGAGAAGATGCTGCGATACGAAGCACGCTGGATCGGCGAGCGGGGGCAGTCCATTTTTCGGAATAGTCGCATGAACCATCTGCTTCATGGGGATGGGAAACATTTGGATTTAGAATGTTGCAAGCATATTCTTAGCGACCACGCCAATTACCCCATCGCTATCTGCCGCCACGATTATCCCCCCGGCACGTGCGGGAAGACCATCTGCGGAATGATATTCAACCCCTCAGAGCGGAAGATGTATGTAAGCGCAGGGAACCCGTGTGAGAATACGTTTGAAGAATATGAGGTCTAGGAAATTCGGGTGATACAATGGCTCTCCAGGATCGTTTTGGAGCGCGCCACACTACATTTGGGACCGAGGCAGGGTTTGTTCCCATGGCGATCACGATCGAGCAAGTTGTTGAAACGATCCCAGATTGGCGTGGTAGGCAAGTGGCCTTCCACCCGGTTGCAGGTGGTTACACCAATGCTAACTACAGGGTTGAAGTGGGTGGTCAGCAGTTCTTCGTTCGAATCCCTGGCCCCAGGACGGACCTGTTGGCTGTTGACCGGGAAAAGGAGTATCACAACACGTTGGCAGCTGCCAAAATGGGTGTGGCGCCCAAGGTGCTGTACTACTTACAAGAACACGAGGTGATGGTCATGGAATTCATCCAGGGCGAACCCATGTCTATCCCGAAGCTCCAGGCCGTGGGCATGCCTACTCGCGTCGCACAATCGATAAAGTTATTGCATACTGGTTCACGGTTCATGAACGACTTCAACATCTTTCGATTGATGGACCATTACCTGCAAGTCGTTGCCGATAATAATGTCAAGGTACCCGATGGCTTCATGGATTGGCTGCCAGTTGTGACTCAAATCGAAGAGGCGCTTAATCAGCGCCCTATGGATAGCGTCCCCTGTCATAATGATTTGATACCCGAAAACTTTATCGATGATGGCGAACTTCTGCGCTTTGTCGACTTTGAGTACAGTGGCAATAACGACCCGTGTTTTGAGCTAGGAAATGCAGCGCAGTCGCTGGAGTACAACCAGGAGAAGACTATTGAGTTGTGCACTTCATATTTTGAGGAGCTCCGTCGCTCCTGGTTTGCCCGTATCCAGTTGTATTCCCTCACATCACACCTGGTATGGACCATTTGGAGCGCCATTCAGAATGAATTCTCAGATGTCGATTACGACTTTTGGTGGAATGCTTATTATCATTGGGGACCAGCGCTCAAAATCCTTGAATCGGATGCGCTCTCTGTCTGGCTCGAGGATGCTAAGAGGGGGGATTAGCTCCACCCATGCGCAGCGGTTCTTAACCAGAAGATGTTGACTGGGAGCTTGACGAGGGCCACATAAAAAAACACAAACTAGTATGTACCACTATACCAAAGTTCTTTTTGACGAGGAAGGGATTAAAGTAGAGGCAATTTTTAATGACAATGAATGTGTGGCGCCGAGATCACCGTCCGCTCTCAATCGCTCATAGGGGTCACTCGATCGAATTCCCCGAGAACACTCTACAGGCATATCACAAAGCTATTGAGCTCGGGGTAGAAGTCATTGAGTGCGATGTGAATATCTCACGTGACAGAAAATTGGTCATGATCCACGACCCATATCTGGACCGTACAACTAGTGGGACAGGTCGGGTAAGCGACTATTCATGGGAGGAATTACGGAACCTCAGTGCTGGTAGTTGGTTCAACCTGGAATTTGAGGCGGTTAAGATCCCCTCTACGGAGGAAACCCTTGAACTCTTCCTTGAGGCAAAAAAACTTGTTTGTTTTGAGGTCAAGGGCGCAGACCCCAATGAGGCGAACCGAGTTGCTCAGTCGTTGGTAGATTTGCTCGTAAATCATGAAGCACTAAATTATGTTTTTTTGAATTCTTACTATCATCAGGCATTAGCACTGGCAAAAACACTTGCGCCTGAAATTCGTCTGGTGCCTGAATGCCTAACTGACAAATCACCTCCAGACCCTAAGGATGCGCTCAGGCAAGCGCAGGGTCTCGGTGGTGTGGCGATCCAGCACAACTATCGACTCCTCTCACCCGATATCTTACGCGTCCTGCACCAACATGACATAGCGATCTGGGTGTGGACTCCAAATGATGAAGAAAGCATCCGAGGATGTATCGAGTTTGGTGTCGATGGCATCTTGAGCGATAATGTTCGATTACTGATGGAAGTTCTGGAGGAGTATCAGCCGGACTGAGCTTGGTCTAACTGACCGCAGCCTTGGCCGCGCTAGAGGACCAGGAGGATCTACGCAAGAAGCAAAACATGATTCTCCAAAGTCGGTTGTATTTATGTGAACATGTTGAGCAGATGCCTGGGTTACGGGCCTTCCTTTCTAAAGGGAACTTTGTGTTGATTGATGATAGCAGCCTGGGGAAGACTTCGCGCGAGATTGTAGATGATCTAATCGCCCGAGGTGTATTCATTCGTCCGATGTCTCCGCACCGAATGAAGCAAGGATTCGTCCGCGTGACAGTGGGCGCCCCTGTGCAAAACGAGCGTTTTATTAAACTAATCCACCAGTACGTGGCAGAGCTCTCAAAGGAGGGTTAGGCTTCTGAGCCTATCCAATGGTAGAGAAAAAATACATCCTTGCGCATGACACGGGTACCAGCGGTGACAAAGCAGTCATCACCGACCTTCGAGGCCGCATCATCCATTCCCATTACAAGCCCTACTCACTCATCCACCCTAAGCCTAGATGGGTCGAACAGGACCCCGATGAGCTCTGGTTAACCGTAGCAGAGACAACGAAGCGGGTGCTTGCTGCCTCGGCCATCGATCCTGAGGAGATATTGGGCGTAGGCATTTCAGCCCAAATGTTCAACCTGCTCCCGGTTGACCAATCCGGCAATCCACTTACCCGGATGCTGAGCTGGTTGGATGTTCGTAGCGTTTCGCAAGCCGACCGTCTATTGAACGGAGACATGCCTGGTTTCCTCTATGAGCACACAGGCAACATCCCCACCGCGAAAGATATCATCCCCAAGATCCTGTGGCTCAAGGAAGAACGTCCGGACATATGGCAACGCACAACTAAACTCTTGGATTGCAAGGAATACATCCTTTACAAGCTGACCGGAGAATTTGCCATAGATTGGCATGGAGCATCGGTCTACTTCCTCTTCGATCCTTATAAGAAGGAATGGTCAAGAGAGGCTTGTAAGGCGTTAGGTATCCCGCTGGACATGTTGCCGCCAGCCTACCCTTGCACTGAAGTGATTGGTGAAGTCACCGAGGAGGCTGCCCAGCAGACCGGTTTGCTGCCTGGGACACCAGTCGTTGCCTGTGCAGGTGATGTGGCCACAGCGCAATCGGGTTCAGGTGCAAACACTGCAGGAAAGGCTCATCTGTGCGTGGGTACGGCGACATGGGTAGGCGTGTCCAGCGATGTTTTCACCAATGATCCAGTCAAACCGTTCTGGGGGCTGAGCCATATAGACCCTGAGAAGTGGATCATCGCTGGTGAGATGGAAACCGGCGGTGGCGCATTGATGTGGTTCAAAGACACCTTATGCCAATGGGAAGCACACGAGGCTGAAGCCAAGGGTATTTCCACCTATCAGCTCCTTGGCCAGATGGCGGATGCGGTTCCAGCAGGTTCAGACAGGCTGTTGTTCTGCCCGTGGCTTTCTGGTGAGCGCGCACCGGTGCTCGATCATTACGCTCGCGGAGCCTTTATCGGCCTTTCTTTAAGCCACACGAAAGCTCACTTGGCGCGTGCCGTTATGGAAGGGGTAGCCTTCCATATCCGTTGGATCTTGGAAGCTATGGAGGGTCTTGATTTGAGCATTGGTCCGCTCAATGCCATCGGCGGCGGCAGCACCAGTAAAATTTGGACTCAGATCATAAGTGATGTCACTGATCGACCCTTGCATGTGGTCGAAAATCCGTTAGAGGCTGGAGCGGTTGGCGCAGCGTTATGTGTCGCGGTAGGTCAAGGCATCTATTCCAATATGGATGCGGTTGATGAATTGATTGAGGTTGATCGAGTAGTGGAGCCTGGAGGTGGTGACCAACATGAGCGATACGATGATCTATACCATGAGTACCGCTTGCTTTATGATGCATTGGCTCCAATTTACCGTCGCCTTCATGGTATCAGTTGGGAATAACAGCCCTGATTGCCCTCTCTGGTGGACTGGTCACTTTCAAGACACTTGCTGTTGTATAAATATGTTCTATTAGATCCATTAGCCTCGTTTTAATCTTTGTCGCAATCATCGAGGGGTTTTAAAGAAATGGCGCTTTGGACACCAATTTCATGTAGGGCGTGCTAAAGTGCATTATTGGAAATCATGACGGCCGGGTGGGTAAATCATGTCGGCATACTTCTCTAATCTCTTACAATGAATAATGAAAGCATGCTTCCCTTGAGCTTTTGCTTATGAGCTATAAATTACCACTACACTAATTGACCGCTTGGGTTCGACATACCTTGTCTATTGGATGGTAATTGCGAAACTGATCGCTTCCGGATCAGGAGTAATGGATGAGAAGATTTTTAGATGCTGAGCTTATAATCGTCATGACTATTGTCGGACTGGTCATCTTTTCGTCGGCAATTCTGACACCGGTGCTTCCCCTTTATTTGACCTCTATGAATATTGCCCCCCTGATGTTGGGTTTGATATTTTCAGTCTGTAGAGGAGGTCTAGCTATTGGAGAGGTATCTTGGGGATGGGTAGCCGATAAAGCCGGACTTAAAGTTCCGCTAAACGCAGGAGCTTTCGTCTACGGGGTGGTAGTACTTCTCTTTTTTCTCGCAAAGAATGTCCCGGCTGTTTTCTTGGTATGCTTCTTTTTTGGGATAGCTCGTGCTGCTTCTCTTATAGCGGGCCGTGGGTATATGGCAGTCAAGGCTCCCCTCTCAGAAAAAGCCGCCTTTATGGCAATCCTAACGGCCGTAACTTCATCTGCTAGAAGCCTGGGGTCCCTCATGAGCGGCTTTATCGCCGATATATGGGGATATCAATGGGTTTTTCTCATCTCCTCTGGGATTTCTCTTTTAGGTGGCTTGGTTTTTATCCCTAAGTTGAGGCGGCTGCGGTTGGTAAGACTCACATGGTCGGAGCGTTCCGCTCCCCTCTATGGTAGGTTTCCTAATCCTACCCAACCATGGAGTTATCGCTCTGCTACTTCTCAAGGGATTGTGGCAGCCCTGCAGTTTATAGGGCTTGGGGTTATGATAACCTTCTTGCCGTTGCTAGCCGTCCAGGTTGTTGGAACAGGTGTCACTGGTGTTGGAGTCCTGTTTGGTATCCAAGGACTAGTAGGCCTGTTAGTGGTTATCCCCTCTGGAAGGTTAGCAGATCGAAAAGGGAAAAGATTTTGCATGATATTTGGTCTTCTGGGCTCGGCTTTAGCTATGGTGGGGTTGACCTTTGTGAGAAGCTACCCCTGGCTTGCAGTACTGGTCATCATTTACTCTTTGTCCATGGCACTGTTTGGCCCAGCAGCACTGGCTTTGCTATCGGATAGTGTCCCGCCTCGCCGGCAAAGTACAAGCATAGGGGTCTACGGATTATGTGAGGACATGGGAATGATACTAGGATCAGGTTTAGGTGGATATATCTCGAGCGCTTTAGGGTTGCGTACGAGTTTCTTTTTTGGCAGCTTGGCAGCGAGTCTGGGAGCATTGCTTTGCTTCGGTTTGATTCGAAATGAAACTGTGATAAATCGGTAATCTTGGCCTCTATTATCCTGGATTCACCGCTTTGAGAAAGGTCGATATCCCCTTATTTGAATTATTCATGGGACACCCAGTGCCAGGAGTGCAATCTGTCCTATCCACCCTTTGGCTCTTGTGAATTCGGAAGGTGTGTTGGGGGAAATGTTCCCCCGCCAATATTTCTTGGGATCAACATAAAGGAAATACGGCTCGAGGAGCAGTAATCTACACTTGCCAGTGCTATACGCCTCTACTACCAAAGAGAGTCATCGCTACAGATCCCCTAATGAGAGGAGTTAAAAATGAAACTCTATGTCTTGGACGGAGGCCATCTCGGCCCTTATGATAAAGCCGAATTTTTCGGTGGGTATGATCTTGGGGTGAATATCATCCTTCCAGTATGGCAAGCCTACATCGAGCACCCTGAGGCAAAGATCCTTGTCGATACAGGAATAGATCCAGAAACGAATATGATGTTCGAACGCTCCGTCCACCAAAAACCTGAGCAGCGTATTGAGAAGCAGCTTGAATTAATCGGTGTGACTCCGGAGAAGGTCGATATAGTCATAAATACCCATTTGCACTATGACCATGCCTCCAACAATCGTCTCTTCAAGAACGCAATATTTCTTGTTCAGAAGAAGGAGATGCGGCATGCCTATGTGCCCGAGAAGTTCGCTTGGCAATTCTATCAACCAAGATCCAATTTCGATGTGCCGGAGTTGAAATATGAGCTTATCGAAGGGGACTATGAGGTTGTTGAAGGGGTGCTAATAATTTCAACCCCTGGGCATTCGCCAGGACATCAATCGGTCCTGGTAGAAACTGAGAACACCGGTCCCATTCTGATTACCGGCGACGCGGTTTATTTCGAGGAAAGCCTGGAAAAATTCATCATTCCTTACATCGTATATGACCCGACGGAGTGTCTTGCATCTCAAAAACGCATTGATCGCATGGTGAAGAAGACCGGGGCGCAAGTATTTGTCTCTCATGACGAGGCGTTTTTTAAGACCCTCAAGAAAGCACCAGACTATTACGATTAATCCGGATGCAAGGTTCCGAACTTGCCTAGCGTTATTGCCGGAGTAGAGGCGCTGGTAAGCTTTGAATCGGTGGAGGGCGCGCTTAGTATCAGATACAAATAGCTCCCCATGATTTTACTTATAACGCAACCAGCTTATCGGAAGTTGCGTTGGAGCGTGTGTTTAATGTTAAGTCTGATCTCCTGAAAGCACTTAGTAAAGGATAAGGAGATAGGTTCGGTGAGATTATACATTCTAGACGGAGGACATCTAGGTCCATATAACAAATCCTCTTTCATATTGGGTCGCGGGAAAGGAGAGAAGATTATCCTGCCTATGTGGCAGGCTTACATAGAGCATTCTCGAGCCAAGACACTCGTCGATACGGGCATCAATCCCAAAACGGATATGCTTCCAGGATTTGGGCGCGCAGTGCATCAAAATGAGGATCAACGAATCGAAAATCAGCTAGCACAGATAGGAGTCACTACGGATGAGATAGACATTGTCATTAACACCCATTTGCATTATGACCACACTGCCGCTAACCATCTCTTTAAAAAGGCAGTGTTTATCGTTCAGAAAGCGGAAATGAGATATGCCTACGCCCCCGAGTGGTATGAGGCGTCATATTATCAACCCATTAATCACTTTGACATACCTGATCTGGACTATAAATGCATATTCCGCTGCATGGTGGACACCGATTCCGACGGATGCTGGACACCGATTCCGGTCCATGGTGGACAACCAGGTGAACAGCTAAGGAGAACATAGCGACGCTGGATAATCCCGACGATACTCGACCTTCTGAACATTCAGGAGGTGAGTAATGCCCCAGGAGAGATTGTCCACACATGCGCCGCACTGCGTGCGTTGCAGTGCAGGTGTGCGCAAGATCCACGAAGTTCTTCGCCTCAAGTGGGA
>Ga0114919_10001142_pt1 | contig 21349 bp, 24 predicted proteins | sample BlataG_FD_88682 | JGI IMG/M metagenome (GOLD analysis project Ga0114919, IMG submission 88682) | Deep subsurface microbial communities from Black Sea to uncover new lineages of life (NeLLi) - Black_00105 metaG | ecosystem: Environmental > Aquatic > Marine > Oceanic > Sediment | place: Atlantic... | reverse complement strand
TTGTTGTTGTTGTTGTTGTTGTTGTTGTTGTTGTTGTTGTTGTTGTTGTTGTTGTTGTTGTTGTTGTTGTTGTTGTTGTTGTTGTTGTTGTTGTTGTTGTTGCTGTTGTTGTTGTTGTTGTTGCTGTTGTTGTTGTTTTCCATCATTTAGTGGTGCTACATTGGTATCAATGTCACTGTCCGTGTCCGCTGGAACATCGTCCGGAAGGATGATTTCAAAGTCGTCGTCGATGTCATCGCCGCTTGGTTTCACTGTAAATGAATAATTTGAATACTAGTTGAGTTGAATAATGTTGGTGATGATATGGAGCGATTCATAATGACATTTTGCGCACTTACGTTTTGTTGAGCCGGATTCTTTGCCACTGAATCCAATATTTGAATCTCTTTGTACCTTTCTCTTCTTTGCCATGGTTAATTCTTTGAGTTGTTGGATCAAATATTTACTGTCTATATTACCCAAATCGGCAAGCAGTGTACATATGCATGCAAAGAACATGCAAATTACTACCCCTTCACTTTTCCCCTGCCATTTCCAATCCGTCGACGAGCTCGGCTCGGCTTCGCTCCCTGGTTGCTTCAACATGCGCCAACTTGCACATTGGCACTCAAAAGATATCTTTTGCACAGCGAGATTTGAATCCAAGAATTCCAACGTGTCGGAGCCACGAATACAGCCAAAAGCTCGAATTGGATAAAAAAGGCATCACCCATTTTTCAAAGAAATCCCAGTTAAAGCTACCAGCATAATGACGCCCTTGGGGACAATGAAACTCCTCAAATGCGAGAGTCAAAGTGTTGTATCCCGTTCTAGGCCAGTAAACCTCCAGCACAGCAGTGCCAGATTGGGTGTTGCTCCAAAAGCTAGAATGCTCAGACTGCAAAACGCAAAGCTTGCAGAGGCTGAAACTGACCTGATTTTGAAAAAAGGTAAGTTAAAGATGGCTCCTGATCCAAAAATTGTCACAATTGCACGACATCTCATCCTATTCTCCTCTCCCTATCTCGGAATTGCAGAAAAGAAGGAAAAGAAGCATAAAGACGACGACGAAGATGACTTTGATGATGATCTAGGCCTCAGTCCACAGCAAGTCGAGGCATTCCTGACAGTTCTTTGCGACGAGACTGACATTGCGGAGGTTTCTCTCAAAATGGGCGGTTTCAAGATGAAGGTCAGACGCAGCTTGCACTCTCTCCCTGCTACCGCCTCTTCCGCCCCAGCCGCTGCAGCAGCCCCAGCTCCAGCCGCAGCAGCAGCCGCAGCTCCATCATATGCCCCAGCTGCTTCAGACTACGAATCAGAAGAGGAATCCGACGATGAATCTCTCGTCCCCGTCACCGCCACCAAGGTCGGGATCTTCCGTCGCGGTCGGTACGTCAAGAGCAAGCAGGTCGGTAAGGCCCCAGTGGTAGATATAGGTGCCACTGTCAAGAAGGGTCAAGCAGTTGCTTTCATTGAACAAATGGGCACTTACTGGCCCTTAGAAGCTCCACAGGCAGGTGAAATTGCTGGCTTTGTCTTGGAGGAGGGTGAGCCAGTAGAATATGGGCAGCCAGTGTTGGAATTGGCCCCTTTCTTTGGAGGACACATCATTGGAGATAGCAAGTATGCATAAAAATTGAAGAAGGATGGATGAATGGAGTTTTTTTTATTATGATTTTGCTAAGGTTTTGCTTGTGTTGCTCTTCCATGCAATATAATATGAAGGAGAGACAGACAGATTTACACATACTACTATATAGATACGTACTTGTAAATGAAGGGAAAACATACGTATACATATGCAAAAAGTTTATAATAATGGAAGAAGGTTTCTACGCATCTTTGTCCTTTTCTTTCCCACTCTCCTCCCTTTCCTTCTCTTCTCTCTCCTCTTCAGCTCTAGCATGTCTATCTCTTCTTTTCTTCTCAACCTCCCAATGCAATTTAGGAGGCACTGTTGTCCTAATAATAAACAACGTCGTCTCCATCACCAGAGCCCCTATCATCAAAACCAACCCACACAATGGATGCAGAGCCTTGTTGTCAGTGATAGCAATACCAGCCACATGGCCAAAGGCATAAAAAGCTCCCATTGTAACTATTACGTGCATTCCAAATGAAATTTGTTGTTTATACGTTCTTAGGTTGCCTAGTTCAGTGTAGTAGCTGTCAGTGGCAGCTGCTCGTTCTTGGGGGGTGGTGACGTCAGCGACCATGGCGTGATATTGTTGTTCTTCTAATCTTCTTGCTAGTTTGTCTAGATGGGCTTGGAGAGCTGGAGGTTTTCCGGTCCTTATGTGTGTAGTGGAGGGGGGGACGATGATGCCGCTACCCTGGCAGATCTGCGGAACAGAGGGTGGGAGGGGAGGAGGTGGATGGGTGGGTGGGAAGGAAGAGAGCTAAGAAAGACGAGCGTTGAAGTGAATTACCGAGCACGGGTGGCTATTGTTACCTGTGTTAACAGAGGAGTTGGGGCGAATTCTGATTTTGATAGATGTGCACAGATGTCCTTGAGCGCTCTCCACTCAATTTCCCCGTCTGCAAGTGCTTTTTGAGCAAGAGATCGCATCTCCTCTGGATTAGTTGGATGTAGGGCATCTCCGGAGAGCAGAGCTCTCATTGCAGGTGAGCATCTCAATTTCATGACGTTATAACTTCATTGTTAAACTAAATTGTATTTTAGTACCCATAAACCACGTCAACCTCTCTCTTTTCCCATTCAACCAACCAGTGCCAACTTATTCCTCAGCGTCTGCAGAGCATCAGGCCCATTCATCTCTCTCCCAAAAGCAGGTGGCACAACCACCAATCTACCTTTTTTAGTATTCTTCTGTTTCCCTTGAAGCTTCTTCTGAATTGCAGCTTGTAATGCCACTTTTCTATTCATCTGTATGCCCTGCTTCTTCTTCTTCTTTCCCTTTGTCTGTACACCACTACCACCAGCAGCAGTATCACCTTTCTCCTTGCTGCTGCTGGTGTCTTTGACCATCTTTCTATTCGCCATTGCAACTGCAGCTTTCACTACTTTAGCTGCCCCCCCTCCTCCCTCCATCTCATCCTTCTGGACACCACCACCTCCTCCCTTCCCATTCTTCTTCTTGTTGTCCTTTTCGTCCAAACCCACCGCCACAACAGCAGCAGCACCACCAGCAAAGTACTTGCTACTAATCTTAGGCTGCAACGGCTCTGCCAACAACTCTGCCAGCTCCAACTGCAGCTTACCCACTTCCTTTTCTTGTTGTTTCTCTGCCACAGCCTTTTTATCATGAATTGATCTTATATTCCCTTTCCCCGCCTTCCTCCTCTTTCCCAGCGCCACCACATCATCATCGTCCTCACCACGACCATCACAATCACTATCACCATCCTCATCAGACAACATAATCCCCATTTCCTCAGCATTCCTCTTCCTCCATGAAGTTTCTGCACTTTCCTTCTTCTTCCTCCTCATCACATCATCAATCCTCACAGCCAATCTCACCCTCTTCTTTGCAGCTCCCATCACCGTATTGTCAACAGGAAACTCAAGTGGAGGGTCGTTTCCCCTCCCAAGGGCCCTCAGCAGAGCTCTGTGTCTTGCATTTTCCTTTGGAGTTACCATTGCCACGGTCAAACCGTCAGCGTCAGCTCTAGCAGTGCGTCCACATCTATGAACGTACGTGTCAACAGATGCAGGGAGTTGATAGTGAACCACGCATCTGACACCTTTGACGTCAAGTCCACGAGCGGCGACATCAGTAGCGATGAGAATCGCATTGGGATCTTCTTTGAAATTATCTAAATGCGTCAGGCGTTGACGTTGCTGCATGCCAGCGTGGAGAGGAGATGCAGGGAGACTGAGCAGCTTGAGCAGAGCTGCAAGGCGGCGTACCGAAGATATAGCGTTGACAAAGACAATGGTTCTACCGGGATGACTGGCAAGAAAGCAATACAGGTAATCGTCTTGCTCTGCTTCAGGACATGATATTATCGTTTCTGTAACTTTATCTGCAAGTCTTCTTTCTGATGTTTGATCTACTATCTTGGGTTTATTAGAATTACTATTGTTGTTTCTGGATTGGAGGGAAGTGAAGGGCACAGCATCCATTAAGTTTTCAAGTCCAGCACTCCCACTGGCCCCTCCGCCTCCTTTTCTCAGTCTCTTTCTCAGGTTAGTTGGGAGAGTCAGCGTTGCTGAGAATACAAATGTCTGCAGCTTTACTACTGCTTTCTTCTTCCTCTTCTTTTTCTTGTCATCATGTCTTTCCTCTTTATCACCGCCGTTCTCCTCCTCCTCCTCCTCCTCTTCTTCACTCTCTTCTTCTTGTTCTTTCCTTTGATTCAGTGCGACTTTAATCAACCCCAATATCGACGATAATTCAGAATAATGACCCTGTTGCACCATCCTATCCGCTTCGTCCAACACCAAGAAGGATAATGCACTAAAATCAGTCAGATGATTAGCCACATATGCATCTTTCATCATATCCCAAAGGCGCCCAGGAGTGGCTACTACTATATGTGGCTTTTTGGAGAGAAGTCTTTCTTGTTTTAGTGCACTGATACCGCCAACTATTGGGGCTATCCATATGCCACAGGGCTTGGCTATGGCATTCATGTGTTCAGTGACTTGGAGGGCCAGTTCACGGGTTGGTACCAGGATTACAGCACGTAATTTACCTTCTCCTTCTCCCTCTGCTTCTTTACTCATACTAGTCCTGGTAGCATCTTTTTCAGCCAAGAGGCAGTGGATGATTGGAATACCAAAGGCTAATGTTTTACCAGAACCGGTCTGAGCTGCACCAATAATATCTCTTTTATCTCTGATAGCAGCTGGAATGGCTTCAGCTTGGATCTGAGTTGGGGTAGGGAAACGGAGTGATGATTTCAATACTGCCATGATGGCTGGGTGAAGATTCAGTGGGTCCCAGGCAGATACATCAATGTCCCCTCCTTGTTTCTTTTGTTTGGAAGGAGGTGATAGAGAAGCAGCAGCGTCGGCAGCTGCAGCGGTATCAAATTCTTTCATAGCCCTTTTCTTTTCTTTTGCCCTCTGTTTCTTCTCTTTAGCCTTTTGTTTCTTCTCTGCGGCCCTCTTCTCGTTGTTTTGAACTTGTTTTGCTGATAGTGGAGCTTCTGGTTTGTTGAAGGATTCTAGTGTAGTTATCTGGTCTTTGGATAAGGTTTCAGGATCTAGGACCTCTAGACCCATGAATCCATCCTCTTCTGCTCCAAGCAAGGCGTCATCTGGAACGTCGACAACAGTCCAGCCGGCATCATCCGTCCATAGACCGTCGTCATTGTTGCTCTTTTGTTTGAGTTTCTTGTTGGTCATTGCGACGTAGATTCTAGTACATGGTTATGGTGCACTGCATGTTGCTCGTATTATCGGGAACGTCGAGGGGAATCTCTATTTCAAAGTTTGCGATGCATATGCGATTCAAACACGCACGAAGCAAACACTTCTGACGATTATAAATGAAAGAAGGTGTGCTAGTCTCTAAGATACTATTATCTCATTAGCTGTATGCAGCAATCTTGCAACCATTAGTCTTATGAATGTTTGAAGCCTACACCCACTGCAGCAGCCACTGCAGAGAGAGCCAGCCATGGCGTTTCTTTCAGCCTCTCCATCATGGTCGAGCGAACCACCTTCCAAGATAAAGATAATGATTGGCCTCAATGTACCTCCCCATATATCTGGATAAGCAAACCTCACAATGAGAAGGGTCAAGCTGGAAGCAGATCTTTGTTGACTGGACTGGACAATTCTAGGAATTAAGAGGAGATTTCTTCGAAGTGCTCGTCACCCAATGCTCTATCATGTTATTAATATGGGCGAGAAAACTAACCATTCGCAGTAGAATACAAACATAGATCGAATACCATAAATATGATCGTCACGTTGAATTCACCCAAGCATGTTGCCTGTCAACGCAACCATAATAAACCCATGCTCCAAATGATCACATGTCACCACCACCACTCTGCAGAAATACCATCAATCAATCGAAGGCAGACATCCATACTACTAGCTGGAGCCCTCTCATTCATCCAATCTCCAGCTTCCGCCTATCAAGGCCCAGATCCCACCCCCCAGTCATCTCCAGCGACATCCATTCCTGCCTCTGCCTCTGTCTGCCAAATTTGGGACACCACACTCCCAATCCCCACCAAACAAGCTATCCTCTCCAACATCAACCGGCCCCTAGGCAATGGAAGTGGATTTATATACGACCAAGAAGGCCACATCATCACCAATTGGCATGTCTTACAAAACATCCTCGGCAACAAACAACTTGGCCTCAAGCTCGCTCCCAACGCTCTCGTCGCCAGAGTATTCCTCCCCTCTCCTGATGGCAGTGAGCGGCAGATAAAATACGATGCTTTATTAGTAGGACAAGATAGAAGACGTGATATTGTTGTATTAAAAATTAAAGATGCCAATGTCAATTCCCTCCTCCCCCCGCCCCTCCCTCTCTCCACACAATCACCCCCACTCATAGGCCAAGATGTCCTTGCAGTTGGCAACCCCCTGGGCTTTCAGAACATCATTACAACAGGCAAGATCATACAATTAGGCCGTCCATTTGCCAGTTTATCAGGTGGAGTGGTTGCCAATGGCATTCAACACACCGCCTCACTCAATCCAGGGAGCAGTGGTGGTCCTCTACTCAATGCAGAAGGAACCATGGTTCTCGGTGTCAACACTGCTATTCAATCTAAATCCGGTACATTTGAAGGTGTATCTCTAGCTATTCCAGCAAACACTGTAGCCAAAGTAGCAGATGAGCTCATCAGGTATGGCAGACCACAGAGAGCGATACTCGGGATCAAGCCAGCTACCGAGCAGGTGGCAGCTGCACTCAAGGTTGATAGTAGTGAGGGTATATTAGTACAGAGTTGTATTGCTGGAGGTCCAGCTGAGAATGCTGGTGTATTGCCTACACGGAGGTCATTACTGAGTGGGATAGTTAGGGGGGATGTTATTGTTGAGATTGATGGCAAGGGGGTAGGGAATGTTCCTCAATTGGTTGGGGTGTTGGATGACAAGAGTGTTGGTGATACGGTGGTGATCACGGTGGTTAGAGATGGTAAAGGAAAAGTGGAGGTGAGATGTACTCTGGGATTAGATGGTGGTACTGATGATGACGATGGAAGTGGTAGTAATGGGAATGGTATTACTGATGAACTAGTGTTGTGAAAATGTTTCTTTAAACAAAGAGAGATTTCATCAAATGTAATCAAATGAAATGAAATTAGCATTTTGTTATACAGTCAATCACAAAACACAATCCTTGTACCTTGTACAAATATACACATATATACATAATTTTTCTTACTTGGTCTTCTTAATAGGAGAGTCCTTGTTCAAGTTGTAAATGGAATAGGTCAGAGCCGCAGCAAAGGAAACCCAGCCAAGATAAGGAACCATGAGAAGTGCAGCAGTCTGATCAACCTTGTTGAATTCATAAATCGTAGCGGCAATGAAACCAAGCATTGCAGTGATGTCAATGCAGGCTAGCTTCAAGTTGTGCATGTTGAAGAAGATGGGTGACCAGAGGAAGTTTAGGATGAGCTGAGTGGTATAGAGGCCAAGAGGAACTGCACCGCCTGACAACCCAGTAACGGAGAAGATGCGGTATGCTGCGTAGCCTATCATGGAATATAAGGTGGTCCATACTGGGGCAAAGAGGTAGTTTGGTGGATTCCAAGACGGTTTCTTGATGGTCTTGTACCAGCCTTTGATCTCTGGAGCCATCTTGGTGCCAATAATAGCCCCTACAGCTATAGGAGTTCCAATAAAGCCAGTGAGTGAGAGAACATTTCCCATGTTGATTTGTCCAAGGCCAAAATTTTAGAAGTTGAATTGATAATGCGACTACAGTCGAGTTGGAAGTAGGGGAGGTCAAGTTCCTGAAAGTTTGAAGGAGCGGAGAGCGGACTCACAAAAGAATGACACCCTCATTCAGACCGATAAATTAAAGAATATTGATTGACTACGTTTATTGTGTTAACAGAAAGAACATATCAAAGCACCTTTTCCTCCCAGGTGTCTTATTTGACAGCAAAATCGTCTTGATCAAAATTCCTACCAATGACCCTTGGACCGAGAGCTCGTCGTCGAAAGGCGAAAGCTGAAGCAAGATCCAAGCAATCCAAACCACCAAGATCATATATTGAACCTTCCCCAAACACCTCAAACGACCGTGCTGACACCACCCACTCATCGATATCACCATGTCATTCACCAAGAGTGAAGGCACTCACAACAACCTTTGCAGACGTATTCAACATTGCAGGACACACAATACTAGAAAAGCTCAGTGATATCTGCCCTTGCTGTCTCAAAAAAGATCTGTGCCACCTCAGGTTGCTGGATAAACAAATGGCCACCATCATAGATCATGAAATCCACTCTGTACAGTTTGTTCTCAATAAGAAACGCTCTCACAACCGTGATGACTATGACGAAGATGATGAAGAAGAAGAAGATGGTGACGATGAAGACCTTGAAAATAATCTCTCCTGGAATAAAATCACTCCCAATACACCAGAAGAAGCAGTAATGCTGAAAGACAAATGGCCCAATGTCCAGGAGCTCTTTATCAATGCATTGCTGAGCGGGGACACAGAGCTGTTCCATCGTAAGACTGGACCCAGAAGAAAGGGTCTTAGAACACTGAGACTACTGGTAGAAGCCAAGGCCTGGCCTAAAATAGATTACTTATACATGAGTGGTATTAGATTTGATAGTGGGCCGGACTCTATCAAACTTATGCAGGGGATGGTTAAACTGTGGAGGAATGTGAAATCTCTGACAATTGACAATGTCGTATTTACCCCAGCCACCATGAAGATATTTGCCCGGGGATGGTCTAATTTAGAGCACCTGAAAGTTATATCGTATCCATTTATATGGACTAATGGAACATGGGACACATTTGCATCATCAGGCAAATTTAATTGGAAGAAACTAACCTCATGTTTCATCTCTGCAGAATGGCCAAGAATGGATGTACTGGCAAACAAGGCCAAGTGGTTGCGGAGGGTGGAGCTGTTGTCGTTTGAAGGGACGGGATTGAAAATATGTGCTAAGACTATGGCAGCGTTGGCCAAGTTTAGGAAGTGTGGTGGTGGTGGGTTTGGGAAGTTGGAGCGTCTGTCATTTCGGCGCACGAATATTAATGCTGCTGGACTTGTTGCCTTTTTTACTGGTACGACTATTAATGGCAATCACAATGGAAATAACACTAATGCTAGTTGTAGTAATAGCACTGTCAAAAACCTTGCTGCTGCTGCTGCAGTACCATTTGCCAATCTAAGTATCCTTGATCTCTCCCTCTGCCACCAACCCAACCTCATCTCCACCCTCGCCTCCATCATCAAAGACGGCCATCTCCCCTCCCTCAAGACCGTGGTCATTCACATGTCCCCACTGGATAATGTGCCCTCCCCTCACGTGAGTGCTGAAATTGCCACCCAATTCTTTGAAGCACGCCCCCCTGGTCAATTGGAGATGCATGTGGTGCCTGGTGGCTTTGATGTAACGAGTTTAGAGGAATATAGGGAGATGACGGTGCGGTTTCAGCAGCATTTGTTTGGAGGGTTGATGGGCATGTGGCATGGTGGGTTTGATGAGTCTGATGATGACGACGACAACTATGGCGACGACGATGGAGGTAGGGAGGCTTGGTGGGATGACAGTGACGATAATTATGATGATTTTGATGATTTTGATGAGGATGCCGTTTTTGAGAATATACTGCGCCCTCGTTATTATTAGTCCCCATAAAGAAAGAAATTTGTATGGTGGAGGAGACGGGGAGAGAATGAATGGATCGTCCTTTGGGAAATTTCCATCTTCAGGGGGAGAGGGCCCTATCTTTTTTTCCTTTGATAACGATGACCACTGTGACGATGATGATAGATTTTGATTTGATGTTCTCTTTCCCTCTATCTTCAATTGCTTTTCAATGTACATTTAGTTACAAGTTGTAATACTTTTTTTATAATTTGTAATTTAGATCTATCTATAGCTATGTACAACTATATCACCGTCATTATTGATCAACTTCTCACCAGATTCTCCACTTCCCCCGCCTCTACCGGCACCTCCCCACTCAGTACCTCACACCCTCCCTCCCTCAACGAGACCACATCCTCTATCCTCACCCCAATCCCTGCATACTTGCCATACCTACCTTCATCGTGTGGGATGTAGAGCCCTGGCTCTATTGTGATCACTACTCCAGGTTGGAGTGGCTTGTCTTGAGGTACTGTGTTGGTATCATGGGTGTCAAGACCAAGCCAGTGGCCCACTGAGTGTGGGTACACTGTCCTCAGAATGGCATGAGGAGACATACTGGATGCTCTAGTGCCAATCATATTATTATTGTTATTATTATTGTTATTATTATCTAAAAATCCCAGGGAGCCAATACCTTCCATCAGCAGTCTACAACTCAACAGGTGCAAGTCCCTCAGTGTCGCACCTGGTTGACACGCTTCCATACATGCGGCATGCACACTAAGAACAATGTCATACACTTCACGCTGTGCTGCTGAATACTGACCATTCAATGGCCATGTTCTCGTTATATCGCTGCAGTAACCGTACATTTCACAACCCCCATCTAACAACATCAAATCACCGGTATCACTATGTAGTTGTTTGTCGTTTCTGGAGTAGTGAATGGTGCAGGCGTCCATTCCGGATGCAACTACTGGAGGGTAGGCCATCCTATGGGCGCCTGCTGTTTTGCATTGATACTCGAATAATGCTGCTAATTGATGCTCTCCTCCTACTCTTCCTCCAGGTCCTGTGATTTGTTTACTATTACTACTATTATTACTACTATCTTGGGCCCCATTCCTCCCAGTATAAGAAGCCTGCATGCAACGCATGATTGACCTCCCTGCTATTTGAGATGACTGTTTCATCAGAGCCAGCTCAGCAGAAGATTTCACCCATCTTAAACTATGCATTAGGGGTCTCAGTCTCTGTGTTCTTCCTGCATGCATGGCTTCTACAAATGCAGGCAGAGATTGCATCCCCATGGTACTAGTGCTGCTACGGTCAAAGCCATCGTGTCTGTCAGCATCGTATACAACGGAGCTAGCTTCACTAACCATTTGATTAAGTCTTTTTGGCATCTCTGATATAGGGTAGGCCTCATCTGCACCAAAATACTCACAACTGGCTTCAGGAGAGAGCCGTGCTCCATCCCATTGCTCCACCCAGGTGTCCAAATTGGGCACAAATGTTGTCATGTGCCCTGTCCCTCCGCCGTGGATTATTGCTACCGACATGGGTGTGGTGATGCCGGTGAGATAAAAGAAATCTGCATCTTGTCGGAAAGGATATGGAATGACGCCCACCATGAATAGTTTGGGGGCTGAGGGGAGGATGGCGATGCCATCAGGGGGGAGGAGGGCAGAGAGACGTCGACGACGGTGTGCAAACTCAGCTGCTGTCAGGCCTGGGATGACTTCCCCTGGTTCTAAGAGCTCTGGATGGGTGAGAGGAGTGGGTTGGCCTGCTATTAGATGTCTGCTAGAGGTGGTTTGTAAGATGCGCTGAGCTGTGCGGCGGATGGCTGCCACTCCACTGGCCATTATGTATTAATGTATTTATTTATTTTGAGAGTGGTGGTCACTAGGGGATGAGCGATGAGCGTGTTGGGGATGCTGGATTTCGTTGGGGTGGGTGGTTTGCATAAATTTATGATAGCTCCAAGCCGCTAGAGGTATAGTGATAAATCCAGCGAATAGAGTGATTCTGTTCCCGCTCTTTGTTTTGAAAGAAAAAGGTCCAAACCAGAACCACATGCAATTAAAGAACGGTCAAGGGAGGCAGATACTTCTTAATATCGTATTTTATATGCTTATTCAGACCAGTTGTTGGTGTTTGAAAGCATGCAATAACATTTTAGACAGTTGTTTATTTATGGACAATAAATCCTCTTTCGACCGTCTCGCTGTGACGACATTCGAATACCTCCTGCCTTCAGGAAAGGCTGGCTCCACTCAAAGGCTCAGATCGGAGCCCTCTTCAGAGCCCCAACTACACATCATGTACAGGTACTTCCAGAAAAATGTGATAGGTGATATCCCAATTAAGCCCAATGTCCAACTACTCCATCATTGTCGCCCCACTCAAGCCTTTCTCGTTCCTCTAATTTCTTCCAACAGCCTCAGGCCTGGGGCCACTTCTCACCGCCCCTTCCCTCCCTTTTCTTTGCTCTCGGCTATGAAACCACTCACCTGGCCCGCTCCGACATCAATAACTGGTCTGAGTTGTTGTATGATTTTCAAATTCCAAGCAGAACCCTGCAAGTAGAAACATGTCTTCCGTTCAAGATGCTAGGGCAGAGCCCATGTGCTATATTAACGGTAAAAGGGTCTCCCTACCGTTAGATCGAGCAGAGATGACTCTTCTTCAGTTCTTGAGAGGTATGGTATGGCCCTTATATTAAGGTTTAGGTTTATCATCTACCTCTTACAACATCCCATAGCTCACCGTCTCCCAATCCCTCTTCCCACCATCCCTTTTCCCTTTTTTATTTATTTCCCTCTAGAATCTGGGCTCACTGGCACGAAGCTTGGATGTGCAGAGGGTGGCTGTGGTGCCTGCACTGTCATGGTGTCCAGCCTCGACACTCACACCACCTCCACCTTCAACTCCAACGACATCCTCCATCGCTCAGTCAACGCCTGCCTCTGCCCTCTCTATGCCATTGAAGGCATGTCTGTCATCACTGTAGAGGGTCTGGGCAACCCTAGAGACGGTCTTCACCCCGTCCAAGAAAGATTATCTAAATCACATGGATCTCAATGTGGTTTTTGTACCCCTGGATTTGTTATGAGCATGTATGCACTATTAAGATCTAAAGCTGAGACGGCTCGAAGACTATCGTCATCATTGTCATCACCAGTTCAGATAACAGAAGAGGAGATAGAGGAGAATCTAGCTGGTAATTTATGTAGATGCACTGGTTACAGACCAATATTAGCTGCTTTCAAGACATTTGCTACTGAGGCTGTTGATCCAGCTATCTATACACAGGAAGCTGTACAAGCAGCATCGGGGATCCATACTACTGCAACTGCTAAAACAAATGGTGGCAATGGAAAGGTGTGTCCTTCAACTGGTAAACCATGCGATTGCTCTGATGGAACTTCTAATATTACTAAAAATATTAGTAATACATGTTGCACTTCCACATCATCATCATCATCGTCATCATCATCAAGAGAGCCAATCTTCCCTCCAGAATTGAGGAGAAGACACCCCCCTGAGCTGCACCTTCCAGGCCTTAAAGCCACCTGGCACCGCCCCACCACCCTCCAACGTCTGTTTGAAATAAAGGCACAGCACCCTGAAGCTAAATTGGTGGTAGGCAATACAGAGGTGGGAATTGAAATGAAGTTTAAGAATGCTGGATACACTCATCTTATTGGGGCCACCCATGTGGCTGAGCTCAATGGTGTTGAGGTCACGCAGAAGGGGGTGACCTTTGGTGCCTCAGTGACACTGACTACTGTTATGGAGGTGTTTAAATCTCTCATTGACAACAGCTCTGTTGGAAATGATCGTGATAGTGGTGGTGATTCAAAGAGATTTCAAAGCCCTCCTCATCCTCCCTCCTCCTCTTTCTTCTCACCAGTCAAATTGCAAGGGTATCAAACGAGTGGCCTGAAAGCAGTAGTACAGCAACTCAAATGGTTTGCAGGTCCTCCAATTCGCAACATTGCCTCTCTTGGAGGCAACATTGTCACCGCCAGCCCCATATCCGACCTCAACCCCATTTGGATGTCTTGTGGGGCCACAGTCATTATAGCTGGCCTCAACACAGGTATCAGAACAGTACCGGTAAGGGACTTTATCAAAGGGTACCGTCGAGTGGATCTAGCCAGTCATGAAGTGGTAATCAAACTTCACATGCCTTTTACAAGCCAGTACGAGTATGTGAAAGAGTTTAAACAGGCACATAGGAGAGAAGATGACATTGCTATTGTCAATGGCGCTCTTCGTTTGGCATTTATCACAGCTACTAATGATGCTACTCATGGTTCTACTAAAGGTGATTGGGTGATTGGTGAAGCCTCATTGGCATATGGAGGAGTAGCTCCAGCTACCATCATGTTTCCAGCTACTGCAGCTTCTCTTATTGGGAAGCCACCATCACAAGAGACTTTCCAAGAAGCTTGGTTAGCTATTGAAAGGGATATACGCATGGATTCAAATGCTCCCGGTGGAATGGTACAGTATCGCCTGTCATTGGTTGCGTCATTTTTATTTAAAGGATTGATTCACGCTGCCAGGCAGTTGGAAGCAGATCTGAGCTTGGCAGAAAGAGAAAACGGAGGTGGAGGAGCAACATCATCGTCATCGAGATTCACCTGTCCCTTTGATGATAGAGCACTCTCAGCAGCTTCCACCTTCCACCGCCCTCCTTCTCAAGGCCTGCAATATTACACCCCTCCTTCCACCAGACCCAACGGCCAATCCCCTGCAGTGGTAGTGCTGGGAGAGAGCCATCGTCATATGGCGGCTGATCTCCAAGTCTGTGGCGGGGCTCAATACGTCGACGACATTCCTCTCCCACCCAAAACCCTACATGCGGTATTTGTCCTATCCACCGAGCCACACGCCAAACTGGTCAAAGTAGACACCACAGCAGCACTCAACATACCTGGCGTGGTCGGTGTGTATACAGCTCAGCACATTCCTGGTCACAATGACATTGGAGCGGTTATTCATGACGAGGAGCTGCTGGCAACTGAAGTAGTGACATGTGTGGGCCAGCCTATTGCAGTGGTGGCTGCAGAGACAGAGGCAGCTGCAAGGGAAGCAGCTAGAGCGGTGGTGGTAGAGTATGAGAAGCTACGTGCTGTGCTGAGTATTTATGATGCTGTGCATGCTGAGTCATTTTATGATGGGTTTGGGCATAGTGTTGAGAAGGCTCCAGATACTGCTGATGGCATGATGAAGAGGCTGAAAGAAATCAGAGAAATGGGGAGTAGTAGCAATATTGATGAAAATAATGTTCTTTTTGTTGGGGGTACTATGAGAATGGGGGGGCAAGAACATTTCTATCTAGAGCCCAATGCGTGTTTAGTACTACCGGGAGAAGGAGGAGAGTTCACTGCCTGGGCTAGCACCCAATGTCCTGAGAAGCATCAGCGATACATTGCTCATTGCCTGGGGATCCCTATGCACAGAATAGTGGTCAAAACTAAGAGACTAGGAGGAGGATTTGGTGGTAAAGAAACCCGATCTGCTTTTATCAATGCAGCAGCTGCAGTGGCAGCCTACCACACTCGTAGACCTGTGAGAATGGTGTTGGACAGAGATGAGGATATGGCTATTACTGGTCATCGACATGCTTTCATAGGACTGTATACCGCTGCTGCTGATAAGACCACAGGCAAGCTGCTGGGATTGGATCTTCAGTTGTACAACAATGGAGGCAATTCTCTAGATTTGAGTGCATCAATTATGGATAGAGCCTTGGTACATTGTGACAACTCTTACAAATGGCCGGTGTTGCATGCGAGAGGGGAGGTGTGTCGTACCAATATGCCTAGCAACACGGCATTTAGAGGGTTTGGGGGCCTCCAAGGAATGATGGTGACAGAGGACATTATTGATGCTATAGCTAGAGGATTGAGAAAATGCCCAGATGACATCAGAGATATCAATCTGTATGCACCAGAAGGGGATGTCACTCATTTCGGCCAGCTGCTGGAAGGCTGTCAAGTGAGAGCCTGTTGGGATACTGTCGTCAATTCTTCCGACTACACAGCACGCAAAGCACAGGTAGAGGCCTTCAACAAGCAACACAGATATAGAAAGAGAGGGATGGCCCTTATTCCAACTAAATTCGGCATTTCCTTTACCACTAAATTCTTAAATCAGGCAGGTGCCTTGGTACACATATATACCGATGGTACAGTTCTTTTAACTCATGGTGGGGTGGAGATGGGGCAGGGACTGCACACTAAAGTGGCTCAAGTGGTTGCTCAGTCTCTGAGGGTTCCTCTGTCTGATGTATATGTGGCTGAGACTGCTACCGATAAGGTGCCTAACGCCTCTCCTACTGCAGCTTCTGCCTCTAGCGATATGTATGGCGCTGCAGCAGCTGATGCTTGTAGACAATTAAATGAAAGACTAGAGGTGATAAGGAGGCAATTAATAGAAAAAAACGGCCAAAGAGAGGATGAGAAGAGTGGTGATGGCACTACTCCTACCACTAACACTGATATAACAATGAAGGAGATAGCCAAAGCAGCCCATATGGCAAGAATAGATCTCTCAGCCCACGGTTTCCACTCCACCCCCGACGTCACCGGCTTTGAAGGCGACCGCCCCTTCAACTACTTCTGCTATGGAGCCGCTGCGAGCGAAGTAGAGCTTGATACTCTCACAGGAGACTGGCACGTCCTGAGAACTGACATCTGCATGGACGTAGGCCAGAGCATCAACCCTGCTATCGATATAGGCCAGGTAGAAGGCGGTTTTGTTCAGGGACTGGGCTGGAGTTGTGTAGAAGAGTTGGTCTGGGGAGATGGTGACCATACCTGGGTCAAGCCAGGCACTCTACACACCAGAGGACCTGGAACATATAAAATACCCACTGCTAATGATATACCTGTAGATTTCAGAGTCACACTGCTAAGAGATGCTCCGTGCGCGAGAACGCCAGCAGTGCATTCGAGTAAAGCGGTGGGAGAGCCGCCATTTTTTTTGGGGACATCCGTGTTTTGGGCTTTGAAGGAGGCGTGTTACTCTGCGAGGAGGGATGCTGGGTTGGAGGGGTATTTTAGGTTGGACTTACCTGCTACTCCAGAGAGGTTGAGGATGGCTTGTGTGGATGAGATCATAGTGGAGACTGCGGGTGGAAAGAACATGGAGGAGGCAGGGAGGTATATGGCAAAGTTGAGTTGTTGAAATGTTGTTATTGTTTAGTAGGTGTAGATGTATAGTATATGTATGCAATGAAGATTGTTGTTGGGAGGGTAGGTTTATCAGTTGATAGAGAAGAGAGAGGGACTCACTCTCCTTCCCTCTTGTCGCTTCTGTCCTCTTCAGAGATAGAAAATTGTCGGTGGGGAAATCTGGACTTTACCTCGTGTAGCTGCCGTCCTAGTGTCAAAATTAATACTCAGTTTTAACAAACACGACACAAGGATCATAAACATGCAGCAATCATTGACTATGCGTAGCAGCCTGAGAGCTGGTCGCCCATTTGCCAAGGTAAGTAGAGAGATGATTTCCCCTTTCTTGTGTATTGCGATTCAGTGGATATCTCTTTATAGCAGCATCTGATGATTCCTTCTCCATCCTTACAGACTGTGGCTTCCCGCCCAGCTCGCGCTGTAGCAGTGGCTCCACGTGCAGAATTCATTGGCTCTGCTGTCAACCAGGTAAGCTCTCTTCTTTTTCAGCGATGCTGATGTTGATCAGTACCTAGTACCTACCCCGATTCACAGGAACCCTTTGATCCAATAACACCCATAAACCCACCCTATCCCCAATCTCACCTCTCTCCCATCGCTCTCTCTCTCTCTCGCACAGATCATGGTTGTATCCATCGCCCTTACCCTCGGAGCTGCCCGTTTTGGATTGGCTCCAACCGCTAACCGCAGTGCTAACGCAGCCCTCAAGCTCTCTGACAATAAGTCTGGCATTATGTCTGCTGACCCAGCTGGATTCACTGCCGTTGATGTCTTGGCAATGGGCACTGCGGGACACATCTTGGGAATTGGAATTGTGCTTGGACTCAAGGGAACTGGTGCTCTGTAAATAGAATAGCTCCTACATTTTCCATTATAATATTGAGAGAGATAACCAATCATGTAAATAGGTTGTATTGAAGCATTTTCTTCACAGTTAAAAAAACAAAGGAAGAAAGAGGGGGAGTGAGGTTATGTCCAATCTCCTCTCTGCGCTGTCAATAGAATGCTCCTGATCAAGAGCAGCGAGCTACACGCACCATCAGTATATGCAATCTTTAATCGGGTAGGCAAACGTTTAATTTAGTCGTTTAAAGAACAATATGGGACGGAGAAGTGCACATGCATCTCACAAAGATGGCAAAGACTCTATTATAACAAAGCCTTCAAATGATAAATGCGATCCTGAAGCATTTTGCATGTACTTTCCTAGTGGATTCAATCCATGTGCACCGCAAACCGAATGCGAACTAGAAACATATTCGAATTCTCAAAGAAATAATAACTATGCTGTAGTTGCCAAAACTGTGAGTAAATTCCCACCAATATGGAATTCATCAATCTCAAAACCTTATGAATCACACACGCTTCCACCATATGATCCAATTCCCGCAACTAAACGACGCCCATCTTTCAAATCCTTGACCAACTCTCTCCCCCGTCACCACCAGGAACACAACGTGGACTTTGTTGGAACTTCTACCAGTGAAGAATGCTCTGGACCCTTAACATGCAGGTATGTATATAGACACTACATATCGAATACATACTTATGAACAGTAAAAATGGCAGTAATTAAGTCCGACGGCACATCGCAAATATTGAAGTGTTCGCAAGTTTTCAAGCTGCCACATTAAACCCTCCCAACAAAACTCCTCGTACTGACTGCATCATGTATCTACATTATGATCCAGCAATTTTTGGAATTTGTACACTTTTTATAAATCATTGAACCATCTCTCTCTATATACTCCCTCCCTCCCTCCCTCCCTCCCCTTCTTCCCCGTCTTCTCACCCACCCTTTTCTTCTCCTTGCCCTCCTTTTCCTTCCTTTTTAGGTATGTGGTAGGGGAATACGATCCAGTGACACAAACAGTCAGCATGGCACCTGTACTAGGAGGGAGAGTAATAAGAATGGAACCCAGAGTCAAAGGAATGACATACAAACCAATAGGAAGTAATAGCACAGTAACTAAATTGCTGGAAGAACATGAACCGGAAGCAGCAGAAAGAGCGGCGAAATCCCGTCGCCTGGTGGAAGCGTTTGGCAGTCAACGTCGATTGCGACAGATGAGAGCAGGCCAAGCAGGACGCGTGGAAGCACAGCATGTGAGTGGAGGGAATGCAGTGATGGGCATAGTTGCAAATGCTGCTGCTGCTTCTCCTTTGGGTAAAGCTGAGCTTATTGCAGCAGTGTTGTCTGACAAGAATATTCCTCCACACAACCCATCAGCCACTTCTGCTGAAGAGGCATATAAGTATGACCAGATTGTTCCTGGATCTCTCAGAGAATCTTTAGAAACTGCCCTTTTAGCTCCTGCCATCGATAAACAGGAATACAGGAGGGAATTGGTGGATAATGATACATTTGGAGGGTATGTACCAGATAGGACACCCCAATTGGCCGCCTGCAATCATGTGATAGAGAGGGACCAGAGGCTGCGCATGCTGATCCTGCTAGGTCATATGCTCAAATTATACACTAAATTTGGTTCCCTAAGAAGTAGAAACGGATATAAAGAGCTGGCTGAAAAGACAAAGATGGGAGAAAGTGTAATTGAAGGCCTGGTCGAGCTGTTTTATACGCGGGGGGATGAGGAGGGGAGGTGGGTGTTGACAAAAGATAAACGCAGCCTGATGCTAAGCTGGATGCTAGTACTGGCAGTGAGAGCAGAACAGAACAGTGTGTTGGATGGAGCTGCATTTAGCGCTTTGGCTACTCAGTTGAAAATGAGGAACGGTGAGTTGATGGGGAGGTATAAAGAGTTGGGTTGTATGGCGGCGAGTAGTAAAGTTGCAAATGAAGAGGGGAAGATGGTGCAGAGTTACAAGATAGCATTGCTGCCTCCTGGTTCTGGGAGTGAGGAGAGGAGGACTCTGGCTGAGAGTTTCCCTGCTTTGAAATTGGGGGCAAGGAAGAGGTAGAGAAACGAGATGGGAGATTGGTGGGTGGGGTGGGTGGGGGGAGAGAAAGGAAGAGGGAAGAAGAGAGAAAAGAGAGGGGCGAGGGTTGCACCCATGGTTCTGGCATTGATGGCTTTGCGTCAAAAATGGAAGGCTGAGTGTGGGCATCGATGAAGTTGTAAGGTTATAACTATTCCATAGACTGGAGTTCCCTCTATTTGGTATCTTTTTGCTTTGAAAATAGGATTCGTTAGTGGTTTTAGGAAAATGCAGACGACTATCCTCAGAATGCCTGCTGTGTCCAGCAGACTTAGCAAACAGGTGCCTATGTCTGGCACATCCGCAAGGTTCGTTTGGGATTTGGATGTGCTACTCCCCTTTTTTGGACGAATAAACTGGAGTACAGATTGATGGCCCACGTGACACCTAACCCACCCTCTTTTCATACAATGTCCTATGCAGAACTCTCCAAGTTGTCTTACCAAAGAAGATTCAGAGATCATCTAGCCGTTGCTCCATCTCAAGGTAAGACAATCCCCAACCCCGTTTAACGCTCTGCTCCTGCCCAGCGGAGCGCGCCCTCCTTCCCCAAACCCCCCAACCCCTCATTCCATCCCCCCCCCCAACTCACATAATACCTACTTCTTATCGTTACCAAATTCTCATACACACAGGATTGTATCAGCAGAGGCCCAAAACGGTGCCACAGCTCCTTCCATCCCAGTCCCTGTCGTAAAAATTGACAATGAAAGCGACCCATTCGCGACCATTGTCACAGTTGAATTTGGCGACTACCTCGGAGAGCTCCTCGACACCATGGCCGCTCTCAAAAGCCTCGGTCTCAACATCCGCCGTGCCAAGGTCAAAATCGGAGAATCCTCTTCCAACAAGTCTCCCAACAAATTTTACATCACAGATAGCAGAACAAGTGAAAAAGTCATCAAAAGCGCACGCATTGAAGAAATCCGCCTTACCATCCTCAATATGATGCTTAAATACCACCCAGAGAGTGGCGATGCTTTGGCGTGGGGCAGCGACAAGGCCAGAGAGGACATCGCTCCCATGCCAAGGGGCCCTCTTGGCGTCCGCCCCCGCCCTGCCACCACCACCAGCATTGAAATCAGAGAATCAGAAGACGGTACACACTCAGAGGTTATGGTCAATACAACAGACAGACCTGGTCTACTTACTGATATTGTCCATGTATTAAAGGATATCAGTTTGAATGTTGTCAGTGCTGAGGTGGACACCATCGGAAGGATTGCCGTGGACAAGTTCAATGTCACATACCAAGGGGAGCCGCTGCCAGGAACTATGGCTCAGTTGACTATTAATGCTTTGCAGTACTATTTGAGTCAGGCTGAGGTTGAGAAGGAGTGGGAAGAGTCATATTGAGAAAAGTAAAGTAAAGTGGGGAAGTATATGTCCAAGACAAGATAGGAAGAGAGAGAGAGAGAGAGAGAGAGAGAGAGAGAGAGAGAGAGAGAGAGAGAGAGAGAGAGAGAGAGAGAGAGAGAGAGAG
>Ga0114919_10001140_pt1 | contig 21381 bp, 17 predicted proteins | sample BlataG_FD_88682 | JGI IMG/M metagenome (GOLD analysis project Ga0114919, IMG submission 88682) | Deep subsurface microbial communities from Black Sea to uncover new lineages of life (NeLLi) - Black_00105 metaG | ecosystem: Environmental > Aquatic > Marine > Oceanic > Sediment | place: Atlantic... | reverse complement strand
GATTCCGGGGATTCCGGGGATTCCGGGGATTCCGCAACTATTGAAGAGGCGGTTGTAGGAAGCCGTAAGGATCTGAACGCTCCAATTGGAGCACACATGTTCTCTTCCCTATTGAACAAGCAAGAATTCTTGCGCGGGGTTCAAAGAACCAGTAGCAGGATAGAACATCTGCCCGACGGGTCCGAACTCGGCGAATTGGACCAAATGGAGATCTCCCAGAACGTACTACATAAATCCATGTGGGTCTCAGAGAAAATCGGAGACCGGTATTCCGGCACGAGGAAAGAGGAAGTCCTTACTGGTTCTGTGGATGAAAAAGAAGATGAAGAAGAAGCATTTGTTCGTAAATGGACTCCTCCCATGATCCTGGAAGGAACGGGCCAATCCAATGCATTGGTGAACGCGATTTCTTCCTACTACACTCGGATGGAGGATAAGATCAATTCGGTCAATGAGACACTTTTGCACGTAGAAGCATTGACGCGCTTGATCAGTTCCGTCTCTACGGCAGACGTCAAGGCAGAAGATATTCAAGCGTCCCAGGCTGTGTTTGCTCCCTTCTTCATGCCCATCGAGAACAGACGATTGATTGACAATTCTCCGGACGTAAGAATATCTCCATTTTACCGCATGATCACAGAAATGTATGCCATTCCCGCGGGATGGACCGATACTAGAGTGACTCCTTCAAATCTGGTTCGTTCTCAGCTCTTGTACAACCGGACCATGGAATCCAAATCTACCGCAGACCGTGGACTCGATATGAGTGCTGTAAAGAAGGAAATGTCCCGCACTGTCTATGGTACAGGACGCAGCGTTTACGGAACGGAAGAGGAAGACGATTCTATTTATGCCATCGATCGGGTTATTCCCGTCCAGCTAGCGCCCCGTGCATTAGCCACCGACCCCCGTCCCCTCGGAGCGGGAAAGCACGAGGAAGGAAGGAACTTGACATATGGAGTGAACTTGACCGATTTTGCACACCGAAGCGACAATATCGGCATGATCCGGATGGTCAATACGCTTCCGAGTGAACAGAGAATCATCAATGCGGTTGTAACACACACCCCTCCTACGATGACCATGGACTTGCCTCCTCGTGCTGAAGTACAAAAAGCGAAACGGCTGGCCCAACTATACGAAACCATGTTGATGAGCATGAAACAAGGCGAAGGGAGTGTGGTTACCCGTGAACGGTACGCGGAAGTCCCCGACAAGCCTATTTCCTTGTATGCCAGGACCGACTGGATCCGCGACGAACATATCCGTGCGTTGGGCAAATACCTGGCGGGTAACAAGTACACCGAGAAAATCACCGTTACGCCCGAATCGTTTGCACGAGGACACCATTTATTGAGGATCACGGTGCATATGATCGTGGCTGGAACGAAACAGTTATACATGGACTCTAACACACTAACGAAACGGTTGACCAGCCAATCCAAGATGGATGCGGTGGTACGCGAGGGGTTGAAGGATTTATTTAGCCAGTAAAGACCCTAAAGAAAGGATTCATTAGATTTTAAATGTTTGTAATTCTGCAGTACGCTATGATGCTACGGATTCTCTTGAGGAATGGTTTTTTTTTCTTGTTTACTTAGTAAAGACTACATTTACATGTGATCAACGGAATCGGTCATTCCCGTTTGTTTGTTGACCAACCCATAAGATGCAAAAATCGAACTGAGGTCTTCTGCGTCCAGAAACGCCTTACACCCCTTGGCGCATTGAGCCATAATTTTCAGTACATAGACAATGACAAATATCCACAGAGCCGCACTGATACTAGCCAGTGTACTCTCGACTTGACTACAACTTCCCATCGATCGCTTTTTTCCTCGTGCTTCTTTGATATACTTTGTTGGATACAGCACGAGTAAAAAGCGATAGATGTCTGTCTGGAACGAAATTGTTTTGGCGGTTTTGGATACGGAAGGTGTGACCACGACGATGTGGACAGAAATTATTCCGTGTGCTTTATCACTATCTGGTTTGGCAACAATCGTGGTCCTTATGATTTGTACGGTGCTCTTAAAATCCTTTGCAGCACAATTTTTTGTATTCTTGATTTGTTTTTGTGCACTATCCATTGGCATTTGGCGCAAAACGATACAATATTTCAAAAAAAGAGACGGTGTTCACCCTCCCAATAAATCAAACTAATCGCTTAAAGAAATAAAGCGATGAGTGAAACAATCCCTTTGTATAAACGTGTTTTAGATGGAAGGGTCATTGGACCAGTAGCGATGATAACGTTGTTGTCTACATTCCCCTTTGGCGGCGTGGTCACCGTTTTGTGTGTCTTGCTTATCAACAATGCTATGGATCAAGTAATCGTAGCTTTGACAACTTCGTTCCTGTTTATGGCTATCGCTTTCATCGTATGTGTTCGCGTACAACTCCAAAACGTTGTCAAGAAAAAAAACTAATGTTTTATAAAGACAAAGCTTTTGTTTCTTATCAAGAGTGATAGACCAAACCCCATCATAGAATATAAGAGATCATGAAGTGAAGAAAAGAGATTTTCTTCACTTTATCCTTGGGTCTATCGGACAACCTATGATGAGTTGATCCGGAGAGTGTCTCAAGAAAGATTAGAAAAAAAAATTAGTATACAGTAAAGAGAAGGCCTTTGACCTCCTTAACGAACAATTAAACATTTACCAAAAAAAAATGAGTACTTCCTCTTCCTCCGAAGAAGCTCCTCCTCTACATTCCATTATTGCCTCGGACGGATTGCTTCCAGTTTCTTGCACAACATCTACAAAATCCACACTACCTGCTTACATTTCCACTTTAGCCAAAGAGGAGTTTAAGAAAAAGGACTTTATAGAGGGGAGATTAAGACAAAGACATAAAAACGGAACAGGGTCTTTGGATTTTGGGGAATTTAGCGAATCTCAGGAATCTCGAAAATTGCGTCAACGAAAAGGGAAAAGGCGCGGGATACGCCAAGTATGTAGAGACTGGAACTCGAAATTTGAAAAATTTGTATCCAGAGTAGAGTCTTGGGCGGAATATGTGATTCATTGCATCTTACGCACGGTTGAATTTATTTTGTTGACGATACAGAAGGTGTGTGTTATCGTTCTCTCCAAGATACGAAAACAGTGGGCAATAAGGTTCGGAACATGGATGCACAATTTTACACGGCCCGTGTCGATAGAAGAGAGAACTGCCGTCAACAGGAATAGACAATACATATGGATACTGTACGAGCTGAGGAGAAAATTTATTATTGATTCAGCACGAAGAATGTACTTATACCGGATGATTGCGTTTTGCTTTGTACTCGCCATACTTTTAAGCGTTGGACTATTTTATACCGCAGAGATTGCCGAGTATAATTCCCATATACGATATATGAGCAAGGATACGCGCACGGGAGTAGAGATCATGAACTTGATCTATCCTCCAGAGTTTCCTCGTGCTGGATACAATGAAGACGTAGAATGGTTACTGTATAACCTTCGGGAGAAAGAAAATGCCTTTGAAAAACTATTGCCTCCTACTCTCAAGTCGGACTATGTGGAAATAGAAACCAGACGATTTTCCAGAGTAAACATCAGTATATCAGAGCTGGTCAGTCGTATGATGAAGGATTCCAGTACCTTTGGAAACAAAATGTTACAGCCCTGTCTGTGTCCTGTTCATTACGGGATTCCTCTGAATATCATACTGGTACGGTATAGCCTGGAAGATGCTGATAACGGAGACGTGAAGAAAGAAGATGTAGTGTACTACGAACCACGTGTAACTACATATGTATCGGATACAGTACGAGGAAGCACGAGCATGGATACCTTGGTGATTCCTCCGGAAGTACGGTTGAAGAAAAGCGGAGGGTTGTCTGTGTTGGAATACGATTTTAACAACAAGCACAAACTGAGTATCAGCAATAAGCACGAGGAAAGAAGAACATTGGTAGTAGACTTGACGGATTCTTTGGTGGGTCCGTACCTGCACTTGAGGGGAAGTGACGATACTCAAGCACGGAAACAAGTCTACGAGAGGACGCGAAACATGGTATCTCAAGAAAATATCGATGGAATGAAAGAGAGCATGCAAAAGTACAAGTTCAAGGGAGAGCTCTCGATCGGGTACGCAACCATGGGAATACGCAGCTTAAATGCCCAAGGAGAGAAGCTTCCCGTCGCATACATAGAATCTCCATATTCTTACTGTGTACAAAGATGTTTGGCCGCCATCGACCCCTATTTTTAACTTTAAAAAAATAGACAAAAAAATCTCCCACAATTTAATGCACAGTGTTGTTTTCCCTAGTCTTGTACCCAACTGTGTCCAATAAAACTATTACATACGCGGGTCTAATGAGAAACACCTTCTTCATGTAAAGCGCTGTCGGCCGGTTTGGTCAACATGGAGAAGCTGTATCTCTTAGATTCGGGTATGTTTTACTCAGATTATGCGGTGAGAAATGAATTGTATTTTACATTTTTATTTAAGAATAAAACCGTTGTGTTTGTTCAATCACGTGGGGCGTGCCATGAATCCCATGGCCTCCGCGTCCAGGTAATCCTCGTGCTTCTCTCGCTTCATAGGAATGGGCAATTACGTCGTTGATCAGCACGACGTATCCATATACCATGATTAGTATGGCCAAAAGGACAATGCTTTGCATTGTCTTCATATTTGAAAAACACCGGAAACAGTACCTTGAGTTACAATAGCACGGGAAAAAGAAACACTTGAACAACATCATCCACCATTTATCCTTTTTCTGTAATTTATGGAATTCCTCTAACGATTCCTCCTCATCTCTTTCCAAACCTTGCTCTTCGGAATCAGCACGAGGAAGTCTACGGTGTACTGTTTTTTTTTCCGTTACGGGTTCCGTATTTTCCTCATCCATTTTCCCTCCCTTCCAAAAATCCTTCACTTAAAAATTTTTATTTCTATAACTTGCTTACATTCTGAAACAAAATTAAAAAATTACGTACATGACAAGATATGTTTTCTTCAAGTATATTACTTCTTTTAAGATGGCATGAAGGTTCTCGTAGCGTTGGTGTTTCTTCTCCTGTGCTTTCTATGCACTACTTCTCACGGGTTTGATTCTTTGGTAGATTTGATTCCCTCTCGTCTGGAGGGGAAAACAAGAGGAGAAAGTGTACATGTAGCCGACCTCAAGTTTGGCACCCCTCGTAAGACTCTTCGTGCTGGACTGGACTTTGCCTCAGAAACAATATCCACCATTGTGCCACAAAATGAAGATGTCAGTAGTACCTATACTGATGCCGCGGGAGGGTCAGATTTGATATGGATTGCGGGTAAGAGGCTGAGACTTCCTGTCACTACAGACCCTTACCGAGTGGAAACACATTGTGATCGATGTGAAGGTTTGCTCGGGGTAGGGCCTTCTTCTCCACTATGGGTGGTGTGGAAAGAAGCTACGTTTGGGAGCGGGGCCGTGTCCTTGGGTGCTTTGGCGGATATCATTCAAGACGCAAATTGGTTCAATCGATTGGAAGAACCTTCTCAATTGGAAAACCACATTCAATGCACCATCGGGTTCACCGACGGGTTGTGTAAGACGACGGCTCTTGTTGGGCCCAACAAAGACTTGGCTACGGTCATCTTTTCTTTTAAAGAGAGGAAAACTCTACTGTCCGATCCTGTATGGGATGCATATACTGCGGGAAAAAATATAGAACTCACGAGCACGGAAGATTGGGGCGATTTGGAGATGGACTTTATTGATTTGACTCCCGATTCTCCGGATACCATAGTGAGCACGAGGATACGCGCTCATGACATCATCAGTGAATCCGAGACAGGAAAACCTCAGCTCAATATTGGTCTTTCGGAAAGTAACACAACCATTTACATTGGACGTACGGCATTTCGTAGCTTTTTCGTCCACATGCGGTGGATTCCCAATACCATCCACATCATCAATTGGAAAGTGGAAAAGTCCTACGATGGATACATTGGGTTTGTCCTTCTTGCCATAGGTATTTCACTGGTATGGTGGAAAGGCACGCCCACGGGAATGTGGAGTATCCATTGGAAACCGCGTTCTCGTAGAGTGATTGCGGTGGTCTTTTTCATCATCGTAGCCGTGGTGACCATTTGGGTAGGGAGGACGAGGTGTGCAATTCGGGAGTTTTTGCTCGTGGATATTTTTTTCCAGCTTACAATTTACACACTTTCTCTTATTCTGGGACCATTCCTCGTGCTTCACGCGTTTATGCAATATGGATATGGAAGAGGTACCAAATGGTACTATAACATCCTGGGGTTGACATATGCGGAGGAAATGTTTGTCATAAAGCACGAGGAACATCAGCGCACACAAGGAAGTCAATCGCATCCGTCCTCCGGACGTATACTAGTGCTCAAAAAGGAACGTCTCAAAAACATCATGTATCACTCTGTCTCACACTCCCCGTCAAAAAGGATTGGAGATAAGGAAAGAAGTACCCTTCCCTTTCTTTTACCCAACTCTTCGTACGTGTGGTACAATGCAGACTTGGGGAGTCAAAGATTATGGAGCGTGATTACGTTTTGCGCCGATATGTTATTGTTTTCTACACTGATACTGGCATGGAATACAACTAGAGAAGATACACTGACTGGAATTGGATCGCTTCTATTGTTCTCGTTCATGATTATCATCGCAGCGTACCACTTGATCAGTCACTTTTATCATCGTAGTGGGCATCATGCAATGGGGTGGTACATGTTTATCGCATTGAACCTGATTTATTTGGTCCTCCTCGTGCTCCTTGCAGAAGTGTACATTTATTACCCGTTCATCCACCGGTTCGTGCCTGATTACTCCAACACGCCCTCAATCATCTCTTTTCTGTTTACGCTGGGCTTGTTTTATTTTGCCGAGGGTATTGCCAAGACACGCGTATCCAGACAGGGCTTGTTGTATCCTGTTTATTCCCAAACAAAAAGCAAGTAAAAAGCAAGTTTTTGTATTTCACAATACAACGATCCATCAATATAATATTATGTAATCATGGAACTATGTGACGGTATTTTACAAGCAAGTGAAGATTAGCCGAGGCTATAGATCCAGCACCGTTTGGATTGTTTCCCTGTTTGCTTTGTGAACAGTTGTTAATCAACCCCCATATCACATATCGGTTCCCAGGAACTTCAATGCGAAGACCTAGATCGTTTTCCGCATCTGTAGTCAGACCGCTGCCTAGCGTAGTACAATTTGAAAGCACATAGCCGTCGTCCACCGTAGGTCCCGATGTCCAACATACTACGGTGTCAAACGATCCACTAGTGCATTCCTCATCGTCGTCTATGCTTACTCCCCAAGATATAACGGTAAAGTCCTTGTAAATGTAAATACCGTGTACAGGATCTTGAGAAGATCCCATTGCACCCGATCCGTAAGACATGGCACACCCCGCATCGGTTGTAATGTCCATATTCGCATTGCATGCGTACGTTTGCTCTCCCCACAGTGAAATAGGAGACCCCACAGCAAGCCATGTGAGTGTACGGTTATCACAGAAAAACTCTAAACCATCATCTGTGCTAAACCATATGGTGTTTGTAGGACATTCTGGATCCCCGCAGACACAGGGAGGTTCATTTCCTGGATTTGGTGGATGCGCGACTTCCCATCTGTGTACCAGTTCCCACTTGTTGGTCACATTGTTGAACATCAAGAGATCCCCTTCTTCGGGTCCTCCGGTGCAATCAACATCAGGGTGTTCGCATATGTTTGGAGGAGGCTGAGTTTCCCATCCGTTGGTAATGTTGTTGTAAATGATGATACTCCCGTCCCCATTTCCAGTACAGTTAACGTCGGGAAGTTCGCATAGAGTAGTGTTGCAGCTTCCGTCACATATTCCATCCACACCGTCTGTTCCGTTGACGCCATTAGTGCCGTTAATACCGTCGATTCCATCAACACCGTCTGCGCCCGGTGGGCCTTGTGGACCAGGATCGCCGACAGGACCGGGCGTTCCAGGACCAGCCTCCCATATGTTGGTCACGTTATTGAAGACCAAAACATCACCACTGGTAGAGTTGATACAATTCACATCAGGCAATTCACATATCCTGGTGTTTGTACACTGGTCGTCAGAACAAATTCCAGGTAAGCCGTCCGTGCCGTTCTGACCTGGAGGTCCTTGTGGACCAGTGTCTCCCGCCGGACCTTCAGGACCAGGAATGCCTGGTCCCGATTCCCATATGTTGGTTACATTATTAAACACTAGAATGTCACCATCGGTAGAATTTCCACAACTCACGTCAGGAAGTTCACAAATACTGGTATTAGTGCATTGTTCTTCTGAACAAACTCCTGGCTCTCCGGAAGGACCGGGAGGTCCAGAAGGACCAGGAGATCCATCAACACAAAGACCTTCGCACGTTCCATTTGCTCCAGGAGGTCCAGAGGGTCCCTGCTCTCCATCTACGCACAATCCTTCGCATGTCGAATTCAATATACAATTTTGCTCTTGTATGGCATCGCATATGGTTTGGTTAAAGCACGAAAAATTAACATGCTGGCCCGTGTCGTTGCAAAGCATTTCTTCTGGATCGTAAGAATGGCCATTACAATCGCACGCGTCTCCTGTAATGTATACCAACCACCAAATCCAAAGAGCTAGCAAAAGTGCACCAAGCACGAGGACGCCACATCCAAGGGCGTATAGCCAAGTCCTTAGACTTTGCCACACGGCCGCATATATACCGAAATACATCTTCTGGAACGGGTTCGGTGGTTCATAGCGTTCTTCTCTAGTGTAAGTTACATCCACACGTCGTCCTTTACCCACGTATCTTTGGCGCAATTCCGGAGATTCCATGTCCCCGTGTAGATTAGGATACGATTCCATTCAAGGAGAAGGGATATTTTAAATATTTATTATTCCCTCTTACTTGTGCTCTTTTATTACACTTCCTTGTTCAAGAGTACTTATTGCACAGATAACTTTATTTTTTTACGTTCCATGCTGTTTTTTTACGAGGCAATTTTCTCTTTTTAAACCCTCTGCTATTATAATACCCATTTGTTCCTCTTACTTTCCCATTTTTCCCCGTAGTACTTACTCGCGCTCTTTTCCTTTTACCCGAATTAATCTTACGAGAAACAGAATTTCTTCGGACCAACATGTTTGCCGCCCTTTTTTTTTCTCGTGCTTTCTCGTCCAGTTTGTTCATTCGCACAACGTAGTTGTACAGACGATCACGCGGAAGTTGCGCATTCGTGGGCACCTTGTACGCCGTCACACCATTTTGTTCATTCACATGCAGCACATAACCATCGATGGCTCGAATCCCATAACATCGTTTCATCGTTTCAATAGGGATTAGTATTTGCAAAAAAGCGTGATTCAAGGGTGTGCTATCAATACCAAACCTTCCTCTGATTTTCTTCCCCGTGCTGAACGAAAACGAGTCGCGATAGCCTGTTTTCACTTCAAAAAAGACCAGTCTCCGCTTCTTGGGATGGAAACAAATCAAATCTACTGAAGTAGCGTATTTCAGCGTTTCATCCCAAATTTCGTATTCAGACCATAAGGGTACCAGGCTCCAGTCCACAACGATTTTGCGAATGATTTCAGCCACCAAAGGATCGGGGCGTGGTACAGCACGAGAAAAGACTCTTTGGTCTCGTGCAAAAATCTCTAGCTGTTTATGGACTTGTTTCCCCAACGCCGCCCCTACTCCACGCTCATCTCGTGCTACCACGTCCACCATAGCCCATTCACACCCCGAACCAGAAATCCTGGACGGGTAAGGGACATGAACAACATTCTTCTTCTTCTTCCTCTTCCTCTTCTTGGACCCTCCTTTGGTCTTGGTCTTTGAATTACGGGACGCTTTCTGGGCCAGCTTGTTGTGTGCTGAACGGTCAAAGTCCGGGTAAAAGACTTTCCGTAACATGCCATGAATTCCTCTCATCCGTTTAGCACGGGGAACCTTATTCCCGTCTCCTCCTTCTTTCACCAGAAATCCTTCTGCACCAGGTTTAGAGGAAAACCGGATATTGTCATGTCTTCCATGCAAGTAGAATTTCATAAGGAGACGCTTGTTCGTGCTCAACAATTCTGGAGATTCTCGGTTGAGTGTTTGAACTTTTGAACGTAATTCAGGACGTAGAGTCACTCCTACGGAAGGACCAAACATTCGATACGCCAACTGGAACAACTCGTCGTCATGTAGAGTTGAGGAGGTCATTTTTCCTTTTGCATGTACAAAGAGTATGAAAACTTGTACCGTTTTATTTTTTTTTCTCTCTCATACATCCCCATCCATAATAGGATACTCTTCTCTATCTGACAAATGCAATTCTTCTTTCCCAGCAGGTGGAGGGGGAGGAAGAGTCGCCGGAAGGAATTCAGGACCTTTTGGGGAAGGAACTTCTCGATTTTCTCGAAACCTTGTATACGGAGGCCGTCCTCTCCCAGAAGTTCCGGAGATTCTGGAAAGACCCCGTGGTACCGACGCAGAGGGTACTCCTCGTCCAGGAATTCCTGGAGCTCCTGGAGTTCCCGGATGAAAAGGCACAAATCCACGGGGTACACGAGTAGCTCCACGAGGTGGAGGTCCTCTTATTCGTATATATCTCACTCTCCTTGCCGGGGCTCTCCCTGGAGGTCCTCTAGGACGGAATGATGAAGGAGGATGAGGAGGAGGGGGATTCATGGGATATTCCTTCCCAAACTCTGGCGTTTTCCTTTCTGGACATTCTCTTCCTTGTACCGGTACACTTTGGGAAGATATTCCGGGATCTCGGATCTCCCGGAAAGGCGCGGGCGGTAAAAGCCCCCCTCCTCCCTGTCCCGGAACTTTTGGGGAAGGAACTTTTGGGGAAGGAATACCCAAACTCCCTGGAACTCTTCCTAAGTGGCAATGCGGAGGTGGGTATGCAGATGCAGGCGACGCTCTCCTTCGTTCCGGATTCTGTGAAACCGGGTTCTGGGAAACCGGGTTCGTGGAACCATAGATTGTAAAAGGGATTGGGTCTTCGAGCACGAGGAATTCTCTATCTTGAGAGGGTGGGGTTTCCGGGAATTCCGGATTTCCTGAAATTCCAGAAAAAGGATTCTCTGAAAAGTTCATCATGGAAGAGATAGAGATATCTTCATACTTTTTCATCATTCCTTCGTTGTTCTCGGCAATGGTCGTTCGGATCCGATACACCAACCAAACGATATGCAGCAGGGCAAACGGCCATACCGTACAAGGAAGGAACAACGTGTACATGGACTGGAACACGATTCTCTGTATCGCGTAGATCTTTCTATTTCCTGGCGTGTCGATCTGTTCGATGGGAGGAGAGACCAACTTGGGCAAGTTACGTATCAGCTTTTTTCGATTACAAAACCGGAGCCAGTAGTTAATCTGAGCCGTCGTGTCTGCTTCTGTCAAGCAATAGAGCGTAAAGAATATCGCCAATCGAACCAGTAACAACATCAAGGACACGTCTTCACAGGATGGTACGTTTCCGCTATCCGTGGGGTCCATAAAGAGTGCTACTCCCCAAAGTCCAAACGTCAAGTACCGAGTGATGATATTGTCGTACCATGACTGAATATAACTCGTTTGTGTCAACCCAAAAGCAAAAATGGCCAGACCGATGTCTACGGATATGGGAAATAGATCTCGTCCAAAAGACGAGAACAGCATTCCATAGAGCAGCCATGAAAAGGTAATGGCCATCATGAAACTGGCTTCTACGATCTTGCTCGTGGCAGCACGAGAAATGGCACGATATTGTTTCTTCTGGTGTTGTGTATAGTCATGCGCAGAAAAAGATAAATCCGCGGGTCCTTCGTTCTCGGGATTATAAACATCTTCTCCTTCCCCAACTTCTCCTCGTGCTTCTACGTCGTATGAATCCACGGGAATCATAATGGCAGAGTTTTGGGAACCACCCTCCCCCACTAAACCTCCTCTCCTTCTCATAGTGCTATCCGATGGAAGGAGGTTCTGATCCACCGTGTACCCTCTTCGATTCTCATCACCCTCGACTTGCAACACTTGTTTCTTTCTCTGAGCTTTCCGTCGTGAAAAATCCTCTATGTTTCGGGACGCCCCTACACACAACCCCACGATGATCAACAAACCCAAGACAAACCCCATCCCAAGTACCAAGTAAGCCGTCACCAATGGAAGATCCATTTGTATGGAGTATTTGTAGAGCACGAGGAACGTAGTTGAAACACCCATCACCGTGAGGTGTGGTAGGTACGGCCAGAGTCCAAATTCAAAGATGGGTGCTCCACACATGTACGTACACGTTCCGTCAATGTATTGCATGCGCTCTTGGTTCGCCCTTTGTGCCATATCCGCAGACGGTTGAAAATGGTTCACAAATTCCGGGTTCAGTATCATCCCATACTAACATCGACGATTGTTTTCTTCTCCAAATCCATTTTGCCAATACACCACCCGATTCCTATTTTTTTTTCTCTTTCCGTGCCCCTGTTCCGATTTGTGGGATTTCCTCGTGCCCGCTTCTCTCCATACTCCATTTAGGACCGTGCTCTCCAGAAACCCCGGAAGAAAGCCAGAGATCTTCATCGTCCAGAGGAACGTAGTGTGGATCGTAATAAAGATCCAACTCATTGTACCTCTCTATAGTCAGTCCTTCGTGAACGGGAAACAGTATGGAAAACATCCATACACCAACGTTCTTGACTTGGCCCAGATAGTAGAGCACGAGGAAAGTCAAGACAATGCTCTGACGGGCGGTCCAGCGTACACCAGAGGCCACGGCAGATAATATCCTCGTGCTATTTGGGAAAAACATTCGAGCCCTTCTTTCACCCAGTAAACGCTCTTCAAACCGTTCGCTTTGTGCAAGCAAGTGCTGTGTACGGTCATTTAATTGATCCAGACGTTCTCCGCGTTCCAGTAAATTCTGTACCGTATCTACCACAACCAAACGCGTTTCCTCCAAGTCACGTTTGATTCGAGCAATCAGTCCATCGCTCATTTCTTGTTTTGTAATGAAACACTTTATTTTTTTTTCTTTCCCAAAAAAAAAAGGAAAAAGGAACAACTACTCCAACCAGCTTTTCAAATTAAACGGAATCTCCTTTATCTTTCCGGAAGAATCTTTGGAAATTTCCACTAGATATTCTTCAGCATTATCCCATATGTAATCAAAAAAATCCTTTTGCAAAACGTGGTATTTCTCAATAAAACTTTTGCACATTGCAGCCAAAACAGTAAGAAAATGAATATACTCAATAAGCGGCATGTCCGTAAAAGTACCGCCGTAACGAAGGTGCAATTCTTCCTTTTTTTCTTCAAGTTTGTTCATGATAAAGTAAATGATTTGTCGTCGTGCCTGATCAGGTAAAAGTGTAGAACGAAGGCCATGCCTTACTATATCCTCCAATTCATCTTCAAGGGTTGTAGCAGCATTTTTTTGACTCTCTGGTTCTGAAAACATATAAGATGTGAGTCTTATTTCTTTCGGTTTCCAATCTACCAAAGGTTGATCCAGTAGTTTCTCCAGTCTTTTCAGTCGTTTTCTTTCCGAATCTGTCATCCTTTTTCTTTCAAAAGGCTTCTTCTTTGCCAGAGGTCTTCTAAAAGGCACAACTTCCTCGGGTTCTACGTATTCCGGATCTTCCTGACCAACCATATCAGGACCAATCCCTTGTGCTTGATGAAGATTTCGAACAATGTCCCGAACACTGCCCCCATCAACAATAGCATCGATATAGTTGTCCGTAAAATAAAGTGGTTTTTCTACAAAATTAACAAGTGGGAATAGAGACGCTAAGTTTTCCCTCTCGATCTTATCTTTTCTACGAGAATCATGTCGGTAATTCAAGTAAATGTCTATCCCCAAAGCTTGTATTTGTTCGTCGTTGATTACCTTTTTAATCGCTCTATAGATTATCCTTGGATCGTTACGAAATGATCCACCACCGACCATCGTCAATACGACTTTGTCCGAACCCGCATATGCTGCTCCGTATACAGCTCCGTAATATGCAGCTTCTTGCAGTACCCGCTGCAAATATTTGACTTTTTCTAACTTTTGTAATTCCTTGCCGCTCTTGGTCTTTCTTCCTGTCCTCAAATCGATTGTGGAGGATAACACACATGTCACTCTTTGATCTCTGTCCCCTTGAATTTTAATTCGTTCAACAAGATCGCCAGCTCGATTGTTATATCTTGAACGACTGTCTTTTCCTAACACATTTCCAAATTGTACTTTGACGTTTTGATGTATCGGGATTTTCACTCTGTCTCGATCTCCTTGTTCATGTTTATAGTTTGCCGCCTTATCCGGATCAATATGGAATGATCTTCCATATGTACCCGATTTTGATATGTATGGAAGTCGGTTCCCTAGTTTTCGATCTCCTTTTTTTGGTGCAAACCAAGTAAAGTTTTCCAGAGCATACATTCTATTGTTAAATGCCCATTCTTTTGTTCTATCATCCCATTTTGTCCATCTTTTATCGTTTTTTAAATCCTTTAACACTTTAGACGGAAGTATGTATTTTCTATAGAGAGCTGCCCCGATAGTTGATATAGAAGCGAATTCTCCTTGGACGGCCATATTATACATGGTTTCCAGTTTGGAATCACGGTAAAACTTTCCACCTTCCAAAGGACCAAACATCGTCGAGGCAAACTGAAACGTCGCGCCATTGAACTTGGGGTTTGACATCAAGCCACGCACGTCTGTCTTTTTTTCATCCTTAGGGTCGTGAAACAAGATGAAAAATCGGCTTCGTTTTCTCGATTTTTTTTTCCTCAAAAGTGATTGTTTCCATACTTCGTCTTTCACTTCGTCTTTCAAATCTTCTAAAGAAAGCGAAACAAATCGACCGGAAAAAATATCCGGAGTATCTCCTGGAAAACGTGGTGGACTTGGTTGCTCATCCAATACACCTCGTATTGTGCTTGACCATCCATATCTATCTCTAAAGTCATCTTCCGTCATACCCAAGACGGTTTTAACCGTCTCATCTTGACGTACATACTCCTTGTCTCCTCCTTCCATATTTTATTGTTTTAAAGGATAACTATACATAAATATTCATGGTTCATTCAAAAAAAATCCATAGTTTATAACAAAAAAAAAGACCTGTTAAATCACCTAGAACGAAGGTAGACGTCACTACAGTTGCAGAGAAAAATGGAGAAACAAAAAGTAACGAATAAAAAGGAAATTTCGTTTTTGGCCGTTACATCTGTTCTCACTTTTTCCTCATTACATTTACGGAATAGCACGAGTGAGCGATGGCTACTACCATTACCGAGAAACGACCAAGCCTGTGGTTGAACGACTTGTCCCCTAAGGAACTTGTAACGTTAGTACAACGAGGAATCCAACGACTAGATCAATTGGGGTCGTACTACTGCGATGTGTTCATTCCTTCCTACGAGGCTGAGAAGGAGCAACACGAGGCCCGAGAGAAAGAGCACGAGCGGTTGAAAAATACGTACAAAGAGGTGAGCAAGACAGTGTTTGACGAGGCCAGCAAAATCTTGAGGGAAAAAGATGGGGTTGGTGGCTGTGAAGATTTGAAGGAATCCTCCAAGCTGGCTTACCTCCAGGGCAAGCTCGATGCGATAAAGGAGTTGATGGATGCGAATTCCGGAAATCTCCGGAAGCGCAAGTTCGAAGACGTTTCCGTCTCTGTTTCCGTTTCTCTTTCGGAAGCTTCCGTAAAGCAACGGAAGCACGAGAAAATCCCGGAACAAGAAGGGATACTGGACGAGCAGCTGAAAAATTGCTTCGTGCTTTTCACTCGAATCTCTGGATATTGTGAGGAATTGAGTCAAGGGGCCAGGGACAAGTTGTGCCAGTTGAAGGACTTTGCCTATAACGGGTCCCTAAAAACATGGATTTCCGAAGATGAGGGCGAGGAGGAATCTCGGTTGGCAATGATCACGGGTCTCAATGGCTTGGCCGTATTGATCGATAAGTCGTTGACGCGAATGTGTCACTTCCTTCGGCTCTGCGGATTGGGTGCACAGATCTACCGACCTCCCCGAGAGTTGAAACCTGGCCATGGCGAGGCCTTTTCCATCTGGGTGGATTCTTGGTACCCGATCTTGCTCAAGATGGAGCAGATGTACCCTGGAGATTACATAGAAGATCTCCAGTATATCTGGTACTTGATTGCTGAGTTTAACGACTACCGCACAGAGGAGGATTCTCCAAAGAAGGGGGATTTTGAGGGTATCTCGTTCTTTGGAGGAGGACTGGCATCGATCGCCTCTCGTAGACTCATGCAATACCCCCCTCCTGTAGAGAATTTGAGGTTTTCAATCACAGCAATTGCGGAAGCTTTGCTTCTGCACAAGGGAATGACTGTTGAAATGATGCGTATCATGCCCTTTTAGTTTTTTTTAAACAAACAGTAAACTTTCCTCGTGCTTTTTCACATACCCAAAGGCGATTGATATGGACGAGAAACGAAAGAAACAGTATTATTATTTTAATTATTATTAATATTCTTTTTATATCCCTTTATCGCTAAGCACGAGGAAGCGATAAAGAAGAGATGTACTTTAGGAAAAGGAGCAAGACACAAAAAGAGCATATTCCCCGGCCATTGTATTCGTTGATCAATGAAGACCAAAAACAGGAAGATCCATTAAAAAATCTATTTAGTTCAGACGATTCGGAAAACGAGGAAGAGTTTGTCGTAGCACAAGTAGGTGGAAGCGAAGAAGATTTGGGGAAAAAAGAAGGGTCCTCTTTTGGGAAAGGGGAAGGGGAAGGGGAAAGCGGAAGGAAAAGGAAGAGGATTTCCGCCGCCGCTACCACCACCAAGAAAAAAAAGACTACAGGGAAAACCGGGAAAACGGGTAAAACCGGAAAACCCGGAAAAAAGAAACCTCGAAATACATTGATCAAACGGGGGAATCGAAGCAATACGAGCGGGGTGATTACTCTTTCTGAATTTGGGACTTCGAGATGGACTAATATGGCTCCTGGAAAGAAAGCTGCAGCACTCAAGACATACGTAGAAGTGTATGGAAAGCACTCGTTAGGGCGTAAATTGAGGTGTATCACAGAACCCGTTCAAGTCGCCGCTGTCAATCTGGAATTGGATTTGATTAGTGCTCATGGAAATGCTACGTTCCTGGAACAGGGATTCAGGGAAGATGTCATACTCAAATCATGCCACAAACGGTACCATACCGCGTTCAACTCGTTACTGAAAACGTTAAATAAGTTGAGAGACAAAGTGATGACAGACGTGATTCAATTCATACAGCACGATGTAGGACTGTTTTGTACATTGGAAGACGAGCTTGATGGTTTTGTCCGAGAAGTAGGAAATCAAAGTAATGACGTGGTTCGCGCAAATCCACCCCCACAACCCGAGAGAATGATCAACCTGAGCTTATTCAATAGACACCCGAGCACGAGGGGGTCGGGTAGACGGAAAAAGTTTGGAGGAAGTAGTACTCACGTCACTGGATCTGCTTCTTCTACACGTAAAACCACCTCTGGAGGCATATCATCTAGTGCGTCCTTGGGTGCCGGGTCTAGACAAAGTCGAACGGCTTCGGGGAACCGAGGCAAGAAAACGACCGGACTTCGGCCTGTGATGAACGAATTTGTGGATTATACGAGCAGACTCAGTTCTTAGGCCGGAAAGAGATGGGTGGAGGGAAAAAAAATAAACATACAACGGTTATTGCCCTTTACAATAATTTTATTTTCTTTAGGAAAGGGAAAGGGAAAAGCGATGGAGGCGTTTTCTCGTGTTATAGAGGAAACTAGAGTCTTCTCCATCACGACGGAACCTACCCTATACGAAAGTTTATACTTGGTATCTCGTTTTCGCAACTGGCCTACCGTCTACAACTTGTGCTTTCCCTCAAAGCTGACGGATGTCCAGGAAAATGTAGTGGCAAAGACAGCCGTATGTGCAGACGTCTCTCCTCATACTTGGATACGATCGTTTTGCCGAATCGCCAATGAGGCCATTGACAAACTTGCGGCGGATATATTGAAAGTGAAACTCTCTGGAATGAGCAAAGCGGATATTCTACATGCCAAGAAAAACAACAATCCATGCGTCTGTGTATCGATTACAGAACTTACAGAAAATATCTCGTCGGGATTCTCCAACTTTTGCAAGCAACTGGCCTCGGCAGCACGAGGAAATTTTGGGAATAGGGAAACTGGAAAGGATTCCGTAAAGGAGGAAGAAGTTTTAACCATTGACAATATCACGGATATTGACAAGAGTCGTGATAAGGAACAACAGGACCAGTTTGCGCAAAAAAATTTGGATCGGTTAATATACAGGCTAGGGATCACGCCTACGGCATTTTGGTTCATGATCTATGTGATCACGCAAATAGATCCAGAGGAAGAGCAGGATAATCTGATGCGTTGTTTGTACACACTGGCGCGTTCGGATGTAATTTTTAATGAGGAAACGTTTGCGGAGCTGGAACGATGGAAATCTTCGGACGTTTGTCTAGAAGCACGAGGAACCCTCAACCCAGATTCCATGACGTTCTTGTTCATGTTTCATCGTCCATAATTTCCTTTTCGGGACATTCCGGGATTTCATCCCCCGAATGATCAACCCTTACTTTCTTTTGTAACGCGTCTCGTACGAAACCCTCGTTTTCAGAAGTAAAAGGGTGAAAGTTAAACTCGATCTTTGGAAGCTTGTCTAATTTTCTTTTCCCAAGACATCTCGCTTCCATTTTCGTATAGGTGTTTTTGAAAGTATTAAACTGTTCCTTCGTGATGGGCCAGTAAAATCCCAGAATGGAAGCACGAGGATGGTCAGTATCTTCACAGGCAAGTGACTTTAACATTCCCTCCATGTCTTTTAGGATAGGTCCCCAGTAAATAGAAGCCTCCTGAATCGTTTCCATGTTTTCATTCACAAGATTCCTAAGTTTCGTCAACAATTCGTTCGGGTCGGCAGACACCAAATAGTAATATTCATAGTCTTGAAAGTAGTCTGTCCCGCTCACGTACTCGCCATACCTTGCACCAAAGCGATTCATCTTATCCACATCACCTCGGTTCAATTTCGCATACTCATTCATATCAACCACACGTTCGTCGCTGATACGTAGTCTCATTGCATCTATAGCCGTTCCTCTAAAGGAGAAATAGAGATTTTCGCACACTTTTTGGGCTTTTTGATAGTTTTCGTGACGAGAACTCCACTCTTTCTGACTTTGGTACGCCGATATAAAAATCCATATCATGGCTCCGAGAATGACCCCAAACACGGCAGTAATGGCACATATAAAGATCATATTTTTTTTTCTTTTTCTTTCTTTTGAGGGAAAAGAAAGAAAGAAAGAAAGAAAAAGAAAAATATGTTTTGTGTTTCTATTTCCACCCATATAGAGGAAATTATATAAGCGTGTAAGCAAAACTAAAAAAACCCTTCTTATCCGGAATGATAGAATTGGTGTATGCGTGGTTCTGGTGGACCACGAGCTGGGGTATTTGGTCGTATTGGTACACATGCAGCACCATTCTCTTTTTCTTTTATTATGTAGTACGAATATTGGGGTACTTTTTCTCTTTTTCCCCCAAAAGAAAGAAAAAACGAGATTCGTTTCTTTATTATTCATCAACATCCTCTGGCGAAGAAGAGGAAGAATTGGGAGAAGAGGAGAATTCCAGAATGGATGAAGAAGGAAACTTGGAGAAGGAGTCTTGGGGGTTTGGAGAAATTCAGGATTTTGAGGAGCAAGAGGAAGAAGACAATACTTTTAGTACACAGTTTGAGGACGACGATGATACTACGAGTAGAAACCCCATATCTTTTGACCGAATGGTATCGAATCTGACACGATGGATGACATATGCATTTATATGTACAGTTGTCATCCTCGTGCTCATTGTCACAGGAGGATTGTTTATCACGTTATTGGACAAATGGCACGAGGAAAGGCAAATGCAGAATGCCTACTATCAAGCCGTTGCAGAATGCAATGACAAAAGTATCCGATCGGAACAAATCCTCAAAGCGTGTCAGAGCGCGCGAAGAGAAGTGGGGAAAAGTGTCATCTTTGGAGCGGTGAAAAAGACCTTTTTCGAGATGGTAAGATCAATGGATGCTTGCGTATGGTACTTGAAATCCTCTCCGGCGGCATGGCTTCTGTTGGCAGTGGTATTTTTCGTCATTGGATGCAAACTGATGTGGTCCGACCGCCATGATCCTTTCCCTCGGTATTTGAAATGGTTCCATAGTGCGAAAAACACGCGTATGCGCGGAAAACGCAGAAAAAAACAATACATGTATGGAGGAAATCCCGGGAATGTAGCACGAGGAGTACGCAAAGAGGTAGCTATAGGAATGCGGTACAGACACCCGAAACCTCAGATTCCACTGAGTCATACTCGGGTGCACCACATCAATTGTACAAACACTTTCTCGGAGGCATCATGAATTTATATAATACAGCCATCCAATCAACACACTTAACCCTACATAGTTTTTCCAATCGTCCTTGATGCATTGTGCAATGATAAACGCTAACACCACGAGAATGTAACAGACCGCCATAAGAGAAAGTTGCATCTTCCCCCGTTCTTCGTAGATCGCTTTTTCATCTTCCATCGCCTTTGAATAAGTTAAAAAACAAATTTCCACAAATATATTGTGTTTTTCCACTCTTGAAAAAAATTATAACCCGGAGTTTCAGTAATTGCAGGAATTGCAGAAATTGAACGAATTGCAGGAATTGCAGGAATTTCAGTAAATGGAAAAGGTTACTCCCGATAGTTATGCACTTCCTGCCGATACGGAAGGAACTTCGATGAAGGCAGAATTTTTTTATAACGATGTCCCGGGCTCGAAAGAATCCGACACCGAACGTATAGCACGAGGGGATTTGATGTGGAGTAATACTAAACAACACAATCCACCAAAAAACAGGTTTATGGTCGGAGATATCACCCTTGATCGTTTCCTGCTGAAACTTACAATTACACAAAAAAACATGAATTGGATCGCCGCGGCGTATATATTTTCATTGATTGGAGAATGGTCCAGTTACATAATGTACATTATATTTGTATTCGTCTCAGAAACATTCTCTGGCTTTCCCGAAGAGCACGAGGAATTAAATTTAACCACGATTATGTGGAAGATCAATGCCGGAATCTTATTGTCGAGCCAGTTGCTTTGTTATCTTTCTCGAATGTTGACCATCGTCGTTTTCATCGTGTTTAGTCTTATTACTTTGTATATATGTATAATAGATAGAAAGGCCTATCGGTTTTACCAACAGAAGAAATAAATAACTCCAACACCAACGGGCAAAATCCTATATTAGAAATTGGTACTCACTTTGCTAATATAGAGCTCTATATTAGCAAAATTTTCGGGAGGATTTTTTTTTATGCATTTGTAACAATTTTTCCCCAGGAACCCCCTATACCACGGTCACGGG
>Ga0114919_10001139_pt1 | contig 21386 bp, 19 predicted proteins | sample BlataG_FD_88682 | JGI IMG/M metagenome (GOLD analysis project Ga0114919, IMG submission 88682) | Deep subsurface microbial communities from Black Sea to uncover new lineages of life (NeLLi) - Black_00105 metaG | ecosystem: Environmental > Aquatic > Marine > Oceanic > Sediment | place: Atlantic... | reverse complement strand
ATCTCCACTTGATTCAACACCATCAATCTCCTCTGCTCTTTCCTGCTCAATGTCACCATCTCCTTCATAGGGTGACATTTTCATAGAACACTTACATGGTGACAAAATCATAGAACCTCAACAAGCCGCCGCGGAAAAGTTGACAGTTTGCCCAAAATGGTGCAAAATATCTCGTTTAATTTCGGCTTCATATAAGAGAAAAGAAACCAGAAACGGGAGGTTAAGATGAATGCTAGCGACGGTTTAAGGATAAGCGCATGGAAGTATCCTGACAAAACAGCAGCGGTGTACTTCGACCAGCACAGAACGTACCAGGAACTCGATAGCCGCGTAAACCGCCTTGCCAATGGGCTGTTGGAAAGGGGGTTGAAGAAGGGGGATAATGTAGCCTATCTGACCTATAATGGTCTGGAAGGGCTTGAGATTATTCAAGCGGTGCTAAGAACAGGTATGACTCTGGTTCCTATAAACTACCGCCTTGACGCTGAGCGCATGGAGTTTATCATCAACCACTGTGATGCCACTTGCCTATTTGTGGATAGCGATATTCTAGACACAGTCAAGCCTATGAGGCCCAATCTGAAGAATATTCGCCCGGAGAATTACATAGTCGTGGGAGAAAACGGCCATGGCATGACCCCATACGAGGATGTCCTGTCCAAATCGGATGAAAACCCCGAAGCCGATGTAAAACCGTCGGACATTGCTTACATAGCCTATACTTCGGGGACTACAGGGTTGCCCAAGGGAGTAGTGACTTCCGCTCGAGCGCTCATGAACAATATGAAGAACGCCATGATGCGGGGGACAGGAAGGGGCGGAATAAAGCCTGAGGATAGGGTCCTCTTGGTTCTTATGCCGCTGGTTCACTCAAACTCAATCTGGAGCACTTCCATCACATTCTGGTATGGTGGAGCAAATGTAATCTATAGGTCGAAAGGCTTTGACCCCGAAGAAGTATTGCAGCTAATGGATAAGCAGAAGGTCAGCACCTCTTCGTTAGTTCCTTTCATGCTGGCAAAGATACTTGACCTTCCCGCGGACGTGCGTGACAAATATGATGTGAGTAGCGTCACCTCTCTGGGAAGCGGATCTGCCATGCTCTACCCAACCGTAATAGACAAGATGGTGGGCTATTTTCAAGGAGTGCGGCTAAGCAATAGCTACGGCTCATCGGAAACGGGCCCAGCGACAACACTGAGACATCACGAGCTAAGCATACATCCTGATAGCATCGGAAAGGCAATACCCGGGGTGGAGGTAAAGATCTTCGACAAGGAGGGAAATGAGCTCCCGCCCCATCAGGTTGGCGATGTATGGGTCAAGAGCGACATATCGTTCGAAGGATACCATAAAGACCCTGAGAAAACGGCGGCCGCCAAGAAGGGAGAATGGGCTTGCGCTGGCGACTTGGGCTACTACGATGAGGAGGGGTATTTCTATCTCGCTGATAGGAGCGATGATATTATAGTAAGTGCGGGAGAGCATATTGCTCCCCCGGAGGTGGAAAATGTGATACTGAGCAATTCTAAGGTGGCTGAGGTAGCAGTCATCGGAATCCCTGACGACCTGTATGGACAACTTGTAACCGCCGTGGTGCGGCTGAAAGAGGGGCAGGAAGCTAACGAAGATGAAATCAGGGAATATTGCCGCGGCAAGGGATTGCCCGGCTTCAAGCTCCCACGAAAGGTCGATTTCGTTTCTGAATTCCCAACTACTCTAACAGGGAAGATATTGAAGAGGGAGCTCAGAGAGAGATACAAGAAACAAAAGGCATAAGGAGGCAAAAAGTGAATTCAGAGGAAAAGTTAGATGTAAGTCGCATCGAGATGTTGGGGCAATGGGAAAGGTTACTTGATGTAAAGATTAAAGATCAGTTGCCCAAGAAAGTGGAAATGCTTGAGTTGCTGCTCAGGGACGGGATACAACACTCACCAAAATACATCGATACTTACACCAAGCTGTGGTATGCCAACGAGATTGTAAAGGCAGGGTATAAGAAGTTGGAGGTAACAAACTTCACTCACCCCGTAGTCCTGCCGCAGGGTCAAGATGCTGAAGAAATCATGGCACAGGTATGTATGCTGGATTCGGTGAAGGAAAATAAGCCGCTTCTGAAGGTTTATGCCATGACTGTACCGGCTTTTGAGAGAGTGGCAGCTAGTTGTCAAAGGGGATTTGCCCCTGACACCGCTGCCTTCACTATTTCGGCGGAAGACCTCCATGGCAGGAGGAACTCGGGAAGGACCAGGGACGAATACTGGCAGGCCATCCCTGAGTTTGTGCGAATCGCCAAGGAGAATGGGTTTAGGGTCGATTGCGCTATCGCAAGTGTCTATGGTTCCGCTATGGCAGGTCTGGTTCCCATAGAGAACACCATGGAAATCATGGACCGCTGCCTTGACTTAGGCATAAGGGATTTCACTCCCTGCGACTCCACCGGCGAATGCAATCCCTTGAGAGCCCATCTATATATGGCTGCCCTTGTTGACAGGTATAGTAAATATGACGACGAAATGACTTACCGGCTGGCTCATTTCCACGAGGCCAGGGGAATGTCAGTAGTTAATACGGTAATGGCGATTCTTGGTGGGGCCAGGATTGTAGAGGCGTCTCTGGGGTTGGGTGGAGGACAACCAGCGTTCTTGCTTGACGGTGGTCCTGGTCATGGAAGCGGACCTCATTACACCAACTCCTGGGAGGTGGGGAATTGCGGCACCGAAGATACACTGGTAACACTGGACGAGATGGGGATTGATACTGATGTGGATATTGATAGGATGCTTCAGCTAGGAAGAGTATTTGAATGGACCATGGGACGAACCTTACTCCCCTTCTGCACCAAAGCAGGGAGGCCGATCAAGCAGCCAGTGGAGTGGTGCAATGCAGAGGGAAACCTGGCATACATACCCCCTTATGGTCCGCCGCCGGTATACTGGGCAGACCCATCCCGATACAAGCCTGCAAGCGCTGAGTTTATCGCTGAGCAATTTGAGGGCCGGCAGTTTAGATGGGAGCCATGGGAGGAAAAGGTGAAGCAGGCTGGCAAGCTAACAGAAGGCAAGACGGCTATTTACTCCCACGGAGGAAACGTCCCTGGGAAAACCGGATTTGTCTATGCGCCCTCGGAAGCGCCCAAGAGGTGGTTCCTCCTGCCAAAGAAAATCGAAGAAAAGGCGGAGAAGAAAAAGAAGTAGAACAGTACAGAGATTTACCCTCATCTGTAATAGAAGAAGGTGTCCGCTAAGCGGACACCTTCTTAGTTTAATCTATCTGCTTTTCTGCGTAACTTAAGGTTGTGCCTCTTCGTCGGTTACGGGCTCCCAAGGGTCAGGCATAGGCATCTCGGGAATCCCTAATTCATCCCAGGCATACCAGCGGCACTGGTTTCTACGTAGTGCCTTACCCCGCTTGGAGAGTCTATCCCAGGGTATATGCATAAAGCATAGCTGATAGGTCAGACTATAGTTCTGCCGATTGCTCACACTAGCATCCATCTTAACCTGGACTATCGCAGTCTTTCCTCCCTCAGCGGCCTTAAACGCCCTCTTCAGGGCAGGACCGATTTCACCAGGCTTTTCTATATATTCGCTATGACAACCTATCAGCTCAAACATCTTGTCATATCTGATGTCAATCAAGCACTCCTCACCATATTCTCGATCCTGAGCACCCAGTGCCTGCCAGTCTTTACCATAGTGTGACCACTTTAGGCTACCCATCCAACCCCTGTTCTCAGTAACCAAATAAACGATGGGTAGCCGATATCTCAAGGCAGTCTCAATATCAAAGCCAGAAATCCCCATTCCAGCATCCCCCATCAATGCCAGGACCGGCCGATGTCTTGTCTCGGGGTCACCAAAGGCAGCCCCAATAGCCATACCAATGCCATGACCTACTCCTGCCTGCTCCGAGGAATCCATTACCTGACCTGAATATCTGGCCTTGATGAAGGCGGGCATGTAGTCCGATATGGTAAACCCATCAATCATAATGCGCGTCTTGCCATCATAGAGCTCTTCGATAGTGTCCCATATCTCCTCGGCAAGATAGCCGAAATGAACGGGAGTGTGGTCCTTATATTTCTCCGCCTTTGCCCTCACGCTTTTGTCTCCCTCTTCTCGTATCTTTTGACAATTCTGAAGCCACTCATCCCTGCCTTCCGGCGGCTTGAGGTTATTCGCCTTTATGTAGTCAATCATCTGCCTCAACACTACCTTGGGATTTCCTACAACCGCTAACTCTGTAGGAAAGTATTGCCAGATATGCTCTCCGGATTCATTTATCTGGATAGCCTTCTTTCTTCCAAACTCCCTTCCATAGTAGAAGTCGAAAATCCCTACTTTCATCCCTATCAATATGAACAGGTCGGTTGGCTTCAGGGCGGCACGACTTGTTCGAGAATCGAGAGCAAGAGGGCTATTCTCAGGTACAGCTCCTCTACCGGCCCTCCTTCCACACACAGGGACTTTCGCCAGCTCACTGAGTTCTCTTAGTTCATCCTGAGCGTCCGCCCAATGAACTCCGTCACCAGCAAATATCTGAGGGCACTTCGCTTCGTAGAGCATCTTTACTGTTTTCTCTACCAGAACCGGATCCCCTCCCGAAGAGAAGGGCTTCGACGTCTCCTCCTTCCTCCACTTAGGAGCATACAAAGCATCACCCATGTATCTGGTTATACCCAGAAGTGGGTGCAGGGGACGATCGGTTATGGGCGTGAGTAAAGCGCTTAAGGAAAACTCAAGGACAACCGGTCCCTTGGGGTATACTTGAGCTTCCTTGAATGCCCTCGTGACAAAAGGCCTCACCACCTCGGGGGCAGTACAGCGGTAGGCACCTTTCGTTATGTGTCGAAAAAGATCCTCTATGTATGATGGCTGTATAGTATAGGTTCGATCGTGTTGGAATTCAACGCCACTGTAAAGGACAATGACTGGCGAACAACTCAGGTAGGCTTGCTGAACAGCGCTGACAGTGTTGGCCACACCGGGACCAACGGTAGCTATGGCTACCCCAGGCTTGCCTGCAGCCTTAGAATAGGCTTCAGCAGCATAAACACCCGCTTGCTCGTGCCTCATCAAGACCATCTTTATGCCCGCGTTGCTTATCTCATCCCAAATTTGCCACAGGTGTCCCCCGGGAACCCCAAATACTACCTCCACTTCCTGTTCCTTAAGACAGTCGGCAATATACTTCCCTACATTGGGGTAGTGTTCCCTCTTGCCTAAGGGAATTTCTTCCTTGACTTCGGACATTTTACCTCCTTGACTTTTATTATTTCCAAACTCGGCACCGGCTATTTATTAGCGGATAACCACCAAGCTGATAGGCTAACCCTCAGAACGGAATTTGTCAAGAGGCTCTGGGCTCTCCGCTTTGACCAAAGCTCGGCTTCTTTCTATTGCGGTTATGACAGATTCCAATGGCTATGTGTAGATTCTGAATTGTGGTATTATCCTAACATCGTAGGCTCCAGGGCTAAGTTGCGGTACATATGCGTTATGACAGAAGGCAAACCGTGAAGCAGTGTGTGAAGCACAGGAGCTGTGCGCATCTCTTAATGGTGTTGGTTGCCATTCTGCTGGTGAGCATAATAGCGCTTCCCGGCTGTAATCCCACGCCAGAAAAGCCACCAGCGTCAACACAAATACCACCACCGGTACCCCAGAGAGCCGACTTCCTGGGTAAGGTAGAAGTGGCGGAGATCATAAATGACGAAGACTTCATCGAGCTTTACCGTGAGATAGCTGCTCAGGACCCAACTCTGCCCAAGACCTTGGACACTGCGTTAGACGAAATGCAGTGCGAAACCGGCGTAAACCTGAGAGATTTTGCCGATGTCATCGTATTTGCCGATGCTTCAACATTGCTCGAGAGTATGGAAACCTACCAGGATAATGCTGGCCCTGCCTACTGGGGTGCTCTGGTTCAAGGAGCGCTCAACGAAAACACCTTCATACATACTATCGAAAGCGAGATAGGGAGGGATCTTGTAACGAGCGATTATCAGAATTTCACCATATATTCCCTTGCCGACACACGGGAACCGGATGAGGCTTTCAGCATGGCCTTTCCTGCCGAAGGGCAGATGGTCATGGGCACAGCGCTGGCAGTAAGAGATGTCATTGATGTGATAGTGGGACTGGAAGAACCTATCAGCGGAACTGTCTACGACTTGTACGCCCAGCTTGGCGACGCCTTTATTAAGCTGGCTTCCAGTGTTCCCGAATCACTCACTGAGCAGATTCCAGCAGAAATGCCCGTTGGCCCCCTCACCTTGAGCCTGCTCTCCTTCAGAGCTATTGAGTACGCTACGCTTACCCTTGGCAAGAGCGAAGCAATTGTAAATACTGAGCTGTGCCTCGTGTTTTCTAACGAGGATTCGGCCGAGGATAGCCGATGGTTGCTTTGGACTGCAAGCAAGCTGGGCAAGAACGTAGTGCCCGATCCTGAGGTCGGGGACTTGCTGCCCAAAGTGCAAATATCTAGATCAGGCTCATCTGTCTCCCTTGCGCTTGCCCTGGCTATGTCTGAAATCGAGCTACTGGCTCAGGCGATCTTGCAAGAGAAAAAGCAATAAGCACCACCTTCGAACCCAGCTCTCTCTAGAGAGCTGCGGCTGAAGTCGCCGGCAATAACATCACGCCAGTTAAGCTCCCTCGCTACCTGACCCTGGGTTTCTCGACCTCAGTTAAAGGAGCCCTATGCATCATCGTGGCATATGTGACCATGTCGCTGACGCTGTCCCATGCCTGCACAGGTTATCTGAATATGGCTTGCCTGACCTGCATTCTCTTGCTATTTGAGGCGTGCTTGTCTCTTGAGAACTATCCTTTAGAAGACACCAATCATTGCTCCAAGACATTGACTAATCGGATTCTTAGCCTCGCATGATAGGACATCGTTAGGTGCCTGGTCAGCTTGCTCGTTCATAAACAGCGACTATAACTGCGACTATGACGCAATCCGCTAGTTTTACAAATAGGGGATTTTGGGGTTACAATGAGCACGATTTCGGGCGGTTAGCTCAGTGGTTAGAGCGCTTGCTTCACACGCAAGAGGCCACTGGTTCAAGTCCAGTACTGCCCACCATGGAAAGGAGATTGGCAAATGTCTGGTGAAAGAGGCGGCTTACTCAGTGCTGGTGGAATCCTGAGCATAATAGTTGGGGCATTCGAGGTAATTGGTGGGGGCGTGATGGTTGCTTTTGGCGGACTTATAGGGGTTAGCGGCCCCTCCTGGTGGCCAACTCACCCATACTTTGGAGGTGAGTTTGGCATAGCTGCGACGCTGACACCGACAATCGTGACTATCATAGGGGCTGTCGTTGTAGTATTGGGCATAGTGGCCATAGCGGGCGGCATCTCAGCTATAAGAAGGAAAAGCCTTGGCTTGTCTATAGCTGGAGCTATCTGTGCCCTTCTCCCCATCAATGTCCTGGGGATACTAGCAGTCATTTTTGTTTCCCTGGGAAGAACGGAGTTTGGCACGGATTGATAGCAGCCGAAGTGGCGGAAAGGCAGACGCGCTACGTTCAGGGCGTAGTGTCCATGAGGACGTGAGGGTTCAAATCCCTCCTTCGGCACCAAAATCCAGGAGGTAAGAAATGGAAATAAGAAAGATAGGTGTCATTGGTGCTGGGACTATGGGGTCTGGGATAGCTCAAGCGTGTTCCCAGGGTGGCTACACGGTGATGTTGAGAGACACGGAGCAGAGGTTTGTTGATGGGGCTTTTGAGAGGATCAAAGGCAGCCTGGCGAGGTTCGTGAAGAGTGGGAAAATGTCTCAAGAGGATGTCGATAAAGTCATTCGGGGAATTAAAGGCACTGTGGACGTGGAGGAAGCCGGAAAGGATGCAGATTTAATCATAGAGGCAATATTTGAGGATGCGGAAGCGAAGAAGGCGGTGTTCAGGGAGTTAGACGATATCTGTCCGGAAAGGACTATACTTGCCTCAAATACCTCCACGATAATGATAACTGAATTGGCCTCTCCGGTAAGGAGGCGAGAGAAATGCATTGGGATGCATTGGTTTGTTCCAGCTCAAATAATGAAGCTTATTGAGGTAATCAGGGGAGCTGAGACCTCAGATGAAACGTTTGATACCATTGTGGAGCTTTCTAAGAAGCTTGGCAAGGTACCTGTGGAAGCTAAAGACGGGCCTGGATTCTTTACTAGCAGATATATTGGGTCTTACTTCATGGAAGCTATTCGCTTGTTTGAGTCTGGGGTAGCCGGTATCAAGGAAATAGATACGATGTGCAAGCTGGGATTTGGCTGGCCAATGGGTCCATTTGAGCTAATGGATTTGACAGGCCTGGACATCGCAATGCATGCATCCGAGTATGTTTGCAGGGAAATCGGTGATCCAAGACATGCTGCGCCGATTACGTTAAAGAAGCTGGTCAGAGCTGACTACATTGGCAACAAGCCAGGGAGTAAAGGCGGCTGGTACGCTTATTACAAGATAGAGAAGGAGAAATAAGGCGGAATAGCCCTCTTGGTACTGAGTATGCGCCTGTAGCTCAGCTGGATAGAGCGCAGCCCTGCGGAGGCTGAGGCCGCGGGTTCAAATCCCGCCAGGCGTGCTATACCTAGGGGTTTGGCAAAAGCGTGGGAGTTTCTCGGGTGCATATTGGGCGGTTAGCTCAGTGGTTAGAGCGCCTGTCTTACACACAGGAGGTCACTGGTTCAAGTCCAGTACTGCCCACCATTGGTAATAACATTACCCAACCTATTTGGCGTTTACCTGTTCCCTTAGTCTTGCTGTGGCCAATTCAAAGGTTACCTAACCTTCGGCGAGCGAAGATAGGATTCTGCGTATACGCTCCACATCAGCGTTTGCAATATTGTCCGGCACGGTCAAAGTGGCCTTCTCGCCGCTAGTAAGCACTATCTGAATTGAGTGAACTCCCTCTTTAATATTCGGCGTTTAGACCAGTAGGACGTCTATCAGGTGGAGGCGAGCCCCCTAGCCCCCATGCTCCGCGTGCCAACCATACAACCTCACCTTTTTTCTTAAGTGCGTCCAAAGCAAAACGAATGTAGCCTTGCCACCAGTTGCTACCTGATGGTGTTCTTCTTTAAAGGTCCGTGCTGGTTAATTGAGGAAACCTTTTAGTGATAGCACTGCATAGGTCCCTTAAACGGGCTTTGCCACCGTGGGCTCGAATCTCGTCAATAATGACCGGATATAGCTCTGATGGAGTTGGAATACTCATTCTCTGTCCCTCCTTTCTAAATAATCGTCGTAACCATGGCAAAGGCGCTTGTCATGACATTGTCAAGACTACATCATGACAGGTGTCTCCTATTCACCTAATCGTCGCTCGTTGCTTAATCAAACATCTGAAATCTTGTTCACCAGACTCGGGTAGGAAATAAATAACTGCTGCAAAGCCGGGATAAGCTGCTTCATCCCAAGGAAAAGCTCGGGAACCGTCCAGAAACGCCTACCATACATATCAACTCAGGCTGTAAGACCTGACTGGTTAGCAAGCCGCAATAGCAGGGCCGGACACTTTTGCTCTTTAAGCACTGCTAATTACTCTCTTAATAGTCGTTTCCACGTCATCGTTTGCACTAATCCAATCTATCTTCTTATCAGGGTTGCTATTTCTAAACACCCTGAATATCTCGTCTGCGAAGGCCTGACCAATGAAGTCCACTCCTGTGAAGTCAAGAAGGATTTCATCAAAACGCTCAAATCGTGCTAGTACTCTCTTAGCTTGTGACCGTGAAACAAGACTCTCCCTCCCGTACGTCGCTAGGGATACAGGTACATGGGTTCGTCTAAATCCATACTCATATCCCTCGCCCGAATACTTATCAAAAACTTCCTTTATTGTTCTGTTAGAGTCAGTTGCTATCTCCATGTCAATACTAGTGCCCCTAGAAACGTCTTCTCTGTCTTCTAGCAGCCACTCACGGCCAATATGAATGCTACGGCAATAGTAGAGACTTCCTGACAGAATGGAGAATGTGTCAAACGCTCTTGTAGCGAAGAATATGCCTTCTCCAGTATGATTTCTGGGGTCTGTCGTGACCTTCCCTTTAGCTAACTCCAATATCGCTTGCCTTTCATCCGCCAAGCCAAGTTCCTTGGTTATCTTGTTGAAAATGCCAATTCCATCATCGGCAACGGTCAACTCAACTCTTCCGGCTACGTGCTTGAATGAGACTAGTGCTATTGTACCTTCTGAATGGTCAATCACATTGTTATACATTTCGGTAAACCCATAATGACCGATACCCACTATGTTTGGTCTAAACCTCTCGAATAGGTTCGCAAGATATTGCCTCCAGACTCTATCCTCATCGAAATCAGGCGAGATGACTATGTGGAAAGTACTCTCTATTATTGGCTTAAGTTCATACACTCTCTTACGCGTCTTACCGTTGGCAATGAGTAAGCCTTGACTTAATAGAGTGTTCAAATGACGATTGACAGCCTGACGAGATATTCCGAATTCATCAGATGTCATGCGACTAACCGAGTCAGGATGCTCTTTAACATTCTGTAGTATGAAGTCACGAATACGACTAGATTCGCGCATACATTATTGCCCCCGCACTAACAGATACATCTATATTGTAAATCATTAATTGCCATATTGTCAACATAATGGTAGGATATTGTCAACATAATGGTAGGATATTGTCAACATAATCGAGGGTTACTGTCTACAGAATATCGAATAGAGAAGAAAGGACGTTAGAGATGACTATGGCAGAGATCGCCAGACAGTTAGGAGTATCCAGAAGCTATATCACCATGATAGAGCAAGGTAAGACGACACCATGCAAGAGGCTTCAGAAAAAGCTCGGCAAGTCAACAAGGGAATGTTCACTACCACATACAATTCCAGCAGCTTACACACAGGAGGCCAGGGGTTCAAGCCCTCTATTGCCCACTCTAGATATGTTCCTTTCTCAAATAGGATAGGAACCCTCTTATGCTATTTCCGGCATAATATCTTTCCCTGGCTTGTATGTCTTCATCGAGCCTTGTTATCTTTCCGAAAAGTGGATCCTCTTCTTTCAGTCTGGTAATACATTCCTCAATTAGCCTATCCTCGCTCAAGTAATGCTTGCTGAGCACCCTTCCTATTGTGTCCTTCCATCGCAGGAGCTGTTCTTGAAATTCCTTTACAACCGCCGGATTTGAGCTATGACCAAAGTGACCGAAGCATAGCATTGAGAAATCGAGCTTACCAAGCTTGTCCAGAGAGTCGATTGCTGTCTCTAAATGGAAGGGTGGTGGCGTAGGAGGCCGTAGGTAAAAATCACCTCCCCCTAAATCGAGATATACTCCTGAAGCTTCGCCTGGGAAGAGAATGCCATCAAACAAGTACGAGCGGTGATGCGGAGCGTGCCCTTTAGTATCCAAAGCCTTAATCGTCTTGTTGCCTAATGCAATCTCCTGTTCAGATATAAGCATATCTCTGGGGACTGGCTCCATTCTGCCATATTTCTCTGCAACCTCCCCCAATATGCTTAAGCTTCCTGCCCAAAGCTTTGAAGGGTCTATCAGGTGCTTTAATGCTCCTTCATGAACTGCGACTTGGGTTGGAAATTCCCTAACTAGATTCCCTATGCCACCAGCATGATCTAAGTGCAGGTGAGTCAGCAAAGCATAGTCCAGTTTCTCAATATTAAGCGCACGAAGGGCACTTATCAACTTGGGGATGGTGGAGGAAGGCCCTGGGTCAACCAAGAAATTCCCTTCATTGCTTTTGTAGATCCAGCAACTAATGAATTCGCGATATCCCTCCATATCCTGCTTTAGATCCAGTAGAAAGAGATTCTGTGATACACGTTCCAATTCTTCGTGCTGCATTTCTTGATCTATGCCTCTCTCCCCGATAGTCGACTGCAAGCTTCTTCTGCTAGCAGATTACCCACGATCTCGCTTGCCTCGCATTATTTGAAGAACATCCATAGTCCCTCCTGGCTTGGCACTATAGCCTTCGTTAGCCCTTTTCCGCACTCTATCTTGGTGAACCAAAGTTCTGAAGGAAGTGAAGGGAAGATTCGCCGGTAGCCCGTCCTCGTCAGAGTGACAAGAATCCAGGCGCTCAGGGCTTCGACCAGGGTAATATTAGCATGGGTAACGTTAGCGTCAAAGCTCTGTTAGAATTGTCTGATGTGGCCGTCTGGGTGAAGCACCATACGGAACTCTCCTTCTGTAAGTTCGGAGCATTAATCCTCTGAACGTTGCCGGTAGGTCTGGCCAGACTTTGCTCTGGCTCTTGGCATTGCTTAAGCTTCTACATGACTGTAGGCACCTTATGGTCAAAGGCGATCTTGGGTCACGCATGGCAAGGATATTGTGGGACAGGGATTGACTTACCTAACAAGTGTAGTAGAATTAACATTAGATGCATAGCAGTACACTGACCAGCGCACAAGCGCGCTAGTGACTGCCAGGGCAGTGCCGCAATGCTTGGGTTTCGGACAGGAGCATATCCAAAAGCGGGGTCAGATTGATCAAATTCGTTTGTTTGGGAGCCCTGAACGGATATGCTTCGAGAGGGGTGTGGTTCATCTATGCGTTCAGGGGGGTGATGCCTATGAGTGTGTTTTAGAATTCTATTCTTCTTATGATGGCACAGGAATCTGACAAAGGAGGGGTAAATAGTGGCAAGCATAAGAGTGGTAAAAACAACGAAGGAATTTGAAGACTATGCTCGTGAGGCGGCGAAGGAAGCTGGTGGTTCTCTCGTGGATGCCGGGGCGATGTGGCGCATAAAGGCTTCACCAAAGCTCGTTCTTAAGCGGAGCACCATGGATAAGTTTTTTCAGGATAGGCCCAAGTGGGAGCGCAATGCTTTATGGGACTCGCTGCCGCTTATTACTGAAGGCGCTGTGACCAAGCAAGCTGAAGACGAACTCATTTTAGAGGATTAGTGTCTAGCTAAAGGGAAAACAAACTAAAGGAGGAGACATGGCTGAGGAAAAGAAGTTAGTCTTGGAGACGCTGAAGCCGGGGGCAGAGTATACGCAGGTGGAAGCGGCCCCGGAGGAGGTAACGAAGTGGCTGGGGGAGAACGTGGATGTGATGGATATGGTGTGTGATGTACTCAAGGGTGAGGGTGTGGACCATGTGTACCATCTTACTGCCGGTAACACGTGGAATATCGAAGGCCATTTGCTGGAGCATGGGATAAAGAGGGTTCATGTTCGCCATGAGCAGTCAGCTACTTTCGCAGCGGAGGGGGAAGCGAGGGCATCAGGAAGACCAGGGGTTGCTGTGATTGGCCCCGGAACCGGCACCACCAACGCGGCCTCTGGGCTAGCCCAGGGGATGTCTGCGCAATCGCCCATGTTGTGCCTGGCGTTTACCGATCCGATGTGGTGTGACAACATGGTGTTCGCTCAGGGCATCAGTCGTGCCTATAAGATCTACTCCGGCATAACCAAATACACAACAAGAGTGGGTGACCCTTCCGTACTGCCTTGGGAGGTAAAAAGGGCGATCAGAGCTGCTATCACTCCGCCTTGTGGGCCAGTCTGTGTGGAGATACCAGCTAATTGTCATGAGCAGTCTTGGCGGCGTGGCGCACGTCAGCGATTTTTGCTGGGCTATAATCCAGTAAGCTGGGGTGGCCGCAGTGAGCGTGTCAGGGTAATACCGCCTCCAGAAGAAGTGGAGAGGGCTATGAAATGGTTTATGGAAGCGGAAAGCCCGGCAATCGTATGCGGCGAGAGCATAGTGTTGGATGATGCAATCCCTGAGCTACAGGAGTTCGTGCGGCTGACCGGCATCCCAACCCATACCAGGAGGCAAAGCAGAGGAGCTATCTCAGAGTATGATCCACTTAACTGTTGTGGAAGAGCCAGGGGTGCCGTTATGAGGAAGTCAGATCGGTCATTGGTGATTGGGCTGAAGATCCAGTACCTGGAACTGTTTGGCTATCCACCGTTCTGGAATGGTGGCGGCCGGTTTATCCAGGCGCAGACATGCCCAGAGAACACGTGCATGACTTTGCCTACTGAGTTCGAGCTTATTGGAAATCTAAAGCTCATGCTCAGGCAGATGATAGAGTGTGTCAAGTCAATGGGGATAACGAAGCCGCCGGAGAAATGGTCTGGCTGGCGCAACATGGTTGTGGAGCAGAAGGCGAAGTATGATCGGCTGACTGTTGAAAGAACCAAAGCTCAAGAAGGCAAGGTGCCGCTGCATCCCGATTTGAACGGCAAGCTGATGAGCGAGTTCCTGCATGAAGAGCTTAACGATGATTACTACACTCTCGTGGATGGCTTTACGGCATCAACCTATTTCACGGACTGGCAAAAGATAAAGTTTGCTCCATCCATGCTGGATGCCTCCGATACCATTGGCTTTGGGCAGTCGCCGGGGCATGCATTGGCTTTTGGGCTGTTAAACAACCGTGACAAGCCATCAATCGCCATTATGGGTGATGGTGCTGTAGGAGCCGGAGGAGCAGATATTGAAACCTGCGTTAGGTGGCAAATCCCTTGTGTATTTGTTCACCTGAACAACTCTAGCGTGGTGACTGGCTCTCACTATCTTTTCCCGGAGAAGTTCTCCCCGTCCGGCATACCCTTGTGGGATGGTTGGTACACAATGCCTAATATTCACTATGAGAGAATGTTCAAGGAATATGGTTGCCATGCTGAGTTCGTAGAGCGTGACGTCCATGTGAAGCCGGCTTTGAAGAGGGCCTTCGACTTCGTGAGAGACAAGAGTAAACCCGCCTTTGTGGAGGTCTTTATCGATCCGGATGTGCTGCAGGAAATATGGACCACTTTCCTCTTCCCCATGTCCATGGGTTCGTTCACCTGGGATGAACTCAATCCCACATTGAAAGATTTGATTGCGGAGGCGTGGGACAAGACCTTGCCCCTTGTTTACGGATGGAGGCACCCAAGCTGGACTCAGGGAGTCAAGAAATGGAGGGAGGAGAGGAAATAGTAACGATAGGGTGCTGTGGTTTTAACTAGAAGTTGTTGAGTGGTCAACTGAGCTGGTCTCTAGCTGAAGCGGGGAAGTTGCTTCCAAATTTAGCTGGAGACCGCTCTCATCTATAGCCTCAGAGACCGCTGAGGAATGGAGTTTCTCGGAGGAACTCAGCTCAGTCGGAAGCCGGGCGGACTGCTGATTCTCACACTCTGCATAGCCTGGCTGCGCCGTCTCTAATATCTGCCTCTCCATGCTAGCCTCCACAGTATGAGGAGGCTTTTCCCTTGATTGCCCTGCACCAATGCTGTAGCGCTTTCCTTTATGAACGAGTACAAAATCTTGTTAGCTACTTGGCTATGTGCTAAACTTTGGCAGAGCTAAATGGTCAGACGTGTCTTTTCCGGCTTTCGCCCCACAGGCAGACAACACATTGGCAATTACCTAGGGACTATTCAGAATTGTGTTTCCCTACAGGATGAGCACGAGTGCATCTACTCCGTAGTAGATATCCACGCCCTGACCACGCTTGAGAGCACGGATAGCCTTAAGCAGGATATCTATGATATGGTGCTTGACTGGCTCGCAGCCGGAATTGACCCTGAGCGGAGCATTATCTTTGTTCAGTCGCACGTCCCTGAGGTTGAGGAGCTTCATACCTTGTTTGGCATGATTACCCCTTTGAGCTGGCTATTACGTGTGCCTACGTTTAAGGAAAAAGTAAGGACACAGCCACACAATGTCAACTATGGGCTGGTAGGCTATCCTGTGCTCATGACTGCAGATATCGCCCTTTACAAAGGGGAAATCGTTCCTGTTGGTGAGGACCAGCTTCCCCATCTTGAGCTGGCTCGAGAGATAGTGCGTAGATTCAATTCTGCCTACGGAACCGTATTCCCCGAACCGCAAGCAAAGCTCACCTCTTCTCCCTCAGTTCTGGGCTTGGATGGGGTTCAGAAAATGAGCAAAAGCTATAACAACCATGTTGATATAGGTGCTTCCCCTCGAGAGATTCTAGAGCGGGTGATGGCTGCGGTTACCGATCCGGCACGCAGGTACCGCTCTGACCCGGGACATCCTGATATATGTAATGTTTTCCGCCTCCATCAATTCTTCTCCCCCACCCGAGTGGATGAAATTGCCCTAGAATGTCTTCGGGCCGGCATTGGCTGCGTTGATTGCAAAAAGTTGCTAGCTCAAAACATTGCTTCCGCACTTGAACCTTTTCGGGAAAAGCGGGCTATCTTAGCCTCTAAGCGCAATTATGTTGCAGAGGTTCTCGCCGAAGGTGACAACCAGGCTGAAGCTATAGCCAGGGAGACTATGAGGGAAGTCAAGGAGAAGATGAAGCTCCTCCAGCGCCTTGATTTGGAGCGTGCCTTTGGCGTGCCCTAGCGACGAACCTTCCCATCCTGTGTGCGGCTTCCTCGATGTTAGCGAGAGAAGTGGCGTAAGAGCATCGAACGAAACCCTCACCACATTGTCCGAAAGCGGAACCCGGTACCACCACAACCTTTTCCTCTATCAATAGCTTTTCGGCGAATTCTTCCGAGCTCATGTCCGTAACCTCTATTGAGGGAAAAGCGTAGAATGCCCCTTTGGGCTCGAAGCAGGTCAGGCCAATCTCATTCAATCTCTTCAGCATAATGCGACGACGCTTATCGTATTCTCTGACCATCGCTTCGACTTCATTCTCCCCGTTTCTCAGTGCCTCGATAGCTGCCATCTGGCTGGATATTGGAGCGCAGAGCATGGAATACTGGTGAATTTTAGTCATAGCTTCAATAATCTGGTGGTTAGCAGCCGCGTACCCAATGCGCCAGCCAGTCATAGCATAGGCTTTGGAAAAGCCCCCAAGCAAAATGGTTTGCTCTTTCATGTCGGGAAAGCAGGCAAAACAGCTATGCTGCGTGCCATAAACCAGCCGGGCATAAATCTCATCGGATATCACCAGCAAGCTATATCGTTGGGCCAATTGGGCAATTTTACTCAGCTCTTCCTTTGGCATCACTGCGCCAGTCGGATTCGCGGGATAGCCAATCAGAATAGCTTTCGTTCGCTTCGTAATCCTGGGCTCAATATCGGCAGCTCTGATATTGAAGCTATTCTGTTGATAGGTAGGAATAAGGACTGGCACGCCGCCAGCCAGAATAGTCCCAGCAGGGTAAGAGACGTAGCACGGGTCGGGCATGATCACCTCATCCCCGGGGTCAAGGATGGTTCTCAAAGCAAGATCTAACCCCTCACTGACGCCCACGGTGATGAGAATCTCACAGTCAGGATCGTAACCCAATCCGTAATGAGACTCCAGATTTTCCGCCACCTTGTGACGTAGCTCAAGCAGGCCATAGTTTGAAGTGTACATGGTGTAGCCTTTTTCCAGAGAATGAATCGCTGCCTCTCTGATATGCCAGGGGGTGACGAAATCGGGCTCGCCAACGCCCAGGGAAATGGCACCTTCCATGGAGGAGATTAAATCAAAGAATCTCCTGATGCCTGATGGCGAGACCTTGCTCAGCTTTTGCGAAATAACGCTGGAAAAGTCTTTGGTGGCAATGGAATAAGCTTCTGTCATGGGAATTGCCTTGGTGTCATATTCACGGTGTTATGGGCAGCCGCTTGACTTCCTCTTTGGTTTCAAGTAACTCGCCCTGCTCCTTATATTGCTTGAGCAGGAAATGAGTGACAGTGCTTTGCACCGCATTGTTTAGAGGAGCAAGTTTTCCCGACACAAATGAAGCAATCTCGTGCATGTTCTTACCTTTCACCAGTATGGCCAAGTCATAGGTGCCGGAGACAAGGTAAGCTGAATGTACCTCTGAGAAGCCACAAATACGCTCGGCTATGCTATCAAAGCCGACATCTCGTTGGGGTGTTACCTTCACCTCGATCAAAGCCAGTACTGGTTGTTCACCTAGCTTCGCCCAATTAATTATGGTCTTATATTTCAAAATGGCTCGCTGCGCCTCAGCCTGCTTGATCGTCTTCTCCACCTCGGCAATGGTGATGCCAAGCATCGTGGAGATTTGTTCTGGGGTTGCCCGAGCATTGTTTTCCAGGATTTCCAAGACTTCCTTCATATCCCTCCTTAGCTTGCTAGCCGGTGATTGCTGGCTTCCTATTGTGCCACTCAGTAGCTTGCTCGTAGGCAAAGGCAATGCGCAGCAATATTTCCTCGCTAAAAGGCTTGCCTATGATTTGCATGCCTATAGGTAAATTATTGCAGAAGCCAGCAGGGATGGAAATAGCCGGGATGCCGGCGATATTTATAGGTAAGGTACATACATCGGTTAGATACATCTGTAATGGGTCGTCTACTTTCTCGCCGATCTTGAATGCCGCTGTGGGTGAAATTGGAGTGACCAGGGCATCGCATCTCTCAAACACTCGGTCGAATTCTTGCTTTATCAAAGTGCGTACCTTCTGTGCCTTGACGTAATAAGCATCATAGTAACCTGCTGATAGGGCATAAGTCCCCAGCATTATACGCCTTTTTACCTCAGGGCCAAAACCAAATTGTCGTGTTTTCTCTATTGCCTGTATTACATTGTTGGCATTTGGGTAGGAAAAGCCGTACTTTACTCCATCATAGCGGGCCAGGTTTGCTGAAGCTTCGGACGGAGCAAGTATATAATAGGCAGCTAAGGCATACTTGGTATGGGGTAGAGAGACTTCCCAGTCTATTTCCGCTCCCAACTCCTCCAGCTTCCTTATAGCTACCCCTAGAGCCTCTCGCACCTCGCTTTGCATCCCCTCCACGAAGTATTCCTTGGGAATGCCAATTCGCATCCCTTTGATCCCTGAGATTAGCTGGCCAGTGTAATCCGGCACTGGATAAGGAACTGAGGTCGAATCTCTGGAGTCAAATCCAGCGATAGCATTCATGACCCAGGCGGAATCAGTTACGTCCTTAGTTAGCGGTCCAATTTGGTCAAGGGAGCTGGCAAAAGCGACTAAACCAAAGCGGCTCACTCGCCCATAGGTGGGCTTAAGGCCAACGACGTTGCAAAAGCCTGCGGGCAGGCGAATACTGCCGCCGGTGTCAGAGCCAAGAGCATAGATCGCTTCATCGGCAGCCACGCCGGCTGCTGAACCACCACTGCTGCCCCCTGGGACGCAGCTCAAATCCCAAGGATTATGTGTTGGGAAGAAAGCTGAATGCTCATTAGAGGAACCCATGGCAAATTCATCCATGTTCGTTTTGCCTAGTATTACTGCCTTTTGCACCTTCAACTTTTCTATCACTCTTGCATCGTAAGGTGGGACAAAATTCTCCAGCATTTTCGAGGCGCATGTAGTCCGTATTCCCTTGGTGCACATGACATCCTTGATCAAGGCTGGTATACCAGTCAGGGGTGCAATGTTGCCGTCCCTTATGTGACTGTCCGCCTCCTTCGCCTGTCTTAGAGCGGTCTCTTCAGCAATCGTAAGGCAAGCATGAATCCTATTCTCTACATCGGCAATGCGCTCTAGTGCAGCTCTGGTAAGCTCCACGGAAGAAATTTCTCTGTGTTTAAGAAGTTCATGCGCCTGACGAATAGTGAGTTGACACAATCTGTTCGATGCCACTTGGTTCCTCCAGCCTATAATCTTTCCCTGAGGCTGCTACGCATAATAATTCTGCGCCAGTTGCCATGGGCTGCTGCGTGCATGCTCTTAAATCTAGGGATATAGTTTAGGCCCACAAATACCGGCAGCCCCACGGAGAAGCCTATCAAAGGCACAGAATGGTATATTAGCCAGGCAATGAATGGGAAGATAACCAAGGCTAGGCTATAGCAAAACACGGGATTTCGGGTGATAATCAAAGCTGTTGCAGCAACAGCAATGAAGAATGGGATCGCTTTTGGCATTAGAAAAAGGAGGATACCTACGGTAGTAGCTCCTCCCGTCCCCCCACGAAATCTAAGGAAGACAGGGAAGGTATGGCCTACTACAGCCGCCGCCCCGGTAAGGAGCTGGAATGCTAGAGGTACGCCTAGCCAGCGGGCTATGAGGATCGCAGCTATGCCTTTGCTTGCGTCGGCCAGCAAAACCAAAACTGCCTCTTTGAGCCCAACCTCATAGAGGACGTTCAGCATCCCCATGTTCTTGCTTCCCACCTCACGGATGTCGATGTTCTTCTTGAGGCGGCCAGCAACATAAGCTGAGGGAATGGAGCCAAGGAGGTAACCACAGACTACGGCGATGAAATTGACTGGCATGCTATTCCAATATTGCCTTTACTTTGAAGCAACTCTCGTCTTCTTCGGGTGCGTTAGCAAGAATATCAGCTTGGGGGTACGAGTTGGCGGCTTCGTCCTCCCTGAAAACATTCTGCAGATAGACAGCCTGAGTTGCCGGTGTCACATTGCTTGTGTCCACTTCGTTTAGTATCTCAAAGTTATCCAGTATATCAGACAACTGAAGGCTGAATTTCTCGATTTCAGCCTCAGTCAGACCCAAGCGAGCTAACCAGGCAATATGTTGAACTTGATCACGATCCAGTTTCATTTCAGCGTGCGGAACAATATTATAGCACCGCACTTTGCAATGTAACAGAGCTTGTACTCCTCCGTACGATCAGTGGCAGGGTGCCTTTCACGGTGTTGTGCCACTGTAAGCTATGGCTGAAGAGGCTAGCATTTGCTTTGGCCATCGAGGTTGAAGCCTCGACGCTGCGAACAAAGTGGGCAATAACTTGGCCGTGGCATGGACTATGAAGCTCTTTCGGATATTGCCTATGTCCTACCAAGAAGCTTATAATAGTAGCCGTGAGGACTGTTCTTTGCCCGCGTGAGAGAGAGCTTGGCAAGCCTACCATAAACGCAGCTACAGCAGTAAGGACTGCCCGACTGGACCATAAGACCCTCATTCTGAGCAGGGGCTCAGCTCATAGTTCTCCCGATTCCTCAGATAGCTCTCTCGGGGGGAGCAGCGTTCATCGCCTCCAGTCTATCCGGCAGGAAACAATGTCCAGTACACTTCGAGAACTTACTGCGGCGTCGTTCAAAGCCGGGCACCATAGTTGTTGGCATGACGTGGTATGGACGCGAAACGAGGAAAGGAATTCTTCTGCTTGAAAATAGCCCTGGGGAGAAGCTGGCACCAAGGAGCAAGCCAACAGAGTTACCCGCATTTGGTGAATCGAAGCCAGCTTACTCTCTAGCAGCGTGTAAAGAGGGCTAATCGACGCTGCGTAGCTTGATTGGTGTTGTGGTTGCCGAGGTGTACAAGGCCGAGAAGTCGAAGGTGAAACAGCAACAAAGAACTGAGGTGGAATAATGAGCCCTTATGAATCAGGAAAAATCCGCAACGTTGTGTTCTTATCTCATTATGGAGCAGGCAAGACTTCGCTTGTGGAAGCGATGCTTTCCGCGTCAGGCGCTATTAGCCGATTGGGCAGTGTGGAACAGGGCACTACTGCCTCAGACTACGATCCGAGCGAAATAGAAAGAAAGATGAGCATAAACTTATCGTTACT
>Ga0114919_10001137_pt1 | contig 21404 bp, 23 predicted proteins | sample BlataG_FD_88682 | JGI IMG/M metagenome (GOLD analysis project Ga0114919, IMG submission 88682) | Deep subsurface microbial communities from Black Sea to uncover new lineages of life (NeLLi) - Black_00105 metaG | ecosystem: Environmental > Aquatic > Marine > Oceanic > Sediment | place: Atlantic... | reverse complement strand
GGCGTTGGGGGGGGGGTGGGGGGGGGGGGGGTGTGTGCGGTGGTGGTGGGTGGGGGGGTGGGGGGGGTAGGTGGTGGGGGGGGGGGGGGTGGGGGTGGGGGGTGGTCGTCGGCGGACAAATGGCGGTGGTGTTTTGGGGAACAACAGGAGCCTCAACGTACCACGAATTCCGTCTTTCAGCTCTGTTGTTGCTCAGGATCTGTGAGACCGTCTTAGAGACGGTGTTCTTCTCTGCCACGTTCAGCACACGCATTTTTAAATGACCTTGATCAGATCATTGTGCCCCAAAGCGCTTCATTGAATATCAAAATGACTTGAGACCTTCTCAATCATACCATGATTTGCTAAGATAAAAATAATTCACTTCTAAGAAGGGTGAACTTCTAATTCATTCTTAAACAAGCTACTGTCACTCGACACTACTGACACACCCTCACACCTCAACTACCAATCATCCAGCAATCTGCACCTCGTTTGGGCCATTTTTTGCTGCATATTAGTGAAAAGAGTAATAAGGAAAGGTTGGTGATAGTTTATAGACAAAAATCTTTGAGAATCCATAAGGTCCACCCGGCAGGAAGCTGAAGGTATATAATAGGAATCGATCAACAGTGATTTGTGTGGTACACCCACAACATTCCTTCCACCACTTCTAGCAATTACCACACCTTTAGCTGACAACCAACGCTGACAACCATAGTACCCGGTACAAATATTTTAGACAGCTCACCTGCACGAGCGATATCGCTTCAATTGTCTGCCAAGTACTATGTCTTTTGAAATACAATAATCGGAGACATTGAGAGCCATCATCATACCTTTTTTTTTCCAATTCCAATTTTGCCAACAGATTGAATCCTTCCTTGACATTTCATTATTCTTCCAATTGTTAAACAGGATATTGTCTTTTAAAGTCTTTCACATCATTCTTCAAAGCTATTATTGTAACATATATTCCTGACTTGATCACCCACACATTTTATTTACTTCTTCTTCCCTTTCCCTCCCTTGGCAGCCGGTGGCGCCTTCCTCTTCGACCCAGCCCCACTCACAGGCACGTCTTCATCCTTCTCACTCGGTGGCTCCCACACAGGCGCGTCCTTCACTTTCACATCCTCAGGATCCACTAAAAACAGCGAATGCCCCACCCCCATAGCCACCTGATGACACGTCACTCCTTCCAGTGCATAGCATTTATCAGGATTTGCAGAGCTCTTCTTCCCTCCTTCGCCATACCCCAACTCACTGTACCCTCCCGAATGACCCCAAGTGATGGTACTCTTCTCCTCTCCATAAGTAGCTGCTGCTGCAAAGGTAGTTGCACCACATGTCAGTGAGTGAATGTTCCATCCAGCCAGTTCCTGCATAGGGACAGGATACATCATATTTTCACCACTGGGCTTGAGTTTCCCCCAAGCACACAACATACTGCCAATCATGGTGCAGAAGCTGGCTGTAGAGCCTGCTGCTACTACGGCGTCCGGGAGGACTGGCATTCTGGGTGGGGTGAGGGTCTCCACCAAGCGAGGGCGCATTTCGTCTTGTTGAACCTTGTGGCCCAAGCGGCCATAGCCACCGAAACCCCAGGTGTGGACCCCTCCGTCGGATGCGACTGCTATGGTGTGATTGTGGCCACATGCAAGGTTGACTATGGTTTTAGTGCTGAGTGTTGCGATGAGCTTTGGGGTTGGTTGTGGCTCAAAGACCATCTTTATTGAAGAATCAGAAGAGTTGTAGCAGTTGTCGCTGCCGTGGCCGAGTTGACCATATTGAGGAAGTCCAGCGGAATAAAGCTGGCCACTGCAGAGCCACATGGTGAATTCACCTCCACAAGAGACTTTAGTGCATTTCAGAGGAGTTGCAGTGCGTGTAGGGGTGAGAATCATCTCTTCAGTTCCCTTGGGGACCTTCTTCATGGCGCCGGTACCACATTGACCGCTGGAGTTGAGGCCAAATGAGTAGGATTCTCCAGAGTCAGTGAAAATGACAGTGTGGTGCTTGCCTGCTGCTCCACCGATGACCTTCTTGCCCTCCAATAGACCAGTGACAATGGTGGGGTTGTTGCGAGTAATGTTGTCTCCCAAGCCAAGTTGGCCTTTTTCATTTCGGCCCCAGGTGTAGCAGTTGCCATTGATGTCTCCAATCACAGAGTGACAGGCAGCGCTTCCAGATGCGATGAAAGCGATACGAACGCCCTGTAGATGGATGTGTGGGGTAGACGCGATAAAGATGGAGCTATTTTAGAGAAGTTCAGAAATTTGATCAAAATTACTGATTTCCTTCAGATGCTACTTGTCAAGTCAACTCACCTCTAAAGACTTGAACCTTGATGGAACCATGAGGCATGGGTACTTTTCACGGACGTCTTTGGTTCTACCAACGGCCCAGTAATCTGTGGCACCACATTGAAGCAATTCTCCTCCCTGGAATTTGGTCTCAGTGTCCTTCTTCTCTTCAACTTCGGCCATTTTCTTGTGATCTATAGCTATTAAAGATTGTAAGAATGATTATAACTGTGGTTGATGGTGGCTTGGCGTCGCTATTTTGAATTTTGCATTCAATTCAAAATCTTGACCTTCGACCAAATTCTTCTGAAATATACAGAGAGACAGTTTATTGCCGTGCGTTACATATAATGCTATTTTAAGATCCGGTTCAGATAGATCCATCACACTAATTTGCTATTTTATTACCAATACCGACCGACCTTGATGAGATCACATAGATGCAAAGACCTCATTCTCTTCCAATGCAGCAACGTCCATCTCAAACACATCACATCCTCCATCTCTCTCTCCTCCAAACTACCCCCACCACCACCAAAACAAAGCATTAGATCAGAATGGCAACGTCTTTCCCAACAAACTCCACCGCTCACAACATCCTCCTCATCTGGCCGCTCTGCCTTTGCCTACTGTGTCGAAGCCCTCAAAACCAGAGACTACGACAACTACATCTGGGCAATGCAGCTTCCCAAGAACCTTAGACCCTCCATATTCACTCTGCGCGCTTTCGACCTAGAACTCGCCGCCATCCCAGCCCAGGCAAAACAAACAATGATTCTCAGGATGAGGTTTCAATGGTGGAGAGATGCTATAAACTCTGCATACAAGGGCCGACCAGCAAATCAACCAGTTATATCAGCACTGGCATCAGTATTAGAGCAACATACACTCACTAGGTATAGAATGCAGCAGATAATTACCACAAGGGAGGACACTTTTGCTGATCCAAGTCCGCCTGCTACGTTGGCAGCTTTGGAGGACATTGCAGAGGGAACTTCCTCTCAGCTGGTATTGCTGCAATTAGAAGCTGCTTTACTGAGTGCTAATAGTGTTATAGATAGTAGTGGTAGTAGTAGTAGTAGTCTATCGCAAGCATCATCATTACATGGAAAAGTAATAGAAGCAGGCTCAGCACTAGGAAGAGCCATTGGACTGACCACCTCTCTCCAATCTTGCCTAGACCAAGCCCAAAAAGGAAGGGTAACACTCCCTGTTGACATCCTCACCAAACACGGTGCCTCTGTAGATGATATTGTAGCAGGAAGGATGACGCATCAAGTGAAAGATGCAGTCGCTGATGTGGCAGCAACAGCCAGAATGAGATTGGCTGAAGCCAGAGGGTTGAAGACACATGTTCCAGCAGGGGCAGCCAGGGCGGTAATGCTGGGGTCTGTTGCATGTGAGGGGTATTTAAAGAGGTTGGAAAAGGTGGATTATGATCCGTTTGATGTTTTGTTACAGGGGACTAGTGTTAGGTCTCCATTAATGCATCAATTGAAAGTGAAATGGAACTTGACGACCGGTTCTTATTAGTACTATCGTTTAGGCACTTTTCTTCACAACCACAATGTGTAATAATAACAGACACACACATCCAATCTTCTTTACAATCCACACCCCTACTTTCTCTCTCCCTTGAGTTTCTCCTCAGTACCCTTAGGAACACCACTCTTCCCAGTAGACTTCTTCCCAATGCTGTCCATCATCAGCTTTGCACTCTGAACTGCTCCAGTAGCAGCATTCTTGGCCATCTCCCCAATGTCCTTCACTGCCTCTGTCACGTTTCCTTCTGCAGCATGCCTGATTGAATCTTTAGTGGATTCATCAGTGGCATGGGCTTCTTCTTGGGGTTTCTGGGTTCTTTGGTCAGCTTTGAGTGGGTCTGCTCCTCCTCCTCCTCCTTCATTTGTAGTTGTGGTGGTGGAGAAGCGGGAGAGAGGGGTAGGTCTGACAACATTCCTACTTCTCGGAACCTTGTGGCTAGCCTGGGTGATCAATCTGGACAACATATTGCTTTATTTATACCTTGTTGTGCTATTACTAAACAAAAATTGTACAGTTAACCAGTAAGAAGAAGAAGGAACAGTGTGTAAATATGAAACAGCGGCGTGTCAAACCCTGCCTTCTCCCTAGCTTCTCTCTCTCTCTCTCATTTCTTCTAACCACTACTGCTCTTAATAGCTCTTGTTCTCCCCTTGATATCATTTTCAAATCCGTCCAATCTCTTCACCCTTCTCATCCCTAATATCACACTCCCTGCAAACACACTACTCAATAACAACACAGCTCCACCAAGTGTACTCTTATCATTCAAACATAATTGCGTCCCAACATTCAACAACCCTACACACGCTATCGTATTCAGCGTCACTAATTGCATAACCCCTGCTCTTCTAGCTGATCTCTCTGCCTCCAGCACCCTCACCCTCAGTCTGATGTCCCCACTTTCTAGCTGAGTCAGGGTGGATTCCATCTTTTCTACTCTCAAAGGCATGGCAGCGGCAGCGTTACCGAATTGAGTAGCTTGACTGCTCAGCTGCTCCAGTGCAAACTGTTGCTGTTGACTGGCATCTCCTAATTGAAGCAACTCACTGGCATATGGAGCAGCTACTGTGCCAAATGAAAATTTGGGATCTAGACTCTTTCCTATCCCTTCTAGCGTGGCAAATGCTCTTAATACAAAGGTAAACGCAGCAGGGAAGCGGAATGGAGAATCTAGGGCAATCGCAAATAAATCCTCACCAATAGTGGCAACAGTTTCGTTTCTTTCCACTTGTTTGTTGATGTTATCCAGAAAGAAAGTAAGAGCATTCTTCAGAGATGTTCTATCTCCAGTGGGTACAATGATACCCAGCTCCACCAAACATTGCAGCACCACATTGGCATCCTTGTTCGCAATACCTCTGGCCAGGTCAGCTAGTAACCCCCTGGTAGCTGGTACTATTTCACCCATCATTCCAAAATCATAAAAAATCAGTGCTCCAGTAATTGGATCCACTGCAATGTTGCCTGGATGTGGGTCTGCATGGAAGAAGCCATATCTCAGAATTTGTAGTAAATATGCTTCAGTGGCTCTCTTCGCAATAGCACTCCCATCAAGATCACTTTTCACCACTCCACTACTATTATTACTATCATTTTTATTATTAATTTTGCCAGAATTAGTAATCTTGATTCCAGGTAGATACTCCAAAGTCAAGATTGCAGGACTACTCAAATTCCAATACACTTTTGGAACCTTCACCCAGGGAGTAGTTGCAAAATTTCTTCTAAATCTATCCGCATTCTTCCCTTCATTTATATAATCAATCTCCTCCATTAATATTCTAGCACATTCATTGTAAATACCGAGGAAATCACTGCCTACTCTCTCTGCTTCTTCTCCTTTATCAAGAAAATTAGCAATATCTCTCAAGTTGTCGAGATCAATGTCAAACAGTCTCTTCAACCCGGGTCTTTGTATTTTCACCACTACTTGCTCCCCTGTGAACAGACAAGCGCGATGGACTTGTCCTAGTGATGCAGCAGCCAGTGGAGAAGGATCAAACTCAGCAAATAACTGATCTACCGGCCCACCTAGCTCTCTTTCTATAATTTGTAGAGCTACAGTCGTTTCAAAAGCAGGAACCCTATCTTGCAGTTTTGACAGCTCTTCTGTGAATTCTGGAGCTAATAAATCACTCCTTGTAGAAAACAGCTGCCCTACTTTGATAAAGGTAGGTCCCAGAGACAGTAATCTCTCTCTAAGCCATATTCCAAGTGCTCTACCTCGTACTGACCTTTTAGCATCAGTCATGCCACCTGGGTAGGACCACTTGGCATCCAGGAGGTAGGTCCTGGCTCTGAGACTGAGGACAAAGCTCCATGTTTCTATGGTACGCTGGGATCTGGAGTAGTCTTCTCTGGCCCAGGAGAACTGGGAGGCCTTGGCTGGGAGCATGGTGAGACTGTCTTCTTCCTCTTGATCTTCGAAGAAACCGGCGACCATTTGGGATTTACTGAATGCGAACGAGTCGGGGCTTGGTTTTTGTATTGGTTGATTTTGTTGTTGCTGAGGTGGGTTGGAGCTCTTTTGGTAGAATGAGGGAGGGGGGCGATATACCATTGGGACTTTGTCTGCCAGAGCGGGTTGTTGCTGAAGAGGAAGAGGAGGCGTCGGTGGGGCATTGAGTGAGAGGGATTTGGTTTGTGAACTCTTGGAGACATTGTTAGCACTGTCTTTGGGTCCAAGGGGTACCATCGTTGGCCTGTCTTTCAAAGCGCTATGGATGACCAAGCCTCCTCGGCTTGAAGATGGCAAACGTTTTGGTAATGAAATCGGCTTCATTTTGTCGTCTATTCTGTTTTGTTGACTAAGATTCATACCAGAGAGTTCTTATTGATTCATTTATAGTGAATTAGAATGATCTAATGCTTAATGCGTCTGGGAGTCTCAAACCATTTTAATTTTAAACCTATGTGGTGCTCATCACCCCAACTTCCTTGCCCCCCCACCCCACCCCCCACTCTCGATAGTAGTAGTCACTTTGTGTCTTTAGTAGTGTTTATTCACATCTTCATTACAATTTGTTCAACTATGAGAGAAAAAAGAAGAACAAAGTAAATCCATGGCTCAGGATAAAGAGAGGGCAATGTGGGAAAAAGAAAGCAGCAACAAATCCCAGTCCCTCCCTCTCGACACACAAACCAGGAAAATTCATCAACAACAGATTTGTCCAAGGTATTGAAGGTTAATATCTACTGCGTAGCGCAACATTTTGCCTGAAAGTGTATTCTAGATCAAATCACAACCATTATCATCATTATTATTGTTGTTGTTATCTATAAATCCCCCAATCCCATATTTCTATTTTTAAAGATACATCAAATACACACCAATCAAGATCAACATACCAAAGAACAAGCATGCAGCCAGCAGCTCATTAGCCTTGAACCACATCTTGAACCTCTTAGAAATAGGCCTGCTGGCCCCTGCTGGACGACGAGCAGCTGGTTTGGGTGCCATTGCCCTTTTCACTTGAGAAGCTGCTCTGGAAGCCAGCATCTCTGATTTGCTACCAGCATTATCACTGTGTGCCATCATTGCTGTTCTTGCTGCTGCTGGTGGTGGTGGTGGTGGTGCAACAGTACCATTGCTACCAATACCACTATTCTCCATGAATCCTGGTACTGCGACATCTTCAACAACAGGAATATGTCCTACACCAACAGCAGGAGCAGTGGTAGATTTTTGTTTCTTCTTCTTCTCCTTGTCAACTTGACGACGTTGCTTCCTGGCCTCAGCTTCTTCTTGCAACATACGATTACGTTCCCTCTCAGCAGCCTTAGCAGTAGCAGCATCTTTACCGCCATTTGCCAGCTTTGCTTTGGTCACTATGTCTGGAATTTCAAACGACGCCTGCTTGAACAACAACAACCCTCCCTCCTGCACTTGTTGCTGCTGGTTTCCTTCAACCGCCACTACCTGTTTCTTCTGCTTTTGGGGCTTTGAGGAAGACGGACCACCTCCACTGCAACTTGGCACAGTTTCTTCATAAACCACAGTAGATTTAATAGTAGTACTACTAGTAGTAGTAGTAGTAGCTGTGCCAGTGGTAGTAGTAGTGGACTCTGTCAAACCAGAGGCTGATCCAAATGGCATTCTATCATTCGCGACAGTAGGACGAGGGGAAGAAGCAGCAGTGCCAGTGGCAGCAGCTGCACGCAGTCTCTCAAATTCTTCTTTTGCTTCCTCCAGCACTGCAGCAATCAATGCTTCTGCCTTTTTAGCTGGTGGAGCAGAGGGTAATCTTGGTCTTTTGGACCCTCCTCCTCCTCCATTCTTGTTCTCGTTGGCTATTCTGTTACTATTCTCCTCATCCCCTTCCTTCTCCTCCTTCTCGGCATCTAAGCTGTCTAGAGGAGCCTTGCGTTGCTGCTCCCACAGAGCATAGTACTCTGCACGATATGCTCCATCAGCTGCCAACTTTTCATGTGCCTTTTCCATTTGTTGATCACACAGCTTCTTGGCTTCAAACAACTCTCCTGCTGCCAGCAATTCACGGACCTTTCTAGACAATCTACGATTGTTGTAATACTCATCGTTTCGACTTCTCTGGTCATTTTTCAATTCGGAGAGGCGGGCATAGGCCACGTCTCCAAGCTCCTTTATTTTATGGCGTTGGGTAAATAAGTCGTCCACTTCTTTTTCTAGTACATCTTCTTGTTGTCTGTACTTCTCCAGGATAGCATGTTGGGTGTCTTTCTCTCCCCTGAGAACTTTAAATTCATCTTCATGTTCAGCAAGCTCTGCCTTGATGCGGGCTACATCTTCGGCTCCTTCAGCTGCCAGTGTCATTGAGTCCACAATCTTGGTGAGACGGGGTCTCTGAGATTCTAACTTCTTGACCAAGGCGATGAGGTTCTTTTCCTCACTGAGTGGGATGCTCTCGTGTTCAATTCTGTATTTGGCATCTGTAATTTTCTTGTTGAGCTCCTCAATAGTGCGGGCATCGAGCTCGCCCAGTTCGCCTTTGATCTTGCGAGCGGTGGCACCACCAGAGCGAGCAGCCTCTTTGAGTGGCTCCATTTCTGTCATTTTTGCTTCAAAGGCAGCCTTGCAACGCTTGAAAGCCTCACGGGCAGCGCGGGTGGCTTCACGGGCAGAATCACGTTCGATCTTTTTGACAGTGAGGGTTTCGTTGATGAGCTTGCTCTGTGCTCTGTAGGTTTCGACTTCTAGCTCCAGGCCTCGTATGGCGGGGATTGGAGGTGGCTTGGGAGTTCTGACGAACCATAGTCTGTGTATGATGGGATAACGGATGTGTATGGTGAGTCATGGGTTGATGGTTGAATGATGGGCAGGAGCTTCCCTTGTGAAGGTATATTTATTGACATCTACCCAAATTTGGAATTCTCAGATCCCAGGTGGGTGATCTTCGATTTGGACTTACCTCTTGCGGAACAAATCGTCACCAAATTTAGAAGTAGGTTCAGAATCAGACATAGCTGGTGTTACTGGAGCAGTAGTAGCGGTAGATTGAGCTGTGCCAGTGGCATTTATAGCGACTTCTGTCATCACGGCCCCGTTCTTTGATCTGTTGGTCTTCAATTCACGTTCTGTTATGTCTGATCTTTTGCAAGAGTGCAGTTCCAGAGCCTGGGTTTGCACCATATCACAGAAGATAGTGGGATTAATCTGGAATAGTGCTGACTAAAATACCTTATGTATCTATGTCTGACGCGGTATTTTCAAGTTCTTAGTTTACTATATTGACAACTTTATGACCCCCAAACACCAGTGACCGGGGAATAAATTATCTGTCTTGCCTAAACGACGCTCCCCCTCTCTGTTTGCATCAATATCGGTTGCAACAATTGTGCTTCACACTGTGATAGAATTCAAAAAACACTCCTTAGTAATGCTGCACTTAGACCATCAAAATAGGGCTTTCTAAAATCTATTTGAAGCGGTTCCCATGTGAAAGTGACATTGTAAGAAAATAGAGATGCTTCTGTTAGAAATGCTCAAATGTCTCTACTGCCTTGATGAACGAGTGGCGGTCGTTGACAATGTGAAGATTTGAATGCTTGATTTGATTGGCATTGCACAGATGGAAGTCTAATAACCGGCAAATATACGCTTATATCATAACAGTACTTTTTGAAGCTTCCAGCGATTAAAAATCAACTAGCTTTCGTTCATAAATCTATCTGATTTCAACAAAAAAATGAGTTATTGTAGTCTTCAGCACAATTGCCGTGCCAGGTCCTCCATGGTAGACACAAAAAACCACACACACTACAATGCATACGTATATCACTACGAAAGCCACTTTCTTAGACCCACCAACCCTTGCAAACACCACCACCACTACCGACGCTCTCAGGCTGCCAGCAGACTGCACAGCACCTTTCATCAAGATAGACTCCAAGCAACTGACAAGTCTAATACACTAGAGCACACCCCGATGGACCTAAAAATAAAGATTGCCGAGGAAGATGAAGAGTTACAAGCAGCTTCTTGGCTACGTGCACTCTCTTTCTACGCCTATCCCCCCGAACGAAAGTTTGCTGGAGAGCTCCATCAGATCATGATTGCAGAGGAAGAATTTCAACTACTTAAAGCACAGAGAGCAAATAGAAGATTTGAACAAGACAAGGTTGAATGCAATGAAAGAAATGCCTGCTTAGTAGCTGTAGCTTCTGCTAATGACAGCCTCGTACCTCCCATCAATGAGAAACTGTATATACAACAAGGAAAACAAGAAACAAGACATGTGTTGGTAGGAACGTTAGATGTGCATGCTGTGCGTGCTTTGCCAGGAGAATCTCTCATAGGAGACTGTACCAATGCAGCCTACCTAGCCAATGTATGTTCAGCTCCGTGTGCCAGGAGGAGAGGGGTGGGTGGATTGTTGATTGACGCAGCGAGGCAGCTGGCCAGAGAGTGGGGTGCAGATGGGCTGTATGTCCATACAATGGCAGTGAATGAAATAGCAATGGCATTTTATAAGAATAATGGGTTTGTGGTGGAAAAGGAGGAGACTAGTAATCAGGCACATTACAGAGGGAGGTGCCTGGATGGGATTGAAGGGAGAGGGAGGAGCGTGTTGCTGAGAGACACGAATTTTGGTGGTGTGTGAGTTGAAAGAGCGGTGGGACCTGGGAGGGCAGGGTAGGTATTTTTATGTGGCCTCTTAGAAATTAGAGGGATTTCGAACCGTGTACTGCAATTGAATGAATTACATGTTTGTTAAAACCATGTTAGAAGAGTAGAAGATGAAATGAAGGATAATTTTGCAAAGAATTTTGAACGTTTCAAAACCGTTAAATTCCCATGAAACCGTGCGTTTGCACAATGATTGCATCCAAGATTCATGTTGAGACAATATCTGATCATAGACGGCACAATTTGTCAATCAGATCACCATTCCCAGCTCCCCCGACCGTGCGACCACTCAACCCCACCTCCTCCACCACAACTCCTTTTAGGAAACCCAATGGGCCAGCTGTACCCCACTCAAACAGTGATAAAAACCTAGATACTGCCACTACCAACAGCAGTTTAGTAGACATTGCCGCATCTAACTACTCAAAATCTCTAGCTGCAGGTCTAGATGAAGATGATGCTGTCGCCCAGCAGTTAGGAGCAGCTAAAGCCTCAGACCTCAGCGGCATCCAAGAAAAGTATAAAGACAAGGTTAAAGAAAAGTTAGAAGAACGTGCAGAGCAGCTTAAGAAAGAAAAAGAAGAACGAAACCTGAAATTCAAGCAAGGAAAGCTTGCCTATGCACGTGGCCAGTATACAGCTTCTGTAGTTCTCTTAGAAACAGCTCTAGATCAAGAAGGCCCCTTCTCGCAGCTGGGAGGAGAAGTACAACTATGGCTGGCTCTAGCGTACCAAGCATGTGGTAGAGAAGAGGACTGCATTCAATTATATAAAACAGTAGAGAATACACACCCAAGTGGGAAAATCAAGAAACAAGCAATGGAACTGAGATATATAATGGAAGCTCCAAAGCTGGAACTAAGCCCTGATGAAAAGGTACAAATACCAGTGCTGACAAACTTGGATCCAAATAGAGGGGGGAAGCAGGCGTCAAGGCCGCGACCACCACCACAGAGTAGAAAGAGGAAAACTCCTAAGAATTGGGATGAGGAGTGGTTGGAGAATTACAAGCCTCCCTCTTATTTTGAGAATAGATATGTGTGGGCTGGAGCTGCTGCGACGGCGGCATTGTTAGCATGGGCATCTGTGTACTGGAAGTATTAGATGTGTAAAGAAGAGAGAGAACTATACATTTTGAAAATGTTTGGGCGCTCGCTGACTCACTGTGGGAAAAAGGAATCGGGAGGGTATAATTTGGCCAAATGGAGGAATATATCTTTAATTTAGTTTCAATTCAGTACATATATTGCTCATTCTTAGAACCAGTTGACTATTGTTACTTATCACGCAGTACGACAGGTCTACAATCTAGCCCTTGGGATGTCTTTTCACAGCTGTTTTACAATTCCCAGGGGCAACGCCCTTGTAGCAGCAAGTAAACAGAGCACCAGGCGTATTCAACCTTCATTCCGTTCCAATGCTAGCGCACAATTGATGGATTCTGCCTCGGACAACGAAAATAGCATAGACATTCTGGAACTTGACAGTGAACGCATAGCTGCGTACAACGCTTCAATGAAGGAACGTATGCACAATCCTTACGAGTATCATCCAGAAAAGGGTAAGGAATACAACCATTGGGGATAGGAGAGGCCACACTTCCCTGGATGCTCCATTCTCGCCCTCTCATCGCCCACCCGTTTCCATTTTTCACTCCCATACTTACCCTCATACTCACCCCCCTTCCTCTACAATACATTACACAGGCCTATACTACCATTACATCAGTGACGACATCATAGTAGGTAGTCAACCAAGAAACCACGACGACATAGACCATATCGTCTTGAGTGAAAAGGCAACCACAATCCTCAATTTACAAGAAGACCGAGACCTCCACAATTGGGCAGTTGATCTCAACCACCTCTCCCAAAGAGCTTCCCAACACGGAGCCTCCATAGTACGCACACCAGCCACCGACTTTGACGAGCACAGCTTGAGAGCAGTCTTACCCAAAGCAGTCGCTCAACTCCAAAACGCTAGATCCAAAGGCAGGGTCTATGTTCATTGCACCGCTGGACTCGGTCGATCCCCTGCCGTCGCCATTGCTGCCTTGTATTGGTTCACAGACCTGCAGCTAGATGAAGCATACGAGTACCTGACCTCTATCAGGCCATGTGGTCCCAAGAGAGAAGCTATTAGAGGGGCTACGTTTGATTTATTGTCAGGGAGAGGGTGGCATGATTTCTTTCATGAACCTTCACATGCTTTTGCATCCCTGAATGCTGATGATAGGGCTATGCTTTGGACTAAGCTTCCAGGATTAGAGGTATGAACAGTTATTGATATGGAGAAATCTTATATGTATGTATGTATACTTTGCAACAGGGAGTAGAAAGTAGAAATGACAATGATATGGCATGTCTGATTTGATCTAGGTTGGATAGATGAAGAGAGCTTTTTTGAGAAGATAGTTGTAGAAAGAGCAGAGATGAATAATTTATACAGATAAACAGTAGATAATGAGAAATATACAGTATATATGAAATCTTTTATGTCTTGAATGAAATTTCTGATACCACCCTCTCTCTCCCGTCTTATTTTTGATGAATAAATACACATGAATACAGACATCTCTTTGATAGAACATCTTTTGTTTTGTGTAAGAATGCTTGGTAAATAAGGAAGGGCTGTAGAAGGAGAAACGTGGATGGTTGGGGGATGGCTAAATAGAATTGAAGGAGGATGAGGATGGGGCACCCACCCTCAGTTTGAGAGCAGCAATCGGCAAGAGGAGAGAAGAGATGGACGGGAAAAAGCTCATCCCAACAAAATCTCTAGTGTGGAGCTACTTCGGCTGTAAAGTAACGTTAATTCTAATAACCAAGACACATATCAATTGTTAAAATGGCCTCAGCATTGCTCGCAAAGCCCAGCTTCGCCCGTGTTGCCGGAATTTCACCAAAGATTGGTGCTAGCCGTGCTCGGGCTATTGTTCCTGTTAGAGCTGCAGCTGCAAAGGAACAGGTATGTGCTTGCTAGAGAAATACAATCATGTCGGTTTACAGGGGACTTCAGCACAGGCCAGGGAAGAATCATTGATTTGATGAACCTGCTCCAAGGTGTGAATAGCTCCCTTTGAAGTCGATCAATGGCAGACGTCCATGAACCGACATGATATCTGTTGGAATGAAATGGCGACACGCTTATTTTTATCATATGCTAGTCTTGGGGTTTTCCCATTTCCCCTCCGCCTTGATCCCTACTCACCTCCTCCCCTCCCTCTATTTTTTGCCTGCCCTTTACACAGGTTATCCAACCATTGAATGGCGACCCATTCATTGGTATGTTGGAGACTCCAGTCACTAGCAGCGCTTTTGTCGCCAGCTACCTCTCCAACTTGCCAGCATACCGCACTGGTGTCTCTCCCCTCCTCAGAGGAGTAGAAATCGGCCTGGCCCATGGTTTCCTCCTGGTCGGCCCATTCATCAAGCTCGGACCACTCCGTAATATTGAAGGAACTGCTGAAATTTCTGGTTGCTTGAGTGCTGCTGGCCTTGTTCTCATCCTCACAGCTTGCCTTTCTATGTATGGTTCCGTTACCTTCCAATCTGAGAGCCCATCCGTTGGCATCAAGACCCTCAGCGGACGCAGCATTGCTCCTGATTCTCTTCAGAGTGCAGAGGGATGGAGCAGCTTTGGTGCTGGATTTGCTGTTGGTGGTCTTTCTGGTGTTGCTTGGGGATACATTTGCACCCAGATCCTCCCTTACTACTCTTAGAGAGAGAGAGAGAGAGAGAAATGTATTCTTCTATACGACTTTGATAAAACCAGATAAAACAACCAATGAGAAGATATGATAGAGCGCACATTGTTTTCTTTCTAATGACGCTGTTCAGATGAGTATATAAACCCACCTACCCACTTTGAGGGCTGTAAAGAAGGAAAACCGACAACTAAAAAGACAAAGAAATATAATTAATTATTAAAACCACAAATCACAATGCATAACACACACACACAATCATAGATGCAATGACAGCAGAGTGGAATTTCCACAGTAATCTGCAATTGTAGGGCTCAGAGCACTTGCACAAAGCCCTGACAACAAAGTCGGCCGCCTTTCAAACACCACTGTCATGATATCATGTCACCTAAACCCTAAACCGGTGGTACCTATTACAAACGTTCCACATATATCATGAGGCACAAATCCCTAGGTAGGTAGGGATTGCTTCATAAATAAATTATTTCCTAATGTCTTCAAGTGTGTCAGCCTAGCATCTGAACTGAAGCATCTTACAAATCTTATCCCAAAATGTCATCTTTATCGTTCTCATTCATATTGCTGCTATCATTTCTATCATACAGTATCCACGCTCAAAACTCAGGCGTCATTGTGGCTCAATGGAAACCCAACTTGCTCCCGTTTGCCAATGTGACCGACTCCGATCAGTTCAACTGGTCTGGCATTGAAGTTGACATAACCAACACCATTTGCCCTATGCTTGGTGGCTGCACATTCATCACTGTAGACACCTTGGATGAAAGATTAACTGTCATAGCAGATGGAGTGGCCAACATGTCCATTGGAGCCATTGTTGTTACTCCAGAGAGGCAGGAGATTGTCAAATTCATCAAACCTTACTACTACAGCGTTGGAGCCACTCTCTATGCAACTTCAGCTTCAGCAGACAAGATTATGGCAAATGGTGGTTGGGATGGGCTCTCTGGTAAACCAGTGTGTGTCCTGGACAATTATTATTACGACATTACAGCTTATTATCCAGTCGCCCCTATCACTGTTGAAAGCAACGAGGAAGGAGTGTCCAAAGCACAGAACGGGGAATGTATTGCTTGGTTGTATGACAGTGGCTACTCTGAAGCAACAATTGGACTGAATCATGTACCTGGCCTTGATAGCCAGGAAGTGGCTCCCTATGGGATTGCAGTCAGCAAGACGTCTAGCCCGGAATTGCACCATTCTTTGTCAGCAGCCATAATCAGACTGATGCAGGATGGGCCAGAATCTGATATGGTTCAATGGGACAGTGAGTATGTATATTCAGCTGACACAACGTACAACAAGAATTTGAATCAAACTGTGGATGCTATCTCTACTTTTGATACCCGAGTATTGATCACTAACCCATTGAACGCAACCCCTACCAATGTGTTGCCCGGGAAAGTAAAAGCCACACCCGCGCTTGTTATCTCTGCGCAGGCTCTGCATGAAGCTCTTTTGCCGGCTGATGTTGCAAAAGCAGCTGCCAGTTCATCTGCTAACTTCACTTGGCCTGTTGACTGGAAGGGTTTTGAAATTGATATCATCAACAGACTATGCACCACTACTCTGGACTGTGCTCCTCCCATCCTTCTTGGTGATATCATGGATAATATAGACGCCCGCATTGATATTATTCAAAAGCAAGGCAAGACAGACAATGTCTTTGTTATTTCCTCTGTTTCAGTTACAGAAGAACGAGCTCAACGTGTATCCTACATACACCCATACTATTATTCAAGTGGACCTGCTTTGTTTACAACTCCAGCAGTGATACAGACTCTTGGCGGTGAAGGCATTTCGCTATGGGAAGGGCTTACCGGCAAACCAGTCTGTATCGTTGAAGAATATTATGCAGCTCAAGAGATACAGGAATCTATAAGGCCACAGTTTGTATATATACCAACAATAAAACTAACTCAATCAGAAGCTTTGGAGAAGATTGAGAGTGGGGAGTGTGTTGGATATATCTGGGATGCTGACGTGGCCAATGTTTTACCAGGTCTGGTTGCATTAACTGGTACAGATAATGATGCCAAATTTGTTTCCCCATATGGTATTATAATGGCAAAAGATGGGGATCCCAATTTGTATGCAGCTATATCAGCTGGGTTGGTGGATATGATGGATGATGGTGATGACAGTGAGATGTTGAAATATGAAGAGGCGGTTATAAAGAATGGAAATTTGCTGACTATGGTGAATGCATTGTCCAATTTCAGTATTACTACAAACATTACTGCCACTAGCAGCCAAGGTGGTGGTGATGGTGATGGGGGAGGGGATCTTTCCTCACCACCACCAGCTAGCCCAAGTAGCGGTGCCATGAAAAAAATGAAGATCATTGATATGACCTATATGTATGGAACTACTGTTGTCTTTTCCCTCTTCTCTTTATTTTTCTAATCTATCTCTCAAAAAGGAATTTAAATATCAAATTTTTCTCTCTCTGTTTACTATCAATCTATACCTTGACACTGATAATTCAAGTCTCTGCTACAGACTCTTTGTGTACATACACATGTAAACAAGAAACTATATAATGTACATACATAGGAGATATATACAAAGGTACAATGATATGCCTGCTACAATCCTCCAAAGGGACTCTTTCCTCCATGTTTTGGGTTGAAACGCTCCCTCATCCTCTTGATGATGTGTCCATCCTCTCCACCACCATTTTTATTATTACTACTACTACTATCAGAAGTATTATTTGGATCTTTGCTCATATCTATATGGATAGCAAAGCCCTGAAACCACTGTTTTACAGGAATACTCCATTCATTCTTTATTCTTTCAGCTACTGGCTGCATTATCTCTGCAATAGCTTCTTTACTATTTAAAGTACTATTTTGAGATGCCCAACCGGCAGCCAGAGCAAGGCCAGCAAAACATAGAGCAGTGCCATATGCAAAGCTTCTCACAGCTGCATTATATCCTCTATTAGCTGCTTCTAAGGCATGTTGTGACATTCTAGGTTTAGGGTGGTGGGGTACTGTTGCTGGCATTGTCATTGTCATGTCGTTAGCTCTGGGGCGGAGGGACAGTTTGGGAACGACATTGCCATGGTGATTGTTGAAGGAATAACTGGCGAGTTTAGCTCTTCTATATTCTTCTGGGGATAGAGGAGGCGGCTCTGCTTTGAATCTCTTCTTATAATCCTTCCATTGCAGGAGATGGGGATCGTCGAGTCTGGTTTGTTGTTGAAGAATGGAGGCGTCAACATCGATGGAGAGTGGGGCGTTGGGTGTTTCTAGCTGAGAAGTTGATGGTAGAGACATTGGATTGAGCTTGCCTTCATCCAATAGTTTCTGCTTCCGCTTGGATACGTCAGCTTCGTTCTCAACTTTGAAATAGGCACTCTCACGTGCGATTCCATAATTTCCTAGAATCCTTGCCATCTTTGGGCTGAAGAATGACAGTGCCGAATTAAAGCAGAGTGTGACTGTGCAAAGATTTATCGTACATCATGATCTTCAGTGATCTCGAAACAAATGGAGTTTATGGTCAAATGAGGTCACTAACTGCATTTTGAGGCTGCTTTCAAAAACATAAGTCTACATAAGGTTTGAAAAACCCGAAGGATTAACGATCAATGCGCCATTCTAGCCAACTCTATTGCCATCCATGATCTCTAACAAGATGTAACAACATGAACTGAATGGCTAAACCCAGACAGAATGTTGAACAGATCATTCATCTGTGGTCGATTGTTTTCCTCCCAAGCTCAATGTCTTTACACTATATTGGGAGTAGATCAACACGCAGAACTACACGAGATTAAGAAGGCTTTCTATGACGTACGTTCCACCTCGCCTTACCCAACATCTTTCTCAACATCCCCGTCCCTCATCTCAACGCCTCTCCCCTTCACAGAGAGCCAGACAGCTCCATCCTGACTCAGCCACCACTACTGAGAATCTCGACAAATCCCACTATCATAAACAATTCATACAATTAGTACAGGCCTACAAGACACTTTCCATTCCATCCCAAAGATCACAATATGACTTTACCACCTCTCAGCAGCGACAACGGCAGCAGCATCAAACCATGCACTCTCCATTCTCATCCCCATCCTCTTCTCCTCTTCCCACAACTCCTTCTCACTTGGCATCCATCTTGAACGAACGATACGCAACTGGTCTTGCTGGGCTTTTTCAAAACCGTCACCAGCATCAACCAAACAATACCAGCTCTACTGCCAGTAGTAGTAATAAAACTGCCGCCACTTCCACTTCTACCACATCAACAATAACAGCAGCAGCTTTTAAAGCATTAGATGGTATAAGGTCCGAGTTGGAAGAGGATCTTAAAGAATCTTTATTCAAAATAGTGCTAGGCCCCAATATAGACCATATACAACATGGCCAGTTTCCAGATGCATTTGAGGCTGAAGAGAGAACTCGTTGTGATGCATCTGACGATGTGTTGCACATAGTGAGTGGAAGGAACTTGCTAGGAGTTGTGAGAGAGAAGAAGGGGTTGTTGGAGTGGGAAGGAATAGAGCAATTACATCTGCAGATGCACGATGATGATATTAAAGCTATAGAGGCGTCTAATGCTAGGAAGGGAGATATGAAGAAGGAGGAGGAAAGGGAGAGAGAAGATGCCCCCCGTCTTGATCGTCATCACCATGCTGATAGTAGTAGTAATTTCAATCAAGATACTACAAGAAGTGAAACAAGTAGCTTTAGGGGTAGAGTTTTACATCTTATGATGAACTATATTGACAAATCCAGAGCAACAGCCATCATCTCTCCCGCGTCATCATCATCATCAGTAACAATTTATGATGATCAAGGCAACCATTGGGCCTCAACCCAGCAGCAATCAACGCACCCTTGCAGCCCAATCTCCTCAGCTACCAAGATAATCAATGCCAATAATCAACATACTCATACAATGATGCACATCAAGACACCATTCGTCCGCACATTAACCTTCATATCTGAACACTATAACAATAATAATCAATCATCAATAAAAATGAAGAGGAATGTTCCTTTTAAGAAAAGGGTGGTATGTAGATGTACAAGAGCCACATTGCCTCCATCTTCTATGTGGCTGTTCACACCAAGGATGCCATCACACAATGTGGGGGGTTGGTATGTGGAGTGGGTGGGGGACGAAAAGAGGGGGCACCCTGCGTCACTGGATCCAGAGGTGGTGGTACTATTGGCTGCAGTTGAGACGATAAAGAATGAAAGTGGCGAGGGTGGTGGTGGTGGTGGTGGTGCATCTGTTATAAGTAGATTGTTGAGAGGTATCATTGGGTAAATTTTTCTTACATAGATGACAAATAAGAGCTTTGGAGTTTCAAGAATGGTTTGTCAGCAAAGAGACCGGCGTTCGCAGGAAGCTGATACAGTCAGGCCTGTACTAGGATTACTCGGCGTATCCGTTTCTTGTAGTAGATAGATTATCCTGGGTTGATTTTGACAAAATGAAATGTAGCTGCATGCTACCTTTTCTAATACTAATAAAATGAATTGCCTTATCTCATCTATGCCTCCCTTGTTTTCTTTAATATTCGGGCCATGTGTGTTGGGTGGTTTCAATTTCAATGGGTCAAATTGTCGATCTCATTCTATTTCATTCTCCTAATTTCTTCTCCCCCACTTCTCTCCTCTCCTACAATCTTGAAAACACAGGCTTTTCCCTCTTCATCATGGCTTCCAATGCCTTTTCTAAATCCTCACTTCCATACAACATCCCACTATTCCATGTTCTCACATAATCCAACCCTCCTTCCACACTAAGATTATTGTCTCTCTGATACTGCAGCACTTTCTTCGTTCCTGCCACTGCCAGCGGTGACTTTTGAGCTATATTTCTTGCCATTTCCTCTGCTTTTTTCATCAACTCTTCTCTACTATCGTACATACCAGATACCAGGTGGGCATCCAATGCTTGCTGTGCTGTTATGGTTGTACCAGTCAATGCTAATTCCATTGTTTTACCATATCCTACAATATTGGGTAGTCTTTGTAGAGAGCCGAGATCAGCAACAATACCTAGGTCTACCTCCCTTACAGAGAAGCTAGCATCTTTAGAGCATAATCGTATGTCACATCCAGTTATTATGTCTACACCACCGCCAATGCAGGCACCGTGGATGGCGACGATGACAGGGATAGGGGACGTGTCAAAAGCGGTGGCAATGGCTTGTAAGTCTTCAATGGTGGATTTAAAACGGTACCTGGTCTTAGCAGGGCAGATGTTGGTTGTTTTGGCTTCATGGATGAATTTTTTAAAGATGGAGAGGTCGAGGCCAGTGCAGAAGTTGGGGCCGTTGGCAGTGAGGAGGAGGCAATGGCAGGTTGATGGGTCGAGGAGTTGGATGAGATGGGGAATAGTTTTCCAGATGTCAGCATTGATGGAGTTGCCTCGATTGGGTCTATTGAGAGTGATGTGACCAACTCCATGATCGTCTAGGAAGAATTCTACTGCTTTCCCAACGGTTTGGTCCATGAATGCTGACAGATTTGATCACTAACACCTGAACCGATATTTGCACTTGCTTGTATCTAATTCTTCGGGTCTTAAACAGTAAGAAGGAGGCATAAAGTAAGAAAAATCCAAAATACTAGATATAGCAATGTAAATGTATGTATATTAATAATAGGATGATTTACACCTGTGCCCCTGTCGGCGCTGACGGCGAGAGATGATTTAGAAACAAAAATTCTAGATGTAGAGTATATTTGTGGAATCAATCCTACTCCTTATAAAGCCATAG
>Ga0114919_10001134_pt1 | contig 21421 bp, 27 predicted proteins | sample BlataG_FD_88682 | JGI IMG/M metagenome (GOLD analysis project Ga0114919, IMG submission 88682) | Deep subsurface microbial communities from Black Sea to uncover new lineages of life (NeLLi) - Black_00105 metaG | ecosystem: Environmental > Aquatic > Marine > Oceanic > Sediment | place: Atlantic... | reverse complement strand
TTGTAAACATTCCTATGAATAAAACGATACAATTCGAGAGATTTGGATTCGTAAATCCAATTAAATGGGAAAAAGGCACATTAGAATGTTATTTTACCCATTAAACTGACTATCATATTTTTTTTATATGTCATACTTTTAAATCAAGAACAATAATAGAACAATAGTATTTATTATTTTAACATCTTAATATGTAATAAAAATGAACGAAAATGAAAATTTAGACGATTCAGCCAATACTGATTTTAAATGGCTTTATTGTCCTATCTGTGGAACTAAGATACCTCAAATTAAAAATATAAAATATTGTATTAAGTGTGGTGTTGACCTTCAATATATAAACACCCATATGAGGATGCCTTCTCGTAAAAATACAAGTTTTCTGGGCTCCCCAGAAGTAATTTCCCAACAAAAGTTTTATCTGTCAGATAAACCTTTAAGAAAAAAACTTTCTGAAGAGGAACTCCTTAACTTAGAGGATCAGAAATTATGGGGTAGCTATGCTTCTATTGGTATAACTGCAGCTGCATATGTTTTAATGAACTTTGTTGCAGTTTTGGTTGTTATAATTTTTATTTTCTTTACATTTAACTTAGAGAATGTATTAGATTTCTTAGTTAGCCCGTATTTTATTATTATTACCTCCTTTGTTGAATTAATATTTTTACTTGTTCCAGCTTTATATGTTGGTAAATATCTTCAGAAACCAACACTAAATAACCGTTTAATTTTATTAGGTTTTACTAAGAAAGGATTTGATAAAACTAAACTTGTTAAAGAAATCCTAATTGGCTTAGGATTTGCGTTAGTGGGAGTAACTTTGGTGTTATCCGTCTCTTATCTCATGGAAATTATATTGAACCTAATTTTTGGATACGAAATTATACAAGATTTTTTTGGAACCGCTGGAGAAGTAGATGCAATGATTGCCTCCGCAGACATTCTTAGCATTTTTCTATTATCCATAATAATGATATTAATTATTGGTACTACTGAAGAAGTTTTGTTTCGAGGGTTTATGCAGAAAGGGTTAGTTCGAAGTTTAGGTAAATCGTGGGGGATTGTTATTACAGCGTTGATTTTTTCATTGATTCATTTGATTGGAATTTTCTTGTCTCCAGGATCGAGCATGATATTTATAATATCATTCCTTTTTAATTTTTTTCCCTTTTTTGCTATTTCTTTGTTGCTTGGATTACTTTTTAATTGGAGAAAAGAAAACTTAATCGCTGTTATGATTACACATGGCGTGTACGATGCACTAACAATAATTCTTGCATTTATTGTTTTTAACTTTATATAAAATCAATTGAGACTTTCTATGAGCATATTAGATATTTTCACTTCAAAAGTAGAAGGTAAAATTACTAACATTGGGATTGGATTAGGTGATTCGGAAGCCCATAATCTCAAAATCCTAAAAGCTACTAAAAAACTTTTAGAAATCAATCAATCTTCAGTGTTTTTCTTTGGTAATAAATCCTCTATTAATCAAATCTCTAAAAACACTCTATATAAAAAAAATTCGAAAAGAATCGTTTTAATCGATTCAAACGAGCCTGAATCTGAGATTTTAAATTACCTAGACAAAGCACTCATATCTTGCGTTGTAAGAGGTAGTTTGGGTTCAAGTAAATTCTTACAAAGTCTCAAAACATCCCTAAATATCTCAGAAGTTGCCCGTTTAGCGTTATTAGAAACTTATAAAGGTCAACAATTTTTCTTTGGACCCGTAGGTATAGACGAATGCAATAATATTAAAAGTAAAAAGATATTCTTAGAAAAAGCCATAAAAATATTAGAAGCTTTAAATCTTAAACCAAAGATTAGCGTTTTAAGCGGCGGAAGGGTTGGAGATTTAGGCAGAAATCCGGATGTCGATAAAACTATCGACGAAGCGAACGAATTAGTAGATTGCTTCAAGCTAGAGCATCCAAAGGTGGAAATAAATCATACCGAAATTTTAATTGAAAAAGCAATTAACGATAAATCTAATTTAATAATAGCCCCAAATGGTATCTCTGGAAATCTAATTTATCGTACTTTGGTGCATTTAGGCGGAGGTAGAGCATATGGCGCAATATATATGGATATTGGGCATATTATAATAGATACCTCTCGCGTAGGTGACTCTTCCGAGATTTACGGAGGATTTATTTTGGCTCTTGCGTTAACACATTGAAACAAATAACTTAGCTTTTAAATTAAAAAGTAAAGGATTAATATTAAAAATTAAAAAAAGAAAAAATTAAGAGATTAGATTAACTAATTAAACCAAAAAAAGTTGCCAAAAGTATTATAATTCCGCCGATTAAAACCGCAAAAACAATTAAAAGCACGCCAATTGCCCCTAATATAAATGGAGTGTAATGTATCGGCTTTATACCTAGAAAAATTGCTATTACCGCTAGAATTAATCCGAAAACGCCACTAAGTATTCCAAATCCATATGGCATTAACCCTGAACCAACAAGTATCATGACTGCCTCGACTAAACTAATGATACCTCCTACAACGGCCATAAATCTCATAGCTTTATCCGTTTCTTGATATTCACTCATTTAACAATCACTTTTATAATATTTTAGTTTTTAACTAGAAAATAGAATATTTCCACTTAAAAATTTATAGCCTATTGTTTCGTAAACAAGTGATAAATCGGAAAAAAAAATAAAGGTTTTTAAACTTAATCCAATATAAAAAAAGGTTCATTTAGAGATCATAATCGGTAAGCTCTAAAATGGGAGAGGAGGGATTTGAACCTCTGATTAAATGGATTCTGTCGCCCATTTAAATTAATTATTAAAAAAATCGTCCCACTGATGTCATTTATATATTTTAGAAAATTTTCGGAGTTTAAAAAAACGTATTTCTAAATTGTGTTAATGCCAGAATATTGAAATTGAGATGCAATGAGAGTTATTTGGATGTAAATGTTAGAGTTGTACCAATAAAATATCTTGACATGCATGATTCTTATTAAAAAAATAAAAAGAACAAAAACAAAAATACAATGAGATTGTATAATAATCCAGAAAGACAAGAAAGAGAATGTAGTAAATGTCATCAAATTAAACCTTATTCCGAGTTTAAAAATAGGTCTGATTTCCCTCATATTAAACGTTCAATTTGCAAAAAATGTAATATTAAAATGGAAGCACATCGATTACAAATGATAAGTTGGATAAATAAAATTCATGCTATTAGATTTGTTACTAATGATTTAAACAAATGTCAAATCTGTAATAATATTGAAATTGAAAATCTTCCTATGTTAGAGTTTCATCATCCTGATCCTGAATTATCAACAAAATCTGCGAGAGAAAAAGGTTTTTGGAAAAGCATACGCTATAAATCTTGGTCTATAATCAGAAGTGAATTAATACGACAAAAAGTAATCGTTATCTGTAGAAATTGTCATGCAAAAATAAACGCAACTTTTTTTAATCAGAACAAAGACCTAATATTAGAAATTGACAATCCAAAAATGATTACATCAACTCTATTTTCTATTAAGTACATGAGAAATAGTATCAAAGCTCATATAAAAAAAAAGCTAATTCTCTTTGATTTATGGGATGGGGAATGCACTAAGTGTTGTTTTGGTATAACAATATTTAATATTGATAATTTACCAGCTTTATCAATTCATCATCAAACATAAAATTTAAAACAAACTAAGCTCCCATTTTTTCATATATTAATGTCATATGCTGATCTTGAAAGAATTAAATCAATATTAATTAATGAAGATTGTACGTGTTTATGTAGTAATTGTCATATTATGGAACAATCATATTTCTTTATTGAACAAAAAAAGCAGATATTTTTCAAATATAAAGAGAAATATCGAAAATGTTTAATGAGAGAGGAGGGATTCGAACCCCCGACCACTTGGCCCCCAGCCAAATCGACTTGATTGGTTAAACACTAATTAATGTATCATACCAAGCTAGACCACCCTCCCGTTTTTAAAAGGAGATTGTTACATAAAGATTTGGATATTGATTGGTGTTAACATAGTTTTGTATTATTTAAAATCATAAATTCTATTTATTTTTATTTATCCTATCTTTTAAACCAATAATTTTTAAATTCTTTAGAGGTTTTTTAACCTTATAATTTTAATAAATTAAATTAAGCCTAGTTTAAAAAATGCGTTCCAGAAAACCTTTTATTATTTTTTGGCCCCAATATTTCGACGCAAAAAGGAGTAGATCGGAGGGAAGACGCATTTCAAAGAAATTTGCTATTGATAAAATCAATACAAATGATATTATAAAAGCAGCAAAATATCTAGGTTATAACGCTCATTCTGAAAAAGGATATCAATATCCTAGAACATGGTGGGACGATCCTGGTAGAGTATCAATTGATACGAAAGGTAAGAATAAATCTAAAGTCTTAATCGAAGTTGCTAAAGAAATTAAAAAGTTACTACTAAAAAAATAAAAAATTATTATGCACGAATTTTCTTTTGCCTACAACATCTTCAAAATTGCTGAAGCTACCGCTATAAAATATAACGCTAATAAAATTTCGCAAGTATATCTCGAGATTGGCGAGTTAACTTTAATAGTTCCTGAGCTACTCAAACGATCATTTGAAATGGCAACTAAAGGCTCGATTGCTGAGGGTGCCGAATTAAAAATAGAAATATTACCGGGAAAAATTAAGTGTCGAGATTGCAGTAAAGTCTCAACCGTTACTTTAAGCGAAGAGTCGTATTTAACAGGGTTGCAATTATTTCAATGCAGACATTGCCAAAGCAAGAATACTGAAATAATTGAAGGAAAGAAAGCTAACATAAAAAACATTAAAATTCAAGAATAAGCCGTTTAAAGTCATAATGAATTTGAGAGTTATTTGGGAAGGTAAACTACTATTAGAAAAAATAAAATGGGGCAAAAAGCATCTTTCTGAATATATATTACCACATAAACTGGATTTAAAAAGAAGAGAAAATTGGAAACATCATTTACAAGAAAATTCTGATGATTATGATGGTAGATTATTGTTCTTAAAGAATTTATATCAGAAAAATAGCAAATTGATTTTAGATATTGGGTTGATTAGGTTTTCTACAGTTATATTCATGGAGAAATATAAATTTCATCTGGATGAAGGTATTGGAATGCTTGGGACTCAGTGTTTAATTTATTCCCCTTGTAAAAAATATCTCTTAGTAGGTGAACGTCCTTTATTCCAATCATATTATCCCGGAATAACTACAGTTCCTGGAGGAATGCTTGAATTAGATGATTTAAAAAATAAACCAATAGAAGCCTTTATGAGGGAAATATATGAAGAAGCACCGATACCTTTTCAATCCGATGCTTCTTTATGTGCCATTTTAGCAGGATGGAATAGTATATCTGTTACCTTTCTTACATCGAAAACAGTTAACGAAAATTATAATTTTGACCCAACGGAAGTCATAATAGGGGATAAGAAAGAATGGAAGAACAACCTAAGGTGGCTTTCATTAGAAGATCTAAAAAATTTTCCCTCTAATAAATTACTTGATGGTCTTACTTATTTTCAATTAAAAATAACTAATTCTATAGAAAATCAAGAACATTTAGATTAGATTAACTTAACTTAATAAACATTTAAAAAATAGAATGTACCTAAATTAGTATACCGTTAAGCACTCCGTGCTGTCCAGGTCTGCTACTTATTTTAACTTTACCTAACTCTGTTTCGATAATAGTGCCTTTGGTGAGAATATGTCGTCTATTCAAATCTTTAGAGGCTAGATTACTTTCAAATTTTAATATCTTAACTTTTGATGTTTTATTTGTATTAAGGTCTGTGACATTTATAAATGTAGATGAGAACATTTTGAGCTTGGAATTTCCCCCCATAGTGCGCTGATGTTTTTTTTTTTCCTGCCCTATTTTAGTTTCAATAGGGGGTCGTTCTAGTTCTCTTTTCCTTTTTTTATGAAAATGTTTATATTTTTTTCCTGTGTATTTTCTTTTACTTCTTGCTTGACTTCTTGCCATTATAAAAAGACGTTCATCGACTCAAATATGTTATAATTGATAATGTAATACATCTTTAAAATTTTTTGTTTAAGTGTTTATAATTTTTAAAAGTAAAATAAAAATAGGAGAAATTAATTTATTTATTATATTTATTAAATTATCATCTAATTATTATAGAATAATTTTTGAAGAGAATGATGGAAAACAAAAAAAATATGCTAAACTTGGACGAGGATTCATTAAACCAAATTATTAAATCAAGTACTACTACCGTAGGGATGATTGTTAAAGATGCCGTTGTAGTTGGAACAGAATCTCAAGCCACCGGGGGATACACAGTAGCCTCTAAAACTGCACAGAAGCTCTTTCAGATTAACGATTACACTTGCGCTACAATCTCGGGTGGAGTAGCAGATTGTCAATATGTTGTTAACCAACTCAAAGCACTTTCCAGGTTGAAGCAAGTAGAAAATGAAAAAGTACCAGACCCTCAATATATCGGAAATTTAACGAGAAACATTCTATTTAGCGGAAGGTCTTATTTTGTATGTATGATGATAATTGGTGGATATTCCCAGAAGGATAAAAAAGGTATTCTTTATGGTGTTGATTTACTAGGAACTTTATACGAAGAAGATAAATTCATTTCGTTTGGTTCCGGGTCTCCATTCTCTTTAGGCGTTCTAGAGGCAGACTGGAAGCAAAATATGACTAAAACTGTTGGAATTGATCTGGTAAAAACCGCGATTACAAGTTCCCGAGAACGAGATGCTGCATCGGGATTCAAGATTCAAATCTGTACCATTGATAAAAATGGTTTCAAACAAATTCACTAAATTGTGAAAAAGAGTATACTGAAGAAGAATTAATGATTTTAATTAGAGAACAATTAGCGAATAGGAATAATTAATTCTCGTAATTTTTATACTTATAGATTAATCTTTAACAAAGTTTATCGCTATTTGAAGCAATTTATTTTTTAAATAAATAAAACCATTAATTTCCTTGCTTCTAGAATCCATTATTATCCATATTAAGTGTTTGAACTTTTTTATACCACAGTTATGATAAGACTTCATACATTTTCTATCAACACCACTCGGACTTGCTCCAGCGGGGTGAGAATGAAAAATTGCTATTAATTTTAAATTGTTATTTTTTGAAATAGTAGTTGAAAGTTTTATCAAGATGTCATCGTTATCTAACAAGAATGCAACAGGACTTTTATTGCTAGAGTCAATACATTGAAAATCCTTACTATAATACCTATATTTAAAATCACCATTATTATTAATTTCTTGAATTTCACCGAAAATTAAACCGCACGCTTCATTCGGAGTGGCTTTTTCAATACATTGTTCTAATTCGTTAATTATGATTTTGTCAATAACAAAAATAATATCGTTTTCAAATCTCATGTTATAGTTCATACTCGAATTAAAATAACGTTAAAGCCGCGTTTAAAGCGGCTAACCGCGATGTTTGGGAATTCTCACCCAAACCTATAATTATCACATCATCTTTCTCAAATAATACTTTAGCTTTTTCAATTTTAGATGTAAAATACTTCAGAGTTTTTTGATTGATTTTCTTTTGTTCCTCGCTGCTATTATTTACAAATTTAGAAGGAAAGATAATATCTTTTCCGTTATACACAAGACAAGTAGCCCCAGAACCGTTAACCTTTATCGCCGCGTCTCTTTGCTCGATTCCGTCCTTAATCTTCTTAGTAGCGTTCTTAACTAAACAAAAGTAAGGATTAATGTTTTCAGGTTCAATAATAATATCCTTTAAAAAAGTAATGTCCGCTTTTTCTAATAAAGGAATTTTTTTTTTTACTTTAGCTAAAAATTTATGCCCTTTCTCAGTTAACACATGCCCCTTCCTTTCTCCTTCGTCTGGAACTACAATGAACTCACTTACATCTTTTAGTTTTTTAACCAAAGATTTAGCTGTCCCAGATCCAATTTGTAATTCATATTTAAGGCGATATCTTCCAATACCTCTTGGATATTCTCCAAATATAAATAATGATAATATTATATGAACATATTCGAAAGTAGGTCTAATAGTTAGACTTTCAAATAGTGGCTTCAATTCACTTAATTCTTTCATGCTCTTGATATATATAATGAAACTATTTGTAAAAAAAATATTACATCAAATAAAATTATAAGTTAAAATTGTATTATTTCCTTTATATAATCGATAATAATTACTTTAACGAGAAGTCGGCGAATTTTTTAATGGCTAAAAAAAATAGAGATCAAGATCAAAATCAAGAAGATATGCATGAATTAATATTATTTAGAGAGCCGACTGCTCGCGAAATAAAAAAATTCGAATCTATTTCTCTTGAAAATATTATTCAAGAAGATAAAATTAATTTGTTATGCAAATCAGAACCTTTTGGAGGAAGTTATCTTTATTCCTTGTTACTATCAAATAATAGCTTTGCTCCGATTACAGAAATTAAGATTAGAGCGAGGATTCCAAGATTCTTAAAGCTTTGTAGAAGTACACCTCCAACTATAACCATAGAAACAATTAACTTTGAAGAAGATGAAAAAGAAACACAAGTAAAAATAGAATTTGAAGCATTAAAAGGAAAGGCTCAAAAACAAATTGATTTATTTCTCTGCCCGTTATCCTTAGAAGAAAAGGGTGAGATTAGATCATCCATTACATTCGTAAATAATTCTGATTTTGTTAGGGCAATTGACACGGATGCTATTATTATTCAATTCGATCCATTTAGCGTTGAAAGGAAAATATTACCAAGTGCAGAAGTTAAAAAATTCCTGCAAAAACCCGGGATAAAAAAAGCGATTAAAAGCATTGGGATTGGTATAGAAAAATTCTTCGACGAAAACTATTATTTCAACCAAATTACTAAAATCATCCAAGACCAAAATTTCCAATTAATTAGTAAAGATAATGATAACAAAATTGTTTGGTTTTTCGGAACAGATTTAGTGTCGGGAAACGATGTCTTGGTAATTGGACAAATTATCTCTGGCAAAATAGAATGGTTAGCAGCGTCGCAAAACCATCCTTTACTCATCTCCATCTTAACAAAATTTCTAAACACTTTTAAAGAGGAAATGCTGATTTTAAACCAAATAAATTCTGAAGATCAAATTTATCATTTAGAATGTAAATATTGCGGCAATATCTTATCTAGCTTTCCTGGAAAAGGTAAATCTATCGAATGTAATAAATGCAACTACGAACAAGTTATTTGGAACTAGAAAATTTAATAACTCCTTCGTTAATGTATTCTTTCGATGACATATTTTAAAAATAGATTAAATTTTTTTATGTTTCATTTGATATAAAATTTCGCTTTTAAGCATTTCACAATTTGATTGAATTTTTATTTTCTTCTAAAATTATAACCAATTGTTTTATAATGTCAGTTTTAAATCCCTTTTTATTCCTTTTAGCATTAGATTTTCATAGATTTGAAAAAGCAGTGCAAGATATTTATATTGTACGAAATGATTCGATTAGTATGATTTGATTTTTGTCGTGTAATTTTTTTCGTTTTTTTCCTTAGAAAATCAAGTATCAATCAAAATCTTTAAATATATAAAAGAACATTCTTTATTTGATTAAGTAAATTTAATCAAAAAAATTAAATTTAAAAATATTAACTAAAATATAAAAAGTGGAGGAATTATCATGTCTGAATACATTAGTTGGAGTCCTATTAGGCGCCTTATGAAACATAACGGTGCTATTATTGTTGCGAGAGACGCTGTAAACGAGCTCGTCGATTGGATGGGTGCATCAGCAGAAAAGATAACCAAAAGTGCGTTAGTCTTAACGAAACATTCAAAACGTAAGAAAATAACTCGGGACGATATCTTATTAGCTATTAAATATTTCAAATAAATAGCAAATATAGTTTAAAACTTATTTCTTTTTTTTTTCTTTTATCTAATTTTTTCTAAGTTTAATCAATTTCTAATTTTCAGCTATAATTATATATAAAGTGGGTATTTTACAAGTCATGAATTAATAATTGAAGTTGAAAAAATGAAAACCCATAGTTTGGAAAACCTTAGAGGTAATACATACAACGAGCATTTTATTGAGGAGATTCTTTCAAGTTTTGATTTTGTATCTTCAATTTTATTAATAATAACTGGTTTGGCATTGTTTTATTTTACTCCCTTTTTAGGATCCTTAATTAGAACGATTGCTAGTGATGTTGGTTATGGAAGTGCTAAATTATTTTATTTCTTTGTAGTAGATTTCGAATTTTTCTCGATTATAGGGGTATTTTTTTTACTTTTAAACGGATTGCTCCTTTTTCTGGCAGGGTTAGGGTTCTTAAAGTTTAGAAAGTGGAGTATAAAAATGCATTATCTAAGTTGGATAATGATTCTATTAATTTTTCCTATTGGAACCTTGTACGGCACTTTTACTTTATGGATAACCTCAAAGGTAAATCAATAAATCTTAATGATTAATATTTTTATTTCACTTAACAACTAAGAAGATATCACTTAGTAATTTATTAAATTAATCAGGAAAATTTCTATTAACTTTTATTAGCACATGTTTCAAATACTGTTTCATATAGAACCTTTCGCTGTTGCAATAGTCTAACTTTTCGTTATTTGATAATTCTTTACAGTTTTTCAAGAGATTATTGATATCTTCAACTATAATAAAATACTCTTTTTTAGCAACATCACATTCTTGATTTATTAGATCATTAACTAAATTTGAGTTAAAATCGTTGTCTCCTACTTGAGTTTTGCCACTATTTATTGAAGAGCTTTCTGTGTTTGGTTTAACTGTTTCAATGAAAGCTACTACTTCTTTACTATTACTGAAACCTTTTGAAATGAATACTCATCTCGGAGAATTTTCGATTTAATGAAAGAAATCACAAAACAATATTTAAAAAAGAAGATAGTAGCAGTTTATTGTTAAATAATAAAATAAGTAAAAAAGACTATTATTCTAAGCAATAATTATTGTTTACGCATTTTTCTAATCCTTCGAGAATACTTCTAGTTCCCTTGGAATTATAGATTTCCATCAAATCATCGACCGTTACAAGTTTCTTTGTTTTTGCTGATAAATACGATAATAACACAATTTTTATTGCTTCTCTTGCTTGCTCTGGAGAAAAATCTGGTCTTAAATCGTTAATTATACAATCTGTAAAATAAGAGTCCTCAATACCCATAGATATCTCGTAATATTTTGGATAGTGTCCGTGCTGAATTTCTGGTTCGTACCATTTTCCTTTATTATTACCCATACTTTCGTGATTCGAGAATACTTTAACAGGGTTTTGCCACTCGTGATTTTCGATAATCGTACCATTTGTTCCATATATTTCTAAACTATTTGTTGGTGGTGATATAACGGTAAAGCTAACTATCGTTTCAACAATAGTCCCACATAAATACTTCAATAAAACCATGGCGTTATCCTCGGCTTTTTCACTCAAATTAGTACACTGTTTTGTTAACCAACAATAAGCAGATTCAACTTTATCATTTAATATCCAATTAATTGTCGCAAATTTATGGGCACCCATATCCATTAAAGCCCCGCCTCCTGCCATAATTGGATCCCCCTTCCAATACCCGCTTTTCATAAGTCCAGGTATTTCATTAACTCCTTCGTAAGATCGCACCAAAAACACATTTCCCACTAACCTCGATTGCACTGCTTCCATTATATATTTATGAGCGGGCAAGAATCGATGATTTTCGGCAATCATAAATTTAACACCCGCTTTCTCAGTTGCTTTAATCATATCGTCACAGCCTTCGAGTGTAGTAGCCATCGGCTTTTCGCAGAGTACATGCTTATTTGCTTCTGCTGCCGCAATAACATACCATTCATGGAGGAAATGTGGAACCATTATCAGTACAGCGTCAATATCGCTTTTTAGCAAATCATCAATAGTGCTACAATAAGTCATCTTATTGACTTTAGCGCATCTTTTCGCATTTTTCTCGTTAATGTCAAAAACTGCTTTAAATTTGATTTTTGGATTATTTTTACACCCAAACTTATGAAACCTCCAGACAGTGCCAGATCCAATAATCCCGTAGTTAACAAAATCCATAATTAATCTTTTCTAGTAGGATATTTATAAATATCTTGTAGAAAGTTTAAAAAATCGATAATAAAGATTTAGCTTTACCTTAGATAAATTTTATTATAGGTTTTTAACTCAGATTATATTTTAATCAATTAATATTTTAAAGATGTGATATGAGATGGTCGACCCAATTGGATATAGTAAGAAAAGGGCAAAAAAATTTTTAGAAAAATATGATATTGATCTTCTAATAGCCTCAACTCCAGTAAATGTATTTTATACTACAGGTTTACCCGTAACCCATGTTGCTCCAAATCCTATTTTATATGTACTATCCAACCAATACCCAAATTTATCTATGATACATAGAGATGGAGAAGAATATGCGATTGTATGGTCTTTATATGATAGTATAGAAGAGTTTTCTTGGATCGAACCAAGCAAAGTATTTCGTGCTGGCTCCTTAGAAGCTACGATAAAAATCTTATTAAAAAAAGTTGAAGAATGGGATTTAGGCAATAAGACAATAGGTCTTGAATCTTACATGCCTTGGTACCAGTTTGAAGCGTTGCAAAAGAAGTTCCCAGATGCGAAATTTGTTGGTGCTGACAATGCATTTATTGACATGCGCCTGATTAAAACTGAAGAAGAAGTAAGGCGAATTCGGAAATCAACTGAAGTAGCTGAAAAGGCAATACAAGCGTGTATAGATGCTGTAAAATTGGATGTATTAGATACAGAATTGTTACAAATAGCGAGAAGAACGATTGTAGATGAGGGAGCGTGGGGATGGGATCATTTAACAATGAATATTGGTCCTTCTGATCCAGAAGCACCAGGTTTAGGAATCCCAATAACTCAAAATGACATTGTAAGATTTGATTTTGGAGCTGTGTGGGAAGGTTACATCTCTGATGTGAGTAGAGGGGTCGTTATTGGTGAAATCCCCAAGAAAGCTAACGAAGCTATGGATTATATGATACAAGTTCAAGAATATTGTGTTGATAATATTAAACCAGGAGTTAATGCTAGTGAATTTAGGGAAGAAGCTCACTCTTATTTAAAAAAAATTACAAAAAAAGGCTTTTATCTTATAACAGCACATAGTATTGGATTAGAATGTGAAGAAGCTCATCTCTTTGGTCCTACAGGTGCAATGGACATTCCTTTTGAAGAAAATATGGTTATGGATATTGAAGTTTGGTTAAATGTGCGAGGACAAGGTTTAGTTGGTATCGAAGATTGCTATAGAATTACTAGTTCTGGTTGTGAAAGATTATCACGTCTCGACAAAAAGATAGTTATTAAGTGAGAGTGATAATTAATTGAGAGTAAAAGCTAAAATTAATTCAACTGAAAATGACATATTTCTCATATAAGTAATCGTTTAAGTTCAATTAAATGCATCTCTTTTAATCCCTTTTATTTCATAGATTTTATTAAATAATGTTGTCTAGCTCCTTCTTGATCGAATAGTTTTGCGTTTGCTTCTCCGATGCTTGCCTCCGCTCTTGTAATTCTCGCTACTTTTCTTTCTAATTTCATTAAATTTATAACCCTAAAATTTTTCGAGCTTCGGATGGATCTGCTGTTTCACGCCCCATTTCTTTACTAATTTTTACCATTCGAAGTACAATCTCAGCATTATCTTTAGCTGGAACACTCCCCTTCAAGAAAGGATAATCTTCCGTTCCTACGCGCACATTCCCTCCATTAGTAATTGACATTACAGCAATTTTAGTCTGTTCTTCCCCCATAACACTAATCGTATGAAGACAATTTTCGGGCATGTATTTTATTCTATGCAAATATTCATCCGCAGTTGGTGGTGACCATGTGCCCCCAGGCCAATTAAAAAACAAGGTTAAAATGTAGGGAGCCTTCAATAAATTTTTTTCAATTAAATAGTTAAGGTTCCAATATGAACCTATATTCCACGCTTCCCATTCAGGTTTTATATCAAACTTTTCGCAAGTAATGCAGTACTGTTCTAATTCGTCAAGATCGTGGATTTGGTTTACTGATATTTTAGTAAAATGCTCATCGTGATGATTCAATATCGCAGAAAGCATGTCGGGTTTCGCATGAAAGTCTGGAGCTCTTTCTTCTATTGGGTAGCTAGACATACCCGCTTGGATTATAATATCGCATCTTTCTCTAATTCTTTTAACAGTCTCGATCTCTTCTCCTCTGGGCAGGTGAACATGAGCGATCGCAGCTCCAGCTTCATAGCATTTAACAACATCCTCTATCAATGCATCTGTTGTGTCCGCCCAATTTTTTAAATCAGGATAAATCCAAGAATTTGCAGTTGTGGCTGTAATAATCATCTTTTCATATTCTATCATTACATTCTTCCAATTTAGCTTATAATTTTAACTTTATATTTATTATTTAAGTAGTAAAAATGTTAAAAAATTTGATTTTTTCTTCAGTTATTTTAAACAAGGGTTGTAAAGTTTATTTAACATATTACAAATTAGAAAAATAAACTTCTTTAAAATAATAATAAATTTCAGATTAGAATATATCAAAAGCTTTTCCCATCCAGTAAATGACCAGATACGAGTTAGGTATCACTTGTGTTAATCCATCTCCACCAGGATTTCCACCTGTTCCAAAAAACTTGCCATGTTCCCAGAGGAAGTGATGAACGCCCATTTCTGAGATTGTTAACGGGAATAGGTATTGAACATTATTAATATCAATTAACTCCCCCATCCAAGAGAAAAGAGTGCCATACACATTATTTTCAAAGAAATCCAGCCATTTAGCATTTAATGTATTAATTTCCATAGCAGCAATATCAGGATTAAGGCTTGTTGCTCTTGTTGAGTTAGGTCTAATTGATAAATTATAATTTCTTATGCCATTACCCCATCCCGAAGTGTTAAATCTCCATAATTGATCTAAAATATCCCACCGAATTATCTCATCGTTATAATTTGGATCTTCAAATAAGGAAGAATCTTCTATTAAAGTCATAAAAACAAGATGAATAATATTGAAAAAGGCATTCCGATGATATCTTAAGAAACTATAAAAGCCTTCTTCAAATCTTTTTATGTAATGTTGTTGTAATAAGGGATTATCTTCCAGCATTATTAAAGCGAATTCTACATCCATGCTAAAAGCTAAAGCGTAAGTGTCCATTACGGTATTGCTAACTGACCCCATATGTCCGTTATGCATTGACATAATCTTTGCTGCCGCATACTGGTAAAGAGAATCATATTTTTCGGGAAATGCTGTAGCACCTATACGCAATAAGGTTAATTGCCATATATTTTCTCCCAATATTGGATTTAGATCTGAACCTACAGGTTCTCCCTCTCCACCTAATAATAACCAGTTAGTTTTCCGAAAACCTTCTATCATTTGCGCTGCTAATAAGCTAATTCTTTCTACGGCCCATCTACTATCATCATTCGCTTCAGGATCAACAAATTTTAAAACGCTGGCAAAACCAAGATAATATCCTGCTAACTCATCGCGGGAAGTATGTAGTCTAACTCTCCAATTTTTATAAGGACCCGTTCCATTAAAATGTCGTGGGTGTTCATCGAATAGCCATTCGTGATATTTTCGATTCTCTGGAGCAGAGACAAACCTTGCTGGCATTCCAGGGTAATCAGGACCAATACCCCCGTTGGGAGCAGCAAGCATATTAGTAAATCCAGAAACACATTTCTTTATCATACGGGTAGCATTATTCAATTCGTCTAAATCGCTATTATCTAACGCATATTTATAACGCAGACATTGTGACGCAAGAGTATACCCTAGATGGAGATTTCCGTTATCAGTTCCATGCCAATTCCCCACCTCGCTATAAGTATCGTTAGTAAATGTAACATCAATACTAATATTAGTAGGAACATGCCATTTCTCCAACTGATAATCGTATTTATCTGCCATCTGTCTCAAATAAGTTTCATTTCCTTCAATTTGATTTAAAGGTGAGAAGTAATTTGTATTTGGAGGGTCAAGATTTAAAGTAAGTGAAGCGAGATCGTCAAGGATTGCAAGACCAAAACCTAGAAAGCTAAAAAAACTTATTACAGGAATTAAAAATAAAAAAGTTATCGCGATATTTTTTTTTAAAAGATTTTTTCTAGTTCTTATTCGCATTTAAACCACATTTTTTAAATTAGTCATAAAAAATATCTCATTTGTTTTGCTATGTATTTATTTTCACTTTTCTAATATTTAAATTTTTAAAAATTGAAGCCACGATGAATCATCTTTTAATTGTTCATATTTTTCTTTATCTCCAAAATCTGCTCTAAATTGATTTTTCTCCATCTTTACTACTCTTACTTTCCAGTTTCGCTCTTTCATACCTTTTAAGAGGGCTTTTGGTAATTCTATCTCACCTCTTTCAGAAGGTTTGAGTTTTTTTAAAACTTCGAAAATTTCCTTAGAAAAAATAAAAACGCCACAATTATTTAGATTCGATCCGGATGTTCCCTTTGGCGGCTTCTCAACTATATTTTTGCAGATAATATCGTCACAAAAAACAGCAGCTCCTAAATGAGGGTCTTTAGTGTAATTTGTTACTAAAATAAAATCGTACTTTTCTTTTCGATGAGTATCATACACTTTTTTATAAACTTCATAAGGTACTAGAATATCCCCCCATGTTAGAAAAAAATTATTATTAGAAATTGAATCTTTACAGAGTAGACACGCGCCTCCTGTGCCATTTAACTCTTTTTGCTCGATATATTCAATATTTACCCCCCATTTTTTACCATTTTGAAAATAATCTATAATTTGTTCTTTTCGATATCCTACTACTAATATAATATCTTGAAATCCAGCATAAATCAATCCATTTAAAATATACTCTAACATGGGCTTTCCGTGAAGAGGTATCATTGTTTTTTGGTATTTTTTAGTATAGGGATACAATCGTTTTCCATAACCGGCACATAACACAATCGCTTTCAGTACATCTCAACTCCTTTACTAGTATCTATAATAAAAGCTTCCCCACCAGCATCTTCTATAACATTCTTAAGAAGTTGTACATTATTTGGCATTAAAGCAAACATCGTCCCACCGAACCCAGAACCATTAATTTTTCCACCTAAAGCCCCAGAGCTTAAGCTATTAGCGATAATCTTATTTATTTTATTAGTTGAGATCTCTATATTATCTCTTAATTGTTCTTGATGCAAATTTAATAAATATCCTAGTTTTCGATAAAATTCAATCATATTATTCGAGTTCTCTCCTTGTCTTATTAAAGAAAGTTGTTTATCGATTAATTCTTTTGCTTTATAAGTAATGTCTCTATTAATAATATTTCCTACAATTTTTTTCTGATGCTCTTTTTTCAAAATAGGTAAATACGGCTGTATATCTTCTAATTTTGTATAAAATTGATTGAATCCGGGCATTATATTAGAAATTTTCTCAAAAGCATCTAATGTGAGATTTTTTATTCTAACCAAGTCATCTACCGTCTCTTTTTTTTCCATTGAATTTCCTAAAACAAACCCTTTTAGGTTGAGGTCATATACAATTAAATTAGGTTTTGGGAGTACAGGTTTTAAAAAGATTAAGTTACCAAAAACCGAGCTAAAGTGATCCATCATACCCCCTCCTTCTTTAAATTCCTTTACTTCCGTATTATACCCCTCTACTGCTAACTGAAAGAGATCTAATTTTGTTTCACTTATTATGTTTAAAAAATGTAACCAAGCAATCACTAAAGCTGAAGAACTAGCAACACCTGCGTTAATTGGGATATCCCCAGTAATTTTTATCCTATATCCTTTTTCAAACCTACTTCTTTTCCTTATAAATTGATTGTAACCACTTATTAAATAATCTCGGTTTGATTCGTAATCGAGCTCTTTATTGTTTAGGGATATTTCTACGAATGAATTTAAATTAGGCATATTTATTAAAAATTTTGGCTCAGAAATTCTTTCTGCTTCTAAATAAATATACTTTGATATCGCCATAGAGATTATGGGATAATCCAAATAATCTTGATGTTCACCAAAGAGACATATTCTTCCCGGAGATTTAATTCGAATCATTTTCTTGTATTTATTTTTATTAAGAAATTACTAACTAAATTCAATTTTTTTATTTTTGGTATCTATATAGTTTAAAAGATTTTAGTGTATGATAATATATTATTAGGATATTACTTTTTTTTTTCTTTTTTGGATATTAAATTGTATTGATGTCTTATTGATGATTTTTCTTTAAGTTATTATAGCGACCTAAATAAAAAATAACGAGTATAATTCATGATACACGATTTTTTAATAATCAAAGACGGGTTACCATTATTATTCAAGAACTTTTCCATGAGTAAAAACATTTTTTCGCAAGATGATTCATTATTATTGGTATCGGGATTCTTTTCAGCGTTAAACTCATTTTCTGACTCGTTTGATGATTTAGGAACAATAAGTGAATTAAAATTATCTAATAACGATTTAAAATTATCTTTTTTAAAAGATTCAAGCATCCCAAATTTACTATACATAGCTACTTATGACGAAAAATCTAAAGCCATAAATGTACTAAGAATCTTAAGAAAAGTGTCTCGTACTTTTTTACAAAAATTCAACATCAATGAAATTATAAATTGGAGAGGAAGAAAAAATGCATTTGAGTCATTTGGATACATATTAGAAAGCTTTAAAAAAGAAGAATTAGAAGATAGTGAATCTGGGTTCAAGGAAAGAATCGTTGAATTATTCAAATGTGTAGAAGAAAAACTTAATGAAGAAACCAATTTATTGGCATTAAAATGTAAATTAGATCCTTCGCCGGACTTACCGGATTATTGTAATCAAATTCCCCGTTTTACTATTACTAAAAAAGTTAATCCAAAATATTTTTTAACTGGCGAAACTTCATGTAAAGTTTTTTATCAAATTAATGGAAAGAAATCAATTGAACAAATTGCGAAAAGTTTGGATTTAGAATATTCACAAGTATATAATATTTCTAAAAATCTTATCAAACTTGGTTTTATTAGCTTATCTTAATACTTGTATTTAAAGATTTCAAAAATCCACGCTCGCCCGCCCGCTTTTTCAATAGCTCGAGCGACTTCCTCCTGCTTTCCAGGAGCAATCGCGAGCATACAACCGCCGCCCCCAGCACCCATTTGTTTTGCTCCAAAAGCACCAGCATTTTTAGCTGCTTTACATAATTTCAATATTTTTTCTGTTGCTGTTTCTAGGATAATTTCTTGTTCTTGCTGAATATCCATGTACATTCCAAACTTTTTAAAATCGCTTTTCAATAATGCTTGTTTGCCTTGATTTACACAATCCTCAATTATCTTAAAAGCATTTAATGTTGAGTAATCACTTTCTCTGATTTGTCTTTTAACTCTATTTAATACTAATACCGCCTTTCTTTCTTCAATTGAATCCCCTACAACGATTGGTAGATAACTAATATCTAGCTGTTCAACTCTAGGATTTTCATTAGTATGAATAAAAGTTATACCACCATGAGCTATACTATATTGATCCATTCTTCCACATTGAATGCCTAAATCGTGATTTTCCCCCAAATATGCAAGTTCAGCGATTTCATTGTTAGAAAGGTTAAAAGAAAAAGCTTCGCTCATTGTTCGTAAAAATCCTATGGATATTGCTGCCGATGTAGATAACCCTACGCCTATAGGAATATCAGATTTAACTTCTAAAACAAACCCATGGGTAATTTTTTCTTTCAACCGTTCATACAAAACACTCCAATAACCTAAATCAATATTTCTTGGAGGTGAATCACCCAAATTAAATTTAATTCTTTCTTTCGTATCATGGCTATAAAATTCAATTATGTCGTCAGATCTAGCTATGTAATTGAACCTCATCATTAAGTTTATTGCCATAGCTATAACAGGTTTTCCCAAAAGATCAACCTTATCACCCATCAAGCAAATTCTTCCTGGAATTTCTAGACTTTTTATGTCCTCCATTTTTAAAATAAACTTATATTAATTTAGTATAAATAAATTTTAACAAAAAGATGTTAAATTAAATACTGTAATAGCAACAAAATAAAAAAATTATTTTTGAGTCCTTTTCTGGTGTTGCTTTATTCTTTTTTTTTCTTTATCTTGGATTTCTTCTTCGAGTTGTTTAAATCCAGGTTCATCCTTCCCTTCAAATTTGAATGTTCCAACAATTTTACTTTCTTGTTTTTCTCCTGATTTGCTTATTTTTTCGAATGTAATCATAACTGGTTTATTTTGGTTTAAAGCTGTATTGATAAAATTTATGAAACCAGAATGTTTACTTGGAGCTATATTGAATTTAATGGATACTTCTTTGTCCTTTTTAGTTGTAGTCTTCAGAATAAGTCGTAATTTCAATTAATGTCACGTTATTTTTTTTATTGTATAATTGAATAATTGTTTTAAATTCTTTAAAATTATTAGATTAAAAAAATTATAAATATTAAAATTAAGTATTATATATAAATAAAAAGAATTTCAAGAGGTCATAATGCCTATTAATCTTTTTCCTTACAAATATCTAAAGGGATAGTGGTATCAAGCAGATGAGATTTTAGTAACATTAGACGATCTAAAAGAATTATATTATGGTAGAAGTGTTGCAAGTTTATATTAGAAGAACGATTAATTTTAGCGAAAAAATAAAGGGAGTCTAAGAGTTATGGCTTCAAAATTTCGGCTTCGTAGAATATTTCGACCCTTTATTAAATTATTAGCGAAGGGATTAGGCAAAATTGGCGTGAATCCTAATTTAGCAACGATCATAATGCTTTGTTTTTCTATTTTTAGTTTTTTTGCTCTTGTGTGTTTTTTTAATTTATTTTTTTTCTCAATATTCGTATTTTTAGTGGGTATTTTTGATGGCGTTGATGGGGCAATCGCTAGAATAAAGAATAGAGCAACAACTTTTGGAGGCTTTTTTGACTCAGTTATGGATAGAACGAGCGAATTTGTAATTTTTTTTGCTCTCTTGATTTATTGCTGGAATTCTATATTATGGGGATTTTTTGATATGAAAATAATAATTTTTATTTCTTTTTTAAGTTCGATAATGATAAGTTATTTGAGAGCGAGAGCTGAGATCTTTTACAAAGGAGATTTTGATTATGGGCTAATGGCTAGATCAGAACGGTTATTTTATTTGTTTATTACTATGTTAATCGCGAATTTTTATGGATTCGTTAACGAGTTTTTATTTCTTTTTATGATCTTAGTAATAGCGACGGCTTACTTTAGATATTTTAAAATTAAGAAGCTTATAAGAAATTTCGAAAAAGGAAATTAAAGTTAAACTCTATTTTGCAATTAAAATAGATTCAAGCGTATTTCTATCTATTTTTAATTAATTCA
>Ga0114919_10001133_pt1 | contig 21422 bp, 14 predicted proteins | sample BlataG_FD_88682 | JGI IMG/M metagenome (GOLD analysis project Ga0114919, IMG submission 88682) | Deep subsurface microbial communities from Black Sea to uncover new lineages of life (NeLLi) - Black_00105 metaG | ecosystem: Environmental > Aquatic > Marine > Oceanic > Sediment | place: Atlantic... | reverse complement strand
GAAAAACCACCAAGATGCTCACAGATTGGCGTGCGTGGGGGGGGGGGGGGGGGGGGGGGATTGGAAGGGGGTATTATTTTTGTTTAACTAGCAGACGGGATACCATATAGTCTATAGACCAGTGAATTTTCTTCCACTTATACAGCTTTGTAAATTCTTCCCTTTTCCTATTGGGCAACTATGTGTGGAAAGAATACACTACACTCCTAGCTCTTGCTTACACTCTCTCAAAGTCTGCAATATACAATTGTCCATTGGCAGTCATGCCTGCAAGGACATCCTTGTTGTTTGCTTTGCTCAATCCAAACCATCGTGAATCTCCTCTAAAAGATGCCCCCGTTCCTCCTCCTCCTCCTCCTACCTCATCATCAACACTAGTATTACCGTTTATAGCAGTACCATTTACCTTACTTCCTTCTACTCCTTCATCTCCTCCATTTCCATCTCTCTTCAATCTCTTCATACCTTTATCACATCCCTTTTCTCCCTCACCATCATCACCACCACCACCCTTCCTTCCCCTATTCTTTAATGCTGAAAATCCAGGCCCCATCACACCATCACACCAAGGTAAAGCCACCACTTCATAATCCAGCCCCCCAACATAACACGTATGCATATGGCTACTGGAGAAGTGAAGTGCAGTTGCTTCATATTTCACACAATTCTTCACTCTTTGTACCGTCCTCCATGTTCTGGAGTCCCATACCGTCACCCCTCTATCTGCTCCAGTTGCCCCAATCATGAAACTGCTACTCATAGTTTTATTACTAGCAGTGTTATTAATAGCAGTGGTATAGAAATGTGAGCTATGGGGGCCGGGACTGAATCTAGCACATCTAGCACCTCTAGTTCCACATGACCTGGCGTCCCATACCGAAACCTGAGGCCCTTCTGCTGCGATGATGAGGTTACCAGCATCACCTGCTAGTTGTACTGATGTTGGATGGTAGGTGGTATGGAAGGTTCTCACTGGGATGTCTGCATCGAATAAGGTGATGTCTTTGGGGAAGTGACGAGCAATGGCGGTCTGGGTGGGTTTGGAGGGAGCAAGGCCGATGCCGGCCCAGCCTCGTTCTCGGAGGAGATCTGTGGGTTGTAATTGATGAGCTTGTACAACAGTCCATTCTTGTTTATTGTCTTCATTATAAGTATGTTCTATTTGAGCTATAATGGCTCTTCCACAAGAGTCTACTGTGGCTACTATTACACTGTCAGTACCAGAGGCTGTTGTTTCTGAGGTCTGAAGGAGTTGAACTTCTTGTATTTCAGCTCTATGTGCTATTTGGTTGATTGGGATAGCTGTTAGAGTTGGCCCTAGATCTGCTATGACAGATCCACCTTTACCATGCTGGCCTGATGGAGTGGAAAGTGTAGGGACTGGGATGTCGTATAGGGTGCGGCCAGTGGCAAAGAAGACGTGTCGGTCGTCTCCATCCTGTGAATGTGTGCAAGGATTGGGGGAAAATGAGTTTCTTGTAGGGGATTAGAATTGATGACGGGAATTTGAACGTACGTATAGAGCAACTCTGCATCCGTGGAATGCTCCCGGAGATAGGACATCGGGCAAGGAAGCCACTGTATGTCGAGTTAAGTCTAGATTTGGGATGCCATTCATCCTTGCCAAAATAATTATGAAACAATCTTTCTAATGGAGTTTTGGCTAGTTCATAAGACAATCCAAAGATCAAATATGAATGATGACTCACTGGAGCCTATAAATAAGACTTGGAGCATTGTCTCTCACTTTTCATATCGCGGTGGGGAGCACTGTCCTTCAAAGGCTGGACTTGAGGTTGTTGTGTCATTCTTATTGAAATAATTTTTATTCTTACGACATGTAGTAGAAGTAAATCTTATGGGGCTTAAAGAGTTCGTTGTTGCGTTTAACACAGTTAATTTGTCGAATGAAGATGCTGTTCAGTTGGCAAGAAACATACACAAGGAGATTAAATCTGAGAAAATCAATACAGAAGACAAGAAGATATATTCGTTGCTAGTAGTATGCCTGAAAGCAACAAACACGCATCTCAAGCACCCTGAAGAGTCGATCATTTCACTAGGACAAGCTTGTATTTCCACTTTGGCAGCGATAGAAGACAAAGAGCTAGGTAAACAACTCTGTCTCCTCCGTTACAACTTCATCAGAAAGCTCATCACATGCAAGCAATTCGGTTCAGCGCATTGTGAAGCCATGTCTCTCTCCCGCCTCCTCTGCACCAAACACTCCCCTCAACGGTTTTCTTCTTCCTCCTCCTCCTCTCCTCCACTACCACCACCCTCAGAAGATGACATCAAACTCCTCATCGGTGTCCTCCTCACCCTACTCATCTGTGAGACTGAACCTTCCAATCAACAAACATCTCCACAACAACTTGATACAATCTTACAATTTGTCGATGTTGTACACCCCTTCCTTCAAGCAGGCGCCTTGTCCTCCACCAAGGAAACCTTACAGCATTGCACATCCCTCTCCACATACTTATACAAGATAGCAATGAGTATCCGCCAATCCAAGAATGGGAATTGCAACCAGCTAGAATCTATTATAGCCAGAATGGTCCTTCTAGCCAGATCATCTAGTGGTAGTGGGAGTGTTGAATTACTGGAAAGAGTCATCTCTTGGGTGAGCAAGTTAGCAACACGCTGTCCCTTGCCCGATATTGCGTCCCAGATCATGTCTAATGGCCTATATAAAGCTACAGATGGTTTATCAGATACTGCAGCACTCCTTATTGTGGATGCCATGTGTGAATTTGTATCAAAGACAATACAACATCAGCAAGACATGTTGATTGCAAAGCCAGCGGTAGCGGTGAGAATGATTGACAACCTCCGATTGTCTTGTCATGTAGATGATAATAAGACAAAAAGGATGCATCGTCATCATCACCATCATCACCCTGTGTTGCGGCAAACTGTGTTGCTCATTCCAGCGCTTGTACCATTCACGTTGGCCATATCTAGTAACAGTATTGAAACCGAGGGGGGGAAATGGGTAGCAGCTGTAGAGCTAGCAATGCAGCAGCAGCAGCAGCAGCAAGAGACGGGAGCTTGTACTAGCAGTAGTAGCAGTAGATGTATACGAGCAGCAGCTGAGAAGTGTATAAATGTAGTAAGAAGAGTAGCAACAGGAAAGCTGGGGCATCCTAGTCATCAAACGCTGTTTATAGATGCATTCAGTCATGATTGCCAGCAGGCTAATGCAGTAGCTAGTGCACTGGAGGTGCTGTGCAACCATAATGATGATGATAGTGAGCAAAGTGCATCAACCAATCATACAGGAATAGTTGCATTTGCAATTGCTACTAAATTAAGAGCTTCTGCTGCATTATATCAAGCTGAGAAGCATCATAACAACAGCAACAAGAGAGATACCAAGGCGTCATCCTCATCACTTCAATTAGATGGTCAACTACATATACGGTTGGCTTCATCATTGAAATCTCTGCTTGGTTGGTCATTCCCTTTTTTGTTAGCCACTGATAACAAAGTAGCAGCAGTTTCTTCAAAAGAAGTTGCCTGGCTGTCAGCATCATTGTTTAATATTGGTGTTGATTGCATTGCTGCAAACCAACTAAGCCTCGCTATACCTCCTCTTCAAGCTGCTGCCACTTGTTCACTGGAACTATTAAAACTCGCACCCATTAGTGATAGTAATGATGATGAAAGTGCTGCTGTATTGAAAGATGCAGTTAAAAGGGTCATGGCAGTGATAGATACACAAAGAAAGGCAGGAAATGATGACGGCGCTATAGATACATGCATTGCTGCAGCTTCCTACTTGTTGGCCTTTTCAAATAGACAAGGGAATAATACTGACGATATGGTTGATAATGTCTTGAAGGAGGTTGGTGGTTTGATCATAAGCACTGCCAGCAGTCAACAAGAAGCAGGGATGGTGGCACGTAGAATAATAGATGATTATGGTGATGGTGTTGGTGGTGACGGCAGGTGTGCTATTAATAAAGCCAAGTTGTTGATGATATTCTACTCTCTTGGGCTGAACATAAGAAAGGATGAGAGTATTGGTATGCTGGTTGAAGCAAGTTGGTTGGCTGCTAAAGGAGGCAATCCCTATCTCCAAGCAGAAATAGAAGCAATGTCAATAATAAACAAATTTGAATCACTGGCAAAACAGTACCTGAGTCAAGCAAAGCAGCTACGACAGGAACGTGCAACTCAAGCTGCCAAGGAAGCAGCAGGAGCATCTCATCCTCCTCCTGAACCTCAACCACTAGATGGGGGTCTTTCTCTCCCTGACTTGAAGGTATGGACCCCACTGCATGAAGAATGCGTAAATGTAGCTCAGAAGCTTCATCAATTATTGTTGGTTTGTGAAACAGATGAGGATGCAAGTAAGGCAAGGGCAAGGTTGAAGGCATTGTCCAATGATGTAGCAGCTCTCCTAAGTAGTAGTGCATTTGGGAGTGCTCCTGGTGATGCAGTACTGCCCTCTCTTGAACAACGAATGTTTGGTAGTTGGCATACCCGAGACCTGCCATCTTGTGTAGTAGATAATAAGACGGCAAGAGAAAGCATGGAAGAAGCAGTGGCATCTGCACAGAAAGGACGTATGGTGACTGCCCTGGTGTCTGCTTCAGAGGCTCACAAATCCCTATCTCAAGCTCTGCAGCAACAATCAGCAGATGCGCCAGCATCGTCGTCCTCCTCTACATCATCACCATCATGGTGGCAGCTGTCAATGGACTATTTGGAATGCTTGATATTGCTGGGCCGGTTATTTGAACACACAGGGTTGCCAGATGAAGCTCTCCAAGCACTGAAAGAAGGTCAACGCCTGGCATCTTCTATGGGCAACTCTCTTATATCAGCTCAATGTTGTGCCTATATTGCCGCTATTCTGTATAAGCAAGATTTAAAAGAGGCGGCTGCCATGGCTGTGGATGCCGCTGAGGAACTATTGGAACTTGAGGTGGGATCAACAACAACAAGAATACTTGTAGTAAAGCGCTGTTTGAGGCTGGAACTTGATGCACACCAAGCACTTGTCCTATTTGATAGTACTAGTAGGCATAAAACAAAGGAGGCACTTGCATTGGCACAGAATGTAGTTCAGCAAATCGTCACAGTACTTGAAGAACTTGATGAATATGAAACGGCAACAACAACCTCAGGAATGGTCGCCCAGCTGTTGAGCAGTAGTTGCAAATGCCATACTGTGTTGGTTCATGCGGCATTATTGTTATTGGAGCCAAAGAAAAAGATGTTAAGTGCAGATGCAAAGCAACAATTAATAGACAGTCTGGATGTTTATCAGAATAGAAGCAGTGTATGTTGGCCAGAGACAGTTGTACAAGCTTTGCTGCTCAAGAGCCAATTGTTGCTTTTGGATGATGAGAATAGTAGAGATGCAGCAACCAAGCATCTAACAGTCTGGGGAGTAGGGGGAAAAGGAGGAACTGTTCATGATGGTGATGATTCTGCTGCTGCTATTTCTCAAGGCTGGTCAATGTTGTGGAAGGCATTATCACTGAGCAGAGAGTTGCCAGTACTCTTCAAACAAGCAGCTCAACAGCTGGCTTTCTACTGTGGTAGACGTGGTTATTGTCATCTAGCTGCAGTTTTGCTCCATTCTGCGTGTCTCGGTGCCACAATGCGGCTTCAACATAAATTTGTATTAGCAGCCAAGAAACAGAAGATGGATAGAAAGGGGGAAGGAATCAAAAAGGAGGAGAAGGAAGTAGGTGGGAGTACATCCTTGGCTGAGGCGATGTTGAATCTTGATGGCCTTGATTGGCAGCATAGTATTCAAGAGTTACTGGGAGGTGGTGATAATAGCAGTAGTAGTGTAGACAATGATGAAAAGGAAGAAGAAGTAGTGAAGCTGCTTGATGATCAAGCCAAGGATCTTCTCTCAACATGGCTAGGACAGCTCCCTGGAAACATCACGGTCACCAGCGTGAATACCAGTCCAAACAACAATGCCATCATCATCTCAAAACTAGCCCCTCACTCTCCTCCCATCATCATCACCCTCCCTGTCTCTATCTACACATCATCAAGCTCTCTCATTAGTCAGTTTGGTAATAGTTTACGTCTAGATAATCACCCCACCAAGGCACTCAACATGACGACAATGATAATGTCATCAGCAGCAGCTGGTGATCAAAATAATGTTGATGAGGATGGTAGTGGTAGAGAGTCTCTTGGTAGTCCTTCTTCCTCCTCCTCCCCCTCTTCTTCTAGGTCCACATCCGTATCTGCAGTTGAATCTGTGCTAGAGGAGTTTGATAGAATATTGACAGACAGTGGAGATAGTATGAAAAACATGTCTGTGGAAACCAAGGAAGAGCAGCGTGCATGGTGGAGGAGGAGAATGGAGCTGGATGATGCACTGGGATGTCTTGTTCAGTTTGTGGATGATGCATGGTTGGGTCCTTGGAAATGTTTGTTGCATGGCGCGTTGGTGGAGAAGAAGGGAGAAGGACATGATGAGGGTGGTAGTAGTAGTAGTAGTAGTAGTAGTAATGATTTTGCTGGTTTGGATGAATTGTTGTTGCAGCATTTGGGATGCTTGAATGGCTCCTCTTGTGGTGGGAATGGCAATGAAGAGGTAGTAAGGGAGTTAATTAGTGCACTGCTGACATATGGAAGCACACATCAAATGACAGATGACGAATTGAATAGAGCAGCAAAAGATCTTTGCCATGTGTTTAGGCGATCGTCTTCAAGAGATGCAATTGATTGCACAGCTGATTTGTTGAGAAGGACAATAGTGGCAATAATTGGAAGGGGGAGTAATGACGGTGGTGATGATCAATATTCAGGAGCATCATGCCAGTCAACACCAGTCAAGTCAGCATCAACAGCAAGGTCTCTTGATAAAGCTCTACAAGAAATGAGTCTGAACGATGACGACGGTGTTCAACAAACCCCAGCTGTAGTCATGAAGACAGCACCCAGGAAGCAGAAGACAGATGCAGTGGCAACTACTACTGCCCGTGGTACTAGAAACAAGACAAGATCTCGACTTGCCAGCATGATGAAGACCACTACTACTGTTAGACGAACTACAGCCAGAGAAGCAACAACACGAGCCGTACCACAAATCACAGTTAAGAGAGAACCCAGAACCACCACTACTACTGCCAAACAACCACTACACAGACAGAGAGCTGCTCCAGACTGTGCTTCCAAATTCAACCTTCCACAAACTGCTCCTCCTCCCCAAGCTGGAGCAACAAGCACTACTACTAGCAGCACTATGACCAATCATCAGTACCATCCAATGATACTGGTATTAGATGGAGCTCTCCAATGCCTCCCTTGGGAAGCTTCTGTAGGACTGAAAGGACAACATGTGCATAGAGTACCTTCCCTCCCATCAGCAGCTGCTGCAGCTGCAGCAGTATCCACCTGTAGTAGTAGCAGCAGCAGTGCCGATGATGATAACAATCCATCATCCCCGTCGCCATCATCAATGATGCTTGATCTTAGTTGCACCTACTATGCCCTCAACCCCAGTGGCGACCTCATCACAACCCAAGCCACCTTTGAACCCTGGTTTTCCACCATCACCGGCTGGCAAGGCCGCTCCGGCCAAGCTCCCTCCCTCACCGAGCTCACCACCGCCCTAGAAACCCGTTCTTTCTTCATCTACCTTGGCCACGGGGGTGGAGAGCAGTACCTCCCCCCCAGCAGGCTCCGTGCTCTCAACAAATGTGCTGCTTCCCTGCTGATGGGATGTAGTTCAGGGAGGCTGGGACATAAAGGAAAGTGGTATGAACCTTCAGGAGTGGTACTGGCATATATGTTGGGAGGATGTCCTTCTGCGGTAGCTAATTTATGGGATGTTACTGATAGAGATATAGATAGGTTTAGTGAGGCATTGTTGACTTCTTGGATGAGTGGTGGTGGTGGTAATGAGGAGAGGAAGAGAGGGGTTGCTGCAGCAGTGAATGAGAGCAGAGATGCATGTAAACTAAAGCTACTGGTAGGTGCTGCTCCTGTGTGTTATGGATTGCCTGCTGCTGTATTGTTCTCAAAAGAGAGGTAGATATATGTGTATAGAAATGGTGGTTTATTTTGAAATAAACAATTTTGATTTAAAAGCAGGTGGTGTGTTGGATGAACAAAAGTACCAGTATTCAATTGATACTGTTTTGATTACCTTGATTAGGTATTATATAGTATTTAACCACAGTTGCACCACACAATGCATTACATTTATGCTTAGTATTACTTGTTTCTAAACTTGGCAAGTCGGCCTTTACTTTGGCTAGCTTTACCACCTCCTCTTCCTCCACCACCTGTACTGTACTCCAAATATCTCATCCCCACAGCTCCAGACATTTGTGCCATTGATCCCACCTTCCTTTTTGTCTTTGGCCTTGCCTCTCCTCCTCCTTTACCACCAGCAGCAGGGCCAGGGATGCCTTCTTCTTGCTCCTCCATCAGTTCCTCAGTTTCCCCAACTGCCAACAAAGTAGCCAACACATCCAACTGCTCATCTCTTGATTCCAGCAACAATCCACCACCAACTCCAGCTGCATCTAGTAGGGAAGGAATTACCTTATAAGCATACCCTTGATCAATCAAAAATCTTTGTCTTTTAGCTGTAAAGTATACCTCCTGAGTATCTGTTGAAACCAGGGTATAGAAAAAAGCATCAAATTCCTCAAATCCACCACCACTACCACCTTCACCTTCACCTTCCAGAAGACGAGCAATCCCACTAGCATCATCAATACCTCCTCTATTACTGCTCTTCTTCTTCCTCAATATACGCCCAAGACGCTGGGCTTCTTGACGCCGTGATCCAGCATGTGATGATATTTGTACAAGTACATTAGCTTCAGGAATATCCAGTGAATTATCCCCAACTTTAGAGAGAAAGACAGTATTAACCTCAGGATTGTGTTTGAATGCATGCAGGATTCTAGTCCTTTCTTGGTGGCCAGTACCGCCATAAATAAATGGCTTCTTCATCCTCACTGCATATTCCCTTAGAGCATAGATATTATCACTAAATACAATGACTTTATCCCCCCGAGTTTCATGGTACTGCACTAGGTACTGACACGCTCTCAGTTTGGTGGGGTTCATGACATACAGCAATTGTCTCAACGTAGCAGTGGTCCCTGGACGGAGATACTCTCTCATGAATTCTTTTGTCATTGGACACCATACCTCTGCACACTGAACATTAGCAATATGACCTGCCTTGGTCAAATCAAGCCAATTGGCTTCATACAATTTGGGGCCGATTAAAAAGTTGAGATCTGTGATCAGGGCGTCTTCTCTTACGAGGGTAGCTGTCAGACCCAGTTTTGTATGCGCCTTGACAATACCAATCACCCTTCTAAACATTTGAGCGGGGACGACGTGGACTTCATCCAGGATGATCAATCCCCATTCTCTATTCATAATCTCTGCCATGGTCTTTTCACTCTGTTCGGAACGCCTTCCTGTGTATGCAATCATGGTATACGTTGTAATAGCCACTCCAGATTGGCCTTTAAACCACTCATGTTTGTCAGCAGTGAAACGAGCAACATCATGGTCTTGCAGTCCTGTCCATAATTGAAACTGAAACTTCCATTGATCAACTGACACTGCATTTGTACACAAAACAAGTACTGATTTCTTGATTCTAGCTGCGGCAGAAACGCCAACCAGAGACTTCCCCGCGCCACAAGGCAGGACGATGACACCGCTACGAGCACGGCCGTTGCCAAACATCTTGCTGAGAGATTTTTCTTGATAAGGGCGGTGTCGGACTAGTGGTTTGAGCTCAATGTTGAGAGGGGGGTTGACGGTGTCGTTTCGGAAGTCGTATTCTTCTAGCATTGGGTAGTTGAGGCCACCTGGAAGGCATCTTTGTTTGACTCTTTCTACTTTAGAGGCTTCAATTTCAAATGAATGTGTCTCTCTTGAGGAATCATAAATCACTGCTTGGGTTGATGGTTGATTGTTGGTAGCAGTGCCCATCATCATCCCATCACCATCTTTACCAGTATCATCATCATCATCATCATCATCATCGATATTCATTGGAGCAATATTGATAATATCTTCCTCATCAATAGCAGCAGCCAGATCCTCAGCAGCTTGTTCTTTCAACATTCTTTCCACCACAAACCCTTCCTCCTGTTGTTCTTGTTGTCGTCTCTCGACTTGAGCATCAGCGATAACATCATCCTCCACCAACAATCTCAAAATATCAGCATGCTGCGATTCGACAAAAAATTTATTTCTCTGCAGGACCAGCTTCACTTTCCCGTAATTTTCAGTTGACGCTCTGATGAAGTCTCGCACTTCACTAGGCAGCGGTACTTTGGACAGTCTATTTAGTACCATTTCTATCGTCCTGGTTTCGAGTCCTATAGATACAGCAGCATAGAGAGAGTGGGGGGTGAGGGCATACTCATGCAGACTTTCAGGTCGACTAACTGGCTCTGCTACTGCAATGAGGAAATCATATGCTTGTCGATAGACGTGTGAGAATGTTTCTAAGAAAATTCTCCCGTCTGGACACACCCATAGTGGTCGGTTAGTATGGTCGGGTTTCAGGACGAGATGAGAAAAGTCGGTGAATTCTTCATCTTCAGCTCCAAGAATGTAGGCTCCATCTTCAGGGTCTAGATCAGAGTCGAATGCTTCTTCTAAATCTTCATCTTCTTCGTTGAATGATGATCTGCTGCGGCTTCTTTTAGTTGTTGCAGTGAGTTTCTTTCTTGCTGCTGCTGCTGCTGCTGCTTTCCCAAGTTTATTACTAGTACTTGTAGTCTTCTTACCTAGTGTAGTAGTACTGGTTTTCTTCTTAGGAATTCCCTTTTTCTCACCGACGTCATCGTCATCGTACTCGTCATCTTCACTGTCATCATCTTCGTCCATATTGTAATCATCTTCTGGGATGAGATCTTCATCATCTTCATCGTGTTCAGGGGCAGTGGGATCATAATCTGTATCTTCATCTACAAGGTCTATAATATCTGCATTCTTCTTGTTATTGTTGTTATTGCCGCCAGTGAGCTTGACCTTGAGCTTGGTGGAAGGAGGGTTGTCTGTTGTCGGGGGGGTGGGGATGAGACAGGGAATGGAAGCGTTAGGTGGAGGATGACGAGTGTGTTGGTGTAATATACGAGTGATAGAAGGTGTAACACACCTGAAGACATGGTAAACTAAACGGTTTGCTAAGTTGATTCGAAATTAAGCAAATCTGGAAGAGATCAAAAACTGAAACTTAAGAGGGGAAATCAGTGTGCATCTTCTTATAGCTGTGTATGAATGCTGACATAATTGATCTGTGCATACAGAAGGAAATCATATGCTGTACATCATGCTCTAGCCTGCTTTTTTGTAGGAAGAGAGAGAGGCCTGATCAGTCATGACTGGGCACCACGGCCTCCTCTCTCAAGAGGAGTCATGCGATGAGAGGAATTGTGTGAGGGAAAGACTGATAAATACACGCAGCATACCCATCCCTCAGCCATTTAGTCAAACAAATGAAAACATTGCTTCATATCAGTGAGGGCATAAACGGTTAATAGTCAATACAGTTTGAGATAATTTAAAACTTGTTCGGAAAAATGGCTTCACCCGGTAAAAGACGGGAGATGGACGTCATGAAACTAAGTAAGTCTCACCATACATATTATAGACATGTATCGAAATGTCTCAATATGTTCGATAAGGCACTTACACCCGCGCTTTCCCCATTTACAGTGATGACTGACTATAAAGTCGAGCTTATAGAAGATAACATCTGTGAAATGAACGTCCATTTCCATGGACCCAAAGATAGTACGTTATTCTTGTACTGCATTTATCCACCAACCCTTTGATTGTTCCCACGATCTCAATTTGACCCACCATTCTCCGCCATCTCAAATCCCTCCTCCCTCCCTCCCAACTCTCAGGTCCTTACGAAGGCGGTGTCTGGAAAGTACACGTAGAACTCCCAGAGGCCTACCCCTACAAATCCCCCTCCATAGGCTTCGTCAACCGCATCTTCCACCCCAACATTGACGAACAAGCTGGCAGCGTGTGCCTCGACGTCATCAACCAAACTTGGAGTCCAATGTTCGATCTGGTCAATGTCTTTGAAACCTTCCTCCCCCAGCTCCTCCTCTACCCTAACGCTGCTGATCCACTCAATGGTGAAGCTGCAGCTCTACATATGAGGGACCCTGCTGCGTATGCTAAGAAGGTGAAGGATTATGTACAGAAATATGCCAAGTTGGAGCATGTGAGTCGTTTGGATGCTGCTGCTGCTCATGGGGGAAATACGAATACTAAAGATGAAGATATGGATGATAGTGACACTAATGCTAAAGATGCCGGTGGTGATGATCATGATGATGATGATGAGGAGGAGGATGGAGGTGGGTTTCTATCTTCTAGCGATGAGGAAGAATAGTTGTGGTAGGAAGGAAGGAAGGAGGAGGAGGTATTAAGCTTTTTCTTCTTCTCAAAGTGTGTGTCTATAGAGTGTGTGTTCAGAGGAGGGTTGTTGCTTTTCTGGGCATACAGATACATATTATTATACCATCCCAACCATTGTGCCATCAATTGTGTTTATGTACTATAGAATATTATTATTAAAAAAAGGGAGGAGGATCAAGATGATGATCTTGAACATACATGTGTGTCGTTTTTGCCCCCCTTCCTTTCATGCAATATCCTGAATGTGCTGCTTTGCTTTTCATAGTTTCTTTCAGAAGAAGCAGGAGAGAGATACTACTTCTTAAAAAATAAACTATGATCAATCACTGTTTTGTTTTCCAGCTCTCTCTCTCTCTCTCTCTCTCTCTCTTTCTCTAGGTTCTACAGAATGCATGTATGTGTTAAAATGTGTAAAAAAAAAAGGTTACAATGTCAGTACTGGCAATAATGATAATTATCATCCCTTGTGTTTAGTGGGCAGTCTCTTCATAACTGATGCTGATATCTTCGTACCAGGATACCCAGCAGTCAACGAGTCACAAAACTCCTTGGCAGCCACTGTCATCATTTCAACAGCGTCTTCCTCTGCTGCCAGCATATCTACCGATAATACACCTCCTTCTGCATACCATAGACCCATGGTGTAGCCATCTCTGCATGAGAAGAAGAAATGATCCCGCCTCCCATGTTCTTCTGCTTCTCCGTTCCCAACACTGGTGCTGCTGCTTTTAAAGCTGGGAAAAGCATCAAATTTCCTACTTTTAACTGGTATATTTGCACTAGCTAAAGCCACCTCCATTAATTTAGAAACCTCGGTCAATACATCAGCAGCAGCAGTAGCAGTTGTTGTTTTAACTTTGCAATCTATCAGCAGGTGCTCTGCACGATGATGTGGAGACGGCACTATCTGGAAAGGAGCCGCCCCTCCAGTCAACAGAGTCTGCACGTCAGCCTTCGCGTCATGTGCGAATGATTTACTGTTGGTCAGCTTACTATTTGGCTTGGCTGTGCGGTCGTTGGCTACTTTATTAGGCCCAAAGTTATCTAGGTAGAATTTCACAAATACAATGACAAAGGAGAGAGAGACCTGGATGGTGACGCAGATGGCAGCTACAAAGGCATCTGCTACGTATAGATAGATGGTCATGAATAGAAGACCTATGACGTACATGTATAGGAAGGAGTAGCTTAAGTCCCTGGCTGATTTGGTGCGTAGGAGCTGGAGGGAAGGGGGGACGGAGAGGGAGAGGGTGAGAAGAAGATGGAAGGGGAGGAAGAGCAATGTGGGGTCGGTGTGGTCTCTCTGGTGGGTGTTGACATGTTGGTTGGTTTTCTGGGGAAGGGTGTCGTGTCTCATACCTGAAAGAGCTGAGGCAGCATCATTGCAGCTAGAATGCCACCACCGATACCTCCTATCACATCATTAGCAGTATCACTGATAGCCATTGATGTTATAGTTGGAATGCGATTTTTAATATTCAAATAGTGAAAGAATGGCCGTGGTTGAAACAACAATCAGTTTACTACTGGGTACGTACATTTTTATAGTACAAATCAATACCTTTATTACTCGACGTTAATACTAATCTTGCAATCTTCCTGCCCCATTTCCGGTTTTTAAAGCCCCAGACCGGACGCCTCCTATCCTTCTTCTTCCTTCCCTTTCTCATTCAGAGAAGTTCACACCAAGATATTGTGACTCCAGCCTATCCACCACTTTCCTCACCACACTTCCATCCTCCCCTTCCAGCTCAATCTCCACTCTTCCACCACTACCATTCAATTTGCCTCCTTCCTCGTACCATTCCCATCTGAATGGATATCCCCTCATCTTCAACTCCTGCCCATTGAACCTAGCCTTCACAATAGGCTGAGCACTGTTACTGAATGTCACTTGTTCATAATACCCACTTCCTGTGCCAGGTGCCACATGCACATAAATACCCTCTCCTTTTTCATCTTCATTAGCTGATGATGATTGGCATCCTGCCAGTGCCCACATCACTTTGAAATTATCATTAATAGCAGCACCACGACCAGTAGTCAACAAGGAAGGTGCATTGATACGAATATCTCCAGGGCCACAATCACCACAATCTTCTACAATAACAACTGCCAAGCCATCTTTCCCCAAAGGGCACTTGGGATTATTTTCATCTTCAGCACATTGGATGAAGGCGCACTGACCACAGGGGGGAGGGCTGCCCTGCTTATACATATTTTTCAAATTGATAGATGCAAAGTTGGTTGTATATGGAGGTTTGATACCACTCAGTCCACATGCCATGTTAGTGTAGAAGCTAGCTTCTTGTTGACTACTGCTGCTGGCATACCACATTGTTGGGAAGGCAGTACCACTCTGAAGAGTAGTGCTTGGTGAAGGTTCTTCTTCTTGGGATGATTCTTCCTCTTGCTCCTCTTCAATTGATGGTGGCTGTGATACAACACCAACAACAATACCTTCATCATCCTCTTCATTTTCAGGAGCAGGAGCTTCAATCACAAGATCATCATCGATCCCACTCAGGAATAGCTCATCATCCAAATCAGTCTGTCTCCTTGATCTTTCACCATCCTGCTGGACCTCGACCACCCCCGCTCCCGCCCCTGCTCCTCTTGGTCCTTCACATTCCACTACTTTCCACTCTGCAACTCCTCTCCCACCTGACCTCTTTCTAAACAGCTCCATGAATGCAAAGTCATTAACAGCAATCTCATCATCTTCACATGTCTGGCAATCATTCACAATCATGATTGTTGTCGTCGCATCTGATGATCCACCATCTCTCCTCTTTGTCAGCTGTATACAAGTTCCACAAGTGATGAGACTATCATCACTAGATGCTGATCTTGCTCTTCTTCTGGTACTCGTGTTTGAAGAAGAAAAAGTCTGGAAATTGACACTTCCATAATGGAATTGGTATATCTGAGGTACTGATACTTCAAAGGCGCACGCCAGGTCTTCAGGATCAACAGCATCCAGCAGCTCTGGGTACGTATTTACAATCTTCATCGTTGTTGTAATTCTGCCATTGATGTCATTCTGCAGCATCTTCCTGCCACCATTAATGCCTTCAGATGGTGACACTACTGGTGGCAGCTCTTCTTGCACTTGTACAACTGCAGGCTCACTTTCTTCACCTATAATAGTTGTTGTAACAATATCCTCAGGAGGAGGAGTCACCTCAGGAGGAGGAGTATCAGCAGGAATATTATTACTATTACTATTGATCAAATCATATTGTACACCAAGGTCTTGGTTGACTAATCCTCTAATAGCAACTTGCAGAACCTGTCTGTTGGCTCCCAAAAGCGCCAGACCATATGTGGCCCTGGGGTCAATAACTTGGCCTGGATTGTACTCCCACCAGTTAGACGAGGACTTCCTCAACCTGACTGGAGGTACACCATTACCCTGCAACAGAGCCACTTCTACGATGGGTTGCCTGGAATTGCTGAAGGAGAAGGCTTGGAAGTAGGCGTTGCCATCTGGCTTGACCAGCATCTTGATGGTTCCGTTGATGTATGGGGAGCAGTCGACAAACCTCCAGCTGATTGCGATCTGTTTGCTAGTGATCTCCATAGTAGGATCTTGTGAGGTGAGGTTTGCAAACATTGGAGTAGCTATATTCATATCCGCCCCGAAGCATCGTCCGCATAGATCAACTACAGTAGCAACAGCCTTCTTCCCCGGCTGACCACATGATTTGTCGTCACAGCTGATCTCAACACAAACACCACAGCTCTTCGCTTCCCTGTATAATTGCTCAGATAGACCAACATAGGCTCCTTGAAACTGCGGCTCTACAAAGCCAGTACTACAAGAGAGCTCCATGGCTCCAAAGGGTGACATGGGTTCGTAGCTGTAAGACATGGTCCCAACGCCTTTGTAGTCTAGACGGGTGAGGTTACCACCCATGGTTGTGTTGAATTCAGGGGCTACACCGTAACCCAAAACTTCTTCTTCATTGAGGGATGAGGGACCATTGGCTCTGTTTCCTGGTTGTTGCTGTTGGTTGTTGGAGGGGATGAGATCACCTTCACCAAAGAAGGAAGGGTCGACCTGGTTGGTGTCGAAGATGTAGGGGGATTCTTGAGCGAGGATGGCGGTGACAAAAATGAGGAGAAGGAGGAGAGCAAAGGAACGTGTCTGCATCATTGTCCAATGCGTTTGTTCCAATGTAAGGAGCTTTGTTAGAGTTGTACTATAGCTTTGTGGATGATGTGAAAGCAAGGCGTAAAATAGATTGTAAAAGTAAAATGTGCTCTGCCTGCGCAGGGTTCAGTCAAGCAGTGAAGGGGCCTTGTTAGTGGCTCATTCACACATTATTCAATAAGCAAGTTGTACTTGAGCTTATCATGTATCGATTTTGGGAAGTGGACATACTTTGGGGTTGAAATTATGCGAAAACCTGTAATTTTTTATCTCTCTCGGATTTTTCCTTGGAAGGACCATTCCTTGCAGTAGGGAAGTCTGACTGACATACTAATCGTGTTTTTAGCCTTTTGATCCCACATTTCTAGCTCATAAATGCAATAAAACTGCTATTGTGTCATTGCTCAAGCAAAATCGTGGCAATTTTAGCCTTTTCAGCAGAGTGCCAGAAAGGAAGTATCACTTTCTTTTTATGCATTCGAGGAAGAATATCGACTAAACCACTGCTCACTTCGAATGTATGAGCATAAAGACCGCGCATTTTGCTATTAATGAAAGAATTCTACAAAGCCCGTCTCGTCTCCTGGCATAACCAGGCAACATTGGCCACAGCTCTCCTCTTCCTCTTCACCTTGACCCTAGCTAACGCTCAAGGCCCCCCTTCTTCCCCCGCCACTGCCACAATCAAAGCCACCACTGGAGATGGCATCAACACCAACCCAGAAATACAACCTGCTCCAACAATAGGAACACTCACCTCCTTACTACAGCCACCTCCAGGTTACATCTACAGCCCCCCACTCACCGAGCAACAAATCGAAACCGGCAAGGCCCTCTCCCAAATGAGACAGGGCATCGCCACCATTGTGTACCGAGAACAAGGCAGCGTCACTGATGGGCAACGAATGAACTGTGGCCTGGGTTATATGAACAGCCACTTTAGCAATTTCAATGTTGGAGTGTCTTCTCAATTATATGGCAAAGGAGAGCTGTGTGGAGTATGCATTCGATTATATTGTGTGGATTCGGTGTGTGAAAATCCACTGGACCTGGACAACTATGGCGTGTTTATGATTTCTGATAGTTGCACAGATTGCGCCCTCAACGACCTGACCATATCCACTCAGGGTATGTTTAATGTCAGTGGAGGTGTTGATTACTACACAACACCATCATTGCAAGTAGCATGGGAGCTGGTACCGTGTACACCACTGATTGACGGAGGGATCAGGGTACTACCGCTACGGGACAATTCAGAAGTAATGTTGGGGTTGAATTTCTCTAATTTGAAAGTGGTACTGAGAGCAGTGAGGATTAATGGGTTGAACATGCAGCCAACTGATTTTGGGTACTGGGTGATACATACACCTGGAGAGAGGATAGCTGTGAGTCCGCCATATGTGATTGACATGCTGGGAGTGAGTGGGGAGGTTGTGAGAGCTGAAGTGGCGACATTGGCGGCGCAGGATTTAGGGGTCAATTTCGGCGCTTGAGAGCGGGTATTGGGGGGATTTGAATTGTATTTGTAAGTGTATTGCGTATGTTTGGTGTAAATTTTGTAAGGTTATGCTGAAAGAATGGCTGAAAATGAAGGGGGAGAGAGAAAATGAGATGATTTCTGGTGGCTCTCTCTCTTGCTGTCAGAGCATTAGAGAGCATGCCCTCCTCCTCCTATCCATAGTCAACTCAATATTTTTCTCTTTCTACTCTTCATTCTCAATTTCTAGAGCATCTACTAATCGTCTATATCCTATTTCAAGGGCCTGATTATACATCAGATAGCTGAGAATTGGTAGGTGCAAGTGAAACTATACTGAAAGTCTCAAATTCCTTGCCGCAAGTCCTTCCCCCACCTTAATCCTACTATAAACACACCCTAGGGTACGTTATTACGTGCATACACCCGTTTCATCCTCTTAGCATTCGAGTTTGACCGAAATGTTCTCAATGTTATCCATCCTAGATTGGTCAACCCTTTTCTCTCCCTCTTTTGACCCCCGTCCCTCTCTCCCTTTTTCTTTCCCAACATGCAGAGCAACCATTATAATGACCAGTCTTCATCAAGAAGGAAGATGCTCTAGATCTTCCTCTTCTTCTTCTTCTTCATTATCCTTCTCATCAACATCAGCAGCAGGTTCCAACACCAAAAAGAAAAGCAAGAAGAAGAAGAGAGTCACCGTCACTTCCACTGCCAACTCAAACGGCACCGACATCTCTACTACTCCAAATAACAACAACAACAACAATAATAATGTGAGAAGTGGACCAAGACAACAAGGAGAAGGGTGTGAAGAGAAAGAACAAGCAATAGTCTTCGCTCAACGACTTGATTCAACCATTCCCAGTTCTGATACCTATCCCTCTTCTCTTCACTACAACAACAACCAACATCATCACCACCAATCACTCTCTCCACTGACGGTAGCAATCCGCATCACCCTCCTAGCAGCAGGATTCATAATTGGACCCAGTGGTACCACCATCCGTCAATTGTGTGCCATTACTGGGTGCACCATCTCTTCTGCTACGACTCCCCCGGATGAGATTTGTTCACGTCCTACTCGTACCTTTACCATCATTGCTTTCGATGATGATGATGATGATCATAATAGCAGCAATAGTGATAATAGTAGTAGAAGTAGTGATAGTACCTTCTGTAGTACCAATAATGCCACAGATGGCACCACAATGAACAATGGTACTACTACTACTACTACTACTGCCAGTCATCAATCGATGTATAAAGCTCTGTCAATCATATGCGGCGCAGTAGATAGATACAAAGAGCTATGTGAAGGCAGCTATGTAGGAAAGTTTGTAGAGAGGACCCAGCCAGTAGATGGTATTGATTTCTTGTACCAGCCTCCCCCTCATCACATTATGCCCCAAGCAGCTCGTATCGCAGTCAAAGAGCAGCAACAGAATATTACTACTACTAGTGGTGATGGGAACACTCATGGGTCTACTCTCAAACCTAGCACTAGTGAAGAAGAAGAAGTAGATGATGATGATGATGATGATGCCATTGATACGAGTTCAGAGTTTCAAATGTGCATGCTCAGCCCAGCAGAGGAGAAGATTGAAACAGAAGCCGTGCTCTCTAATATCTTTGGACCAGACCATCATACCAAATATGCTACTCTTTATCAGCGTCAGATGGAAGCAATCAACAATAATCAGCCAGCTGATGTTTCCAACACTATTTTCACTCAACAGACACGTGGATACAGCAAAAATACACGACAGCAACAACAACACAACTCTGTTTCTACAACTCCCAATACTAAGATTGCCAATGATGATGTTGGCTTAGATCCAGTAGTGGCGTACAACCCATCAGAGAGACACAACCACTACCACAATCAACATGATTTCTCCTACACCCCCCCCTCATCATCATCATCTGCTGCCTCTCTTTCTTCCTTTTACCAACGCAGTAATAGTTATGGGAGTGAGTATTCACTTGCAGATTCATCACCATCCTTGTCTAGATCTGCCAGTATCCACTTGCATTCTGCCATCGGTAATACTACCGAACAACAACAGCAGCAGCAGCAGCAGCGGCAGAAGTCGTCTCATTTGTCACCATTCTCCAAGTTTGTCACTGCAAACGCCAAGCCATTTGGGTCAACTACCACTCCTTCAGTAGCTGCTGTGGTGGGTATGGAGAAAGGTCAATATGCCTTTCAAGATGATGATGATGGTATCGCATCTCAACTTCAGGCGGTAGTCAATGCTCTTCATGTTCAGCAGCAGCAGCAAGGTAATAACACCACTTCTTTTTCCTCACCTGCATTACCATCACCACCACCATCAGCATCAGCATCAGATTCACCATTCCTTTCAACTCCTGGTCGCAACTATGGAGCCCATTTTCATCATCTTCATCATAACAACAACAGTCAGCAAAAATTCAAGGAAAGTAGTAACAACATCAGTTCACCTGCTTACTCTTTCAACTACTCCTTCAACAGTCCTAAGACACCAACACCATTCAGTTATAGTACTCCCAGCCCCCCTCCTCTCCCCGTTCCTGCTACTGCCATTCATAGAGGGAGATACAGCTACTACTCCTCTCCAGCTACCCCACCCCCCCCTCCTCCTCCTCTTCCTCTTACAACAGCCTCCTCCTCCTCCTCCACCACCTCCTACTGTGCAAACTACCAGCTCTTCAACCCATCTCCACTCCGCTCCCTCACCCCATCCTCCTCCTCCCCTTCATCATCTTCACCCAACATGAACATGAACAGCTACAACGAAGTAGCAAGAAGAGGCAGTCTTAGCAGTGGCTACCAACCCAGTAGATCCTCTCAATCCACCATCTCCGCCTCCTTCGCTAATATTCATAATGATAACAATAATAATAGTTACAGTGGAGGGTACAGTAACCCATTTGAAATGCCATTGCCAATAGATGTGGGATTACTAGATGCAATCAACGCTGCTCTGGAGGCTATAGGGAAGGTTCGGCAGTACCATAGAGCACCAGCTATCAGCAATAATAGCTGGAATGGAAATGGATATGGTGGAGATCTCCTGACTGGCGTGCAGGATGGACTGCTCAGTTTACTGTCTCAGAACCTCCTGAATAATGAGCATTTTGGTTTTTAGTACTACTTATGTACTACAGCAGTATATATTTTCTAGATCCTGAATAAACTACAATTGTTTCGAAGAAGAAACAATGATCCATCCAGTGTGTTCTATTGTATCTATTTTTTGAGTGTATTTTGATCAAACTAGTGAATGGGCATACTTGTGTGTGTGTGTGTGTGTGTGTGTGTGTCTGTGTGTGTCTGTGTGTGTCTGTGTGTGTCTGCGTGTGTCATTGTGTGTCTGTGTGTGGGTCGTTGTG
>Ga0114919_10001130_pt1 | contig 21435 bp, 22 predicted proteins | sample BlataG_FD_88682 | JGI IMG/M metagenome (GOLD analysis project Ga0114919, IMG submission 88682) | Deep subsurface microbial communities from Black Sea to uncover new lineages of life (NeLLi) - Black_00105 metaG | ecosystem: Environmental > Aquatic > Marine > Oceanic > Sediment | place: Atlantic... | reverse complement strand
CGGTATGAAGGGAAACTTTCACGTACCGTTCTGAGACAAGGAGGGGCGAGCAATCGCCCCATCCTTAGTCTGCGATTTATCACCGCGGAGAGCGCGAAATTAGAGGTTTAGTTTATTAGCGGTTCAGCTCGTTAGCTAAACATCCAAACCTCTAAACCTCTAAACCGCTATCTCCCGTGTGCTCTGCGGTGAAATTTAAGGCTTTAGCAATTTCACTAGAAAATTCGACAGTACCCCACGAGATTACAAATTTCGAGTCACCGATAGATATCAACGAGCCGGGGGCATCAATTTATTAATGCCAACCATGATTGCTTTGCCAATCCTATCGCCGTGTTTGGCGAAGCCCGAGCCTATGATTGAAAGAATAATTACGTAAGCAACGACAAGCGAAATCAACAGCTCAGAAATGCCCGTCTCCAGTCCAATTACAACAGCCAGCAGCACAATTGAAAACTCGCCCCTTGGCGTTGTGTATGCTCCGACCCTCAACCCAGTTTCAAGCGAGCCGTGCAGTCTCATTCCAATAAGTGCGCCACTGGCGAACTTTCCTAAGATGGACAGAATTACGAGCGCGAGGAGTGCGAGGACAAAATCTATCGAAGGCAATCCTGCAAATTTGAATGGAAACAGCATTCCGAAGGAGAAGAAGAAGATGGTGAGGAATAAGTTCTTAAATGAGATGGTGGCTCCGAAGAGCTTCCTGAAGGACTTGACTCCTGAGAGTGCCGAGCCGAGGAAAAATGCAACAATCACCTCAGAGATATGACAACGTAGCGAAATACCCAGGGGGAGTGCAAGTGCTGACAGGAGTGCTGGCAGGAGGTATGCAATTGCCGAAAATCCGAATATTAATGCGAAAATGAGCAGTATTGGTATTTCATCATCACGCTCAAACAGAGGCGAGATGAAGTTGCTCAGCCTTCTGATGAGAACCAAGAGGAATACAATGAGCAGCAACGTCATTGCTAAGCACACGGGAATCATGGCGAGGCTGCCGGATATAATGGAAGTCAGCACCACGAGCAGAATCGCCAGTATTATGTCCTCGAACACCATCAGCCACACGACGGTCTCTGCTTCCGGGTAGATTAGCCTCTTGTTCTCTATCAGCGAGGATATTACTATTGCAGAACTGCTGATGTAAACTGCGGATGCGAGTATGAACGCCTCTATCAGGCTCAAGCCAATGAGGAGCCCCAGCGCAAACCCTACGATGAAATTCACACCGAAGTCCGTGTAACCCGCAAACAACCTTTTAGGCTCTCTTATACCTTTGAACTTGAACTCATATCCTATGTAGAACATCAGGAGGATTACACCGATCTTACCCAACCACTGGATGAAGTCGTATGACGCCTCAGAGGAGATTAAGTTGAATCCACTCTGCCCGATGATTAATCCTGCGATTATGTATGCAGGGATTGCAGCTTGCCTCAGATATTTCGATGCCAGTCCAAGGGCTAAGCAAGAGACCGTTACAATAGCTAAATCCACCAGAAAAGTCATCTATCTAAACCTGTCCCAGAATCTCCCTCTCACAGACCTTTATTTGCTCACGCTCCCCTATCACCACTATCAAGTCTCCCTCTTCGAAGACCGTTCCCGGCGGCGGGCTGATGATGGTCCGTTCCCTTCTCGATAGAGCTATTATCGTGACGCCCGTCCTCTTCCTGATTCCCAAATCCTCGATGCTCTTTCCCACCATGCCCTCTGTTACCGAGCATATATGGATGTTTATTCTGAGGTCAGAAATATCGGAAAACGTGACTTCAACGTCCTCTCGCTCTATTGTGAGCATCGCTCCGGTCAGAACGCTTCCGACACGTCGTGCTTCTTCCGAGGTCAGCCTGGTAACCGAAGGCTGCTCAGCACCGGCTTCTAAGACATACAGTTCTATCTCTCCGGTCGTCAAAAAGATGACCGCTACTTTATCCCCTTTTGGACTTTCTATCTCATACTTCGTGCCTATTTCGGGAAGTTCAGATATTCGCATTTATAACACTCTCTTTTAACTATCATGAGCAAATGATAAAAAGTAATTTGACAATGTCACATTTCAAAATTTACCGCAGAGAACGCTGAGTTCGCTGAGAAAATTTCATTTTCAAACGTTATGTATTGGTAACTTTTTACCAACATATCAGTGGTTAATAAAATTGGTTCAGGTTATGAAGGAGATAAAGGGACATATCCCCTCTCTATATCCTCTGCGCTCTCTGTGAACTCTGCGGTTAATCTGACATTGTCAAAGTAATTGTTTAGTAAAGGTTTTTGCGCAGCAAACTGCGTAGCGTTTTTTTAGTAAAGGTTTTTGCGCAGCAAAAAAGTTTGTTAGAAGGACTCCAGCTCCCCGAGCTTATCCAGCGATTCCCGCTTCCCGATGACCACCACGGTATCGTCCTCCCGTATTTCATCATCAGGACCTATGTTTATGACTTCCTCGCCCCTTATGATAGCGACTATTGTTGTTCCTACTTTTTCCTTTATCCCTAAGATAGTACATGCGTCTCTAACGCGCTTATTTGCAATCTTCGCACCATGTTCAACCGTTAAACTTTCTAACGATATCTCCCCAGTCTTCGTAGCGAACTCCAGGAAATCAACGATTGCTGGCTTTGTTAAGCTTCTTGCCAACCTCCTCCCGCCTATTTTTTCCATTAAAATTACTTTTTTTACACCAACACTGTATAGCCGCTTAGCAGCCTCTTCAGAACTCGCTCTCGTTACTATCTCCAGATTCTTATTGAGCTCTTTCGCAGCAATGCACAGGAATAAATTATCAGAATCTGAAGGTAAAGTGGATACCAGTCCAGAAGCACGTTCTACGCCTGCTTCTATTAAAGTCTCATCCAATGTCGCATCTCCTTCCACCACCGACAAATTCTTTTTCCTTAGTTCTATTGCAATCGCAGAATCATGCTCAATGATTACAAAATCTAAGCCTTCTTTTCTGAATTCTTCTGCTGTTACGCTCCCGGTGCGACCTCCACCACATATTATCTTGTGCTTTTTCATCTTTGCTACGCTCCTTCTCTCCTTCGCTATACCAAAAGCTTTACTTAACCTTCCTTCCAGTACTAATCCTATTATCTCTACCAGCACATATAAGGCTACGCCTACGCCCGAAATCATCAAGCCTGCCATAAATATTCTCCCGGCAGGGGTCTCAGGAACTATATCACCATATCCAACGGTGGTAATTGTGGCTATGGTCATGTAGAGGGCATCAAGAAGGGAAAGTTGCTGTTGGGCTTCGACATACCAAAAGCCTACTGTCCCTACCAAAATCATCACGAGCAACAAACAAATGGCTATCAATATGTGCTTTATTGGTTCCATTTCTATATTTCAAAATCTAAGTTTGTGTGTGATAATTTATTAAACGTTATAAAAAAAAAACTCCACAAAATTACACGGATTTTTTTTACGATGGGCCCGATGCGATTCGAACGCATGACCTTCGCCTCGTAAAGGCGACGTCATTCCAACTAGACCACGGGCCCCTTCTGATATAATTTCAACCGGCACCCTTTATAAATGTTAAATTATCATTTTTGATGCTTTCCTTCTTTATCCGGCTCACTATCTCTTCAATAACCTCTTTTAAATTTCCCCTGTTATCGTAATTTTCCAATGAAGCAGCTATGTTCTCTTTTCCCTTGCCCTTACCCTTCTTCTTTTCCTTAATCACCGAAATAAGGTTCTTTATCGCTCTTTCCACGTCATCCACCACGCTTACGGTCGCATGTCTGGAAGTTCTCGATAAAGGATTCAAATCAATTGTTATCACCTTTTTCCCCATCTCGATAAGCGCTTCGCATCTATCGCCGTCTTCCAAAGGTGCAAGAACCACATCGGCACTGTATATTCCTTCACGGTCAACCTTTGAACGTGCATGCTCTATTCCCGGTATTCTGGCATCTGATTTATCACCAAGCACTTTTCCTGCTCCTTGCTTCTCTAACATCTCCTTTATTTTCTTCATTCTCTCCTCGGTCCTGTAAAAGATATTCACCTCTAAAGGAGCGTTTATCAATTCGCTTAACTCGATTATCTCTTTTGCAGCTAACGCTGCAACGTTTCCATTCACAGAAATCACGGGCTTATCAGCAGCAAGCAATAAAGAAGCAGCAATTTCTGTCGCTTTCATCGCGGAATCTAAAGTCCTCTCACCAATTAAATAATCAAAGGCTTCACCCCTTCCATGTGCTATCAACCCTTGCTTGCTTGTTATCCCTGCTTCTATACCAGCTACGAGCTTCTCCCGTTTCGTTAAAGACTCGTATCTGGGATGACTCTCAGGAATTTTAAACATAAAAAAATTAATACGGTGGCATCCCGCCCGGCGGCATTCCACCCATACCCATACCACCTGGAGGTGCTCCTTCAGGCGGTAGTGCCCCCTTCTTCGATGTGATTACATCATCTATCCTGAGTATCATCGTTGCAGCCTCTACTGCTGATTCCACCGATTGTTTCTTTGTCCTCAACGGTTCTATCACACCTTCTTGCCACATATCAACGATTTTTCCAGTATAAGCATTCAAACCCGCATTCTTCTCGCCTCGTTCATGCGCTGCTTTCAACAGCACCAGCTTGTCTATCGGGTCAAATCCGGAATTTTCAGCCAGTGTTCTTGGTATTATTTCCACCGCCGCTGCGAAATTCTCCACCGCCAATTGCTCTCTTCCTTTTAGTGACGCACTGTATTCTCTCACGCGCAGTGCCAATTCGGTTTCCACTGCACCACCGCCTGCAACTGCTTTTCCATCCTCGATTATGCAGCCTACTACCCGGAGCATATCATGTAAAGCGCGCTCGACTTCATCTACCACGTGTTCTGTCCCGCCCCTTAGCACAATGGACACCGCATGCGGATTCTCGCACTTTCGTATAAACAGCATCTTATCCCCTGCTATCTTCCTTTCCTCTACCAAGCCAGCATGCCCTAAATCGTTTTCGCTTATCTCTTCCACTGCAGTTACTATTTTTCCCCCTGTTGCTTTTTCCAATTTCTCCATATCGCTTTTCTTCGCCCTTCTTACTGCAATAATACCCTCCTTCGCAAGATAATGCTGCACGACATCATCTATCCCCTTTTGGCATATCACGACATTCGCACCGCTTTCTTCTATGCGTTCCGCTATCCTCCGCATCGTTCTCTCCTCTTCATCAAGAAAACCCTTTAACTGGTCTGATGACGTTATTTTTACTTCTGCACTCGTCTCTGTCTTCTTCACTTCCAGCGCAGCGTTAATCAATGCTATTTTCGCATCCTCTACTTTCCTCGGCATACCTGGATGCACCACTTCTTTGTCTATTGCCATCCCCTGCACTAACTCGGTCTCTCCTATTCTCCCTCCCACTTTCTTCTCCACATTTATATTATCCGTGTCAACCACTCTTTTCCCACCGTGACCAGTTTCAGTAATTGCCTTAACCGCCTTTATCGCAATTCTCGAGAGGAAATTACGATAAGCCTGCGAGAATTTCCCGGTTATTGCAGTTCGTGCTATTTTCTTCAACTCTTCGTCATTGTCTATATCTATATCGGTTGCAATTTCCTCCAGCACCTTTCTCGCCCTTTCTGCCGCAAGTCTGTATCCTGACGTGATTACCGATGGATGTAATTCCAGCTCCAATAGCTCCTCAGCCTTCTTTAGCAGTTCTCCTCCAATTACAACCGCGGTTGTCGTGCCGTCCCCCGCTTCCTCGTCCACTGTTTTCGCAACTTCCACCATCATCTTCGCTGCTGGGCTATCTATGTCCATCTCCTTGAGAATGGTCACACCATCATTTGTTATAACCACATCACCAAGAGAATCTACAAGCATCTTATCCATCCCTTTTGGACCCAAAGTAGTACGAACTGCCGAAGCAACAGCCTTCGCAGCATTTATGTTCGTGCTCTGTGCCTCTCGCCCTCGTGTTCTCTCACTCCCTTCTCTCAATACCAATACAGGTATTCCGCCTAATTGCCCTGCCATTTTTATATTTCCCTCACTAACTAACTAACCTTATCCTTCTTCTATCTTGAACTATAATCTAACTACGTAACAGTTTTAATATATCAATCAATATAAATATTTTTGGAATTGAGGTTAGAGGATAGTATGAGATTGGTGATGAAATTTGGAGGAGGAGCAGTTGCAGATGGTGGGAAGATAAAGACAGTAGCAGATTTGATACGAAGCTGCAAAGAAGAAGAAGAAGAAGAGAAAGAAAGAAAAGAAATAGTCGTGGTGACCTCTGCAATTTTTAAAGTCACGGATATATTACATGAAAATGCAGCACGGGTAGCAAAAGAAGGGGATGTGGGAAAGGTAAAAGAATTCGTGGAGGAATTAAAAAAGAAGCATGAAGTAGTGGCATCAGAGGCAATAGACAATGAATATGTGTTGAACGTGGTAAAGAAAGAAATAAACGAAAGGGTGGGGGAAATGGAGAAAGCATTGATTGGAATATGCCTTTTAGGGGAATTAACAACGAGATCGCTTGACTATATCGTCTCGTTCGGCGAAAGATTAGCAGCCCCCATATTGGCTGGCACATTACAATCAATGGGGATAGACGCGGTGCATCTTACCGGAGGCAATGCCGGGATAATAACAAATGAGGATTATGGCAATGCGCAGTTAGCGGTAGATGCAGAAGAGACGATAAGAGAGAGAATTATGCCTTTATTGGGCGCTAATAAAATACCTGTCATTAGCGGATATACCGGGGAAACGAAGAAAGGGATAATAACAACGCTGGGTAGAGGCGGCTCGGACTACACCGCCACCATAATAGGTGCGGCAATAGATGCCGATGAAGTATGGCTCTGGAAGGAGACCGAAGGAATAATGAGTGCGGACCCAAAGATAATACAGGATGCAAGAAAGATACCTTATATCTCATACGCAGAGGCGATGGAACTATCCTATTTCGGTGCTTCCGTACTCCATCCGAGGGCGATAGAGCCTGCGATGTGGAAAAAAACACCGATACGTGTGAAGAATTTGTTCAAGCCCGATGATGAGGGCACACTTATTGGCGAGGAACCGGAGCAAACAAAAAGGGCTGCTAAAGCCATTACTCTCATTGAAAACACTTCTATCATCAATATCGCTGGGGCCGCTGTGAGGAGTATATCCGACGTCGCAGCACGTATATTCTCGGCCTTAGCCGCGGAAAACGTGGATATCATAATGATAAGTCAGGGTTCATCGGAAAGAACAATATCCATTGTCATAGATAGTGCACAATTGGAAAGAGCCATTTATGCGATACAGAACATAAACGCAGGAGATACCGTGATACGGGACTTTACTTCCAATAGCAACGTTTGCGCAATGGGTGTTGTTGGAGCAGAAATGGCAGGAACGCCGGGAGTTGCAGGTAAAGTCTTTTCCGCTCTTGGTAAAGGAGGAATAAGCGTGATAATGATCTCTCAGGGCAGTTCTGAGTTTAATATCTCTTTTGTGGTAAAAAAGGAAGACGCGTATAAGGCAGCACAAGCGATACACGATGTGTTTGAAATGGGAATGTGACGCAGGAAGGAGACGAAAAAAAATCCCGATGTCTAATAATACTACCAAATCCCAAGTAAATCCCAATTTCCAAATCCCAACTAAACCCTTTTCTTTTACGGAAAAGAAAAACACCTTTAATTATTTCTTTGGTAAAGCTTTCTTTTTTAAAGAAAGGTTTTTGGTAGTATTGGTAGTATTTGGATTTTATATGGAGTTAACCAAATACAATAAAATAGGTATAACTTATTTATCTTATGAAATCATTAATATAATATGTGGATTAGACGTAAAAAGGAAAGGTAATGATAATGATGACTGAATCAAATGAGGTAATCAATAAGGGGCAAGATGGGCAAGTGGAACCCGGCCTGATTACAGGAGCAGAAATAAAAACAACTGAGGAAGTAGAGGTTCCAAAGTTGCTGATTGACCAGGTAATAGGGCAGGAACATGGCGTGGAAGTGATAAAGAAGGCTGCTAAGCAGAGAAGACACGTGATGCTGATTGGCACGCCTGGCACCGGGAAGTCAATGCTTGGGAGTAGCATGGCGGAATTGCTGCCAAAAGAGGAGTTACAGGATATATTGGTGTACCCTAATCCAGAGGATAAAAACACACCAAAGATAAGAGTTGTTCCTCGTGGTAAAGGGAAAGAGATAGTGGATGCGCAGAAGGTAGAAGTGAGAAAGCGCATTCAACTGCGAAGTACTTTTCTTATGTTCACTTTCATCCTCATCATAGGTATGGGTTTTATTTACGCACTACAATTCAGCCCGGTTAAAATTGAGTATATTTTTTGGTCTATAATTGCCGCTGCGCTTGTACTTTTAGTGTTTAAATGGATGATGCCAAAGGAGGAGGCGATGATGCCGAAGTTGCTCGTTTCTAATTTTGAGCGTGAGACTGCGCCATACATAGATGCAACGGGGGCGCATTCTGGAGCTATGCTCGGTGACGTCAGGCATGACCCATACCAGTCAGGAGGGTTGGAGACACCTGCACACGATAGAGTAGAAGCGGGTGCTATTCACAAGGCGCATAAAGGCGTTCTCTTCATAGATGAGATAAACACACTGAGGATAGAAGCGCAACAAAACCTGCTAACGGCATTACAGGAGAAGGAGTATCCTATAACGGGACAATCAGAGAGAAGTGCGGGAGCTATGGTAAAAACAGACCCTGTGCCATGTGATTTCACCATGATCGCTGCTGGTAATCTGGATGCCGTGGCAGGTATGCACCCTGCTCTTCGTTCTCGAATAAAGGGCTATGGATACGAAATATACATGAAAGATACGATGGACGATACAGAGGAGAACAGAAAAAAGCTTGTCAGGTTCATTGCTCAAGAAGTGAAACGAGACAAAAAGATACCTCATTTTGATAGTAGTGGAGTGGAAGAAATATTAAGGGAAGCGAGGAGAAGATCAGGCAGGAAAGGACACTTTACTCTGATACTGAGGGACCTGGGCGGACTGGTGCGTGTAGCAGGGGATATAGCTCGCGCAGAAGGTGCTAAATATGTAACCGGAGAGCTTGTGATAAAGGGAAAGGCGATGGCAAAATCCGTGGAGCAGCAAGTGGCTGATGAATATCTGGAGCACAAGAAGGATTACAAATTGTTCAAAACCGAAGGGTTTGAGATAGGCAAGGTGAATGGACTCGCGGTAGTAGGAGATTCCGGTGTGATGCTCCCAATAATCGCAGAAGTTACACCAGCACAATCAAGGGAGGAGGGAAAGGTAATAGCAACCGGTAGATTGCAGGAAATAGCACAGGAAGCAGTGCAAAACGTTTCTGCGGTGTTCAAGAAATTCACCGGGAAGGACATATCCAGGAAAGACATTCATATTCAATTTGTAGGCACGCATGAAGGAGTAGAGGGTGATTCAGCCAGCATTTCCGTTGCTACTGCTGTTATTTCTTCTCTGGAGAATATCCCGGTGGACCAGAGTGTGGCAATGACCGGTTCTCTGTCCGTACGAGGTGATGTGCTGCCTGTGGGAGGAATAACGCCGAAGGTGGAGGCAGCAGTACAGGCGGGCATCAAAGAAGTATTGATTCCACAGGCGAATCTGAACGATGTACTTATTGAAGATAGGTATAAGGATAAGGTGAAAATAATACCTGTGGTGACAATAGAGGACGTGCTTGAACATGTTTTAGTGGGTAAACTGAAGAAGAAGTTCATAGAGAAGATAAAAAGTTTCACAACGGGCGTGGAGAAGATTATTCCAGAGGGCGTTGTGGATAAACGGGTGATTCAGCAGTAAAATCCTTTTTTATAAACCACAAGATTACACAACACTTTTTCTTTTTTACAAAACACTTTCTTTCTAAAGAAAGAACCTGTGCTAAGAAAGAGTATGTTTCTTTTGGTAAAGCTTTTCTTTCTAAGAAAAGGTTTGTGCTAAAAGAAAAACAAATATATTCTTTTGGTAAAGCTTTTCTTTCAAAGAAAAGGTTTTACCTCAGCTATATCATAATTCCAAAACCTCGCTAATCCCCAACCGGTTTACGAGTTCATAAAGAAGCTCCTGCTTGAAATTTGAATACGCGACCTTGTTCGGTACTACTATTGCTATCTTCCGCTCAGATAAATTTGGATACGCGTCTCTAAACAGAACTTCAATTTTCCTTACCCATTTCGGTATGTGCTCAGTAATAAAGACCACTGGAAAGTCTTTCCATTCTCTCGCGTCATATCTCGATATGCTATCTGTAATTATTATGTAAAGTGAATCATGCTCTACAAAGGCATTGCCTGTAACAAACACGAAGGAGTCATCCATTGCGAAGCCACTGAAATATCCCTCCGTATCTTCTACTTGTTCAGTTTCCGGTATGCCAAGAATCTTAGAAAAATCTGCTTTTCGCTTTTCACGTTTCATTCTCCCCCTCGCATCCTCTACAAGTTCTCCTATCTCTTTTTCAACTGTTTCTCTCACAAGCATCTCAGCAGGTTTATTAGTTTTCCATTCTCTTAGTTTATCCTTCATTTTGTCTATTTTATCCTCACTCTGGTATAACTCCAGAAATTCCTTTGTTTGTTTTCTCCCATACACGCACAGGTTCTTCTTGATAAACTCATCTTCTAATGAATGGAAGACCGCGGGAGAAAACATTTCGGATATATTATTTTTTATGACATCGTATTGCGTGAACTCGCCAACGCCGTGTATACCTATTTTCAAAAGTAATTCTATCATTTTTAGTGCCGCTTTATTTCCTTCTTCCACCGCTTTTTCAAAGTATTCCGATAAATCACAAGGCTGAGGCGAAAATCCTGCTGCAATCTCTTTGAAAACCTCTTCATAGCCTGACAAGCAAAGATATTCGTCATAAGCGCCTATTTTTATGATTCCTTTCCTTCTAAGCAATTTTAACAAATCCTTACAGTCCTTTCCTGTCATCGCGTGGAAGTTTTTCACAAGCGCTTCTTCTGTTGTATAATCCTCCAATAGATAAAATATCCCCAACAATGTCTTCATATCATCGTTTGCCTCTGCTAATTTCAAAATGGTGTTTCTATATTCCTCAGGAACCATTTCTTACATCACCTCCGTTTTCACCCAACAATCTGTCTACGAGCCATTCCTCATTGAAGGGCTCTAAATCATCATATCCTTGACCCGTGCCAAAGAATAGAATGGGCTTTGAAGTGGAATGAGCGATGGAAATAGCAGTTCCTCCTTTCGCATCTATGTCAACCTTTGTTAGGATAGAAGCATCTATTCCTACGACTTCGTCGAATTTCTTCGCCCTTTCCACTGCATCGTTCCCTGCAACTGCTTCGTCCACAAATATCACGAGGTCGGGCTTTGTCACCCGGCATATCTTCTTCAATTGCTCCATGAGATTTATGGAGGTATGCATTCTTCCCGCAGTATCTGCCAGGACCACGTCTTTCCTGTTCGCCTTTGCATATTTCATCGCATCATATACAACTGCCGTGGGGTCAGCACCATATTGATGCTTTATCACTTTTATTCCCAAATTAGATGCGTGCTCCTCTATTTGTTCTGTTGCACCCGCTCTGTAAGTGTCCGCAGATGCGAGCACTACCGAATGCTCACCTCCAAGTAACTTCTTCGCTACCTTTGCAATACTCGTTGTCTTTCCAGTGCCATTCACGCCGACAAAAACGATATTTACGGGCTTCTGTTTGTTATTCACGAACTCCTCAAAATCAAGTTTCTTAACGGAAAAAACCTTTAACAACGCATCTCTTAATGCTTCTTTCACTAATCCCCCAGTATCCAAGCCCCACTTCTTCCTCTTACCCTCCAATTCTTCTCTCACACCAGAAATCAACTCCTCCACGACGGATAAAGCAACATCGCTCTCCAATAACGCCGTCTCCAACTCCTCCAGGGGCTTTTTCAAATCTTTTTCGTCTAAAATCGTCTCCCCTTCTAATGCTGCCTTCCCTTTCGCTGTTATTTTGTGCTCGATGGTTTCAGAGAAGTTCCGAAGTTTCGTTCTCAGTTTGTCAAACATTTTTGTAATTCCATTTTCCACTTCTATTCTAATATATGATATGATTACTTAATATTGGGTCACATCTGACCCGGCCTCCAAGTGCCAGTACCAGTCTCAGTGCTGGATGCAATCTCTTGCAATCTTGCCTGTAATTTCTGTGCCTCCTGCTCCATCTTTTGCAATATTCCCGTCATTTCACGCTGTGAATTCTCCAATTCTTCCTTCTTTTCCTTAAGATACTGTATTGAAGAATCAGCGTCTTTTTCTGCACTCACACCGCCACCTAATTGAACGATTATCTTATCAGTGGCGCTTAGCGTAACGTAAACCGATGAGTTAGCTCCTATTGGCACTATCAGCTCGTCCCCTGCTTTCATGCGCTTCAACTGCTTTATCGTCTCTACCGCCTTCTCATGCTCACCTATTGCCTGCCGGACAAAAAGCAATTCCTGAGACGCCGTCTCGGCTTGCGCTTGATATTGTCGCAATCGTAAAACTAGGGATTGCACTTCTGCTTGCTGCTCCTTTTCCCTCTCAGTTACTTCTCTCTCCATCCCTCTTTCCTCCATCTTTATCGCCCTTTCCTTTAAAACTTTTAAGAAAAGTTTTATCAAAAACGCTTCGTAGAAAAGAAAAACTTTTTTCTTTGATAAAGGTTTCTTTATCAAATAATGAAAATAAAAGGACGGAGCATCTCAAAAGGAGTAGCTTCCGGGAAAGCGTTAATTTCAAAGCAGAAAATTTCATTCCTCGGCGCCGTAGACCCCACTACGGGTATTATCGTAGATAAATCACTGGCCATTTATGGAAAAGAGATAACCAATCGCATTTTGATATTCCCTGGTGGAAAAGGCTCAACTGTTGGCTCTTATGTAATATACCAGCTTAAAAAGCATGGAAAAAGTCCATGTGCTATGATTAACCGGCGTGCAGATACGATAGTGGCAGCAGGAGCGATTATAGCCGAGATACCTGTTGTTGATTCGCTTGAGATTGACCCAATTGAAGGTGAACTGATACGGGACGGAGAGGAGGTGTACGTGAATGGTACCGAAGGCTACATTGAATTACGATGAGGAAACAGAAACGAGGAGAACATTAGAAAAGCAGGGCTATCATTTTGTAGGCACGCACAAACATAGCGCAGTGAAAACGTGTTTATGGCTGTGGAAATCAATAAGAGGGGAAGGAAATTGTTATAAGGGTAAATTTTACGGCATTTCCGCGCATAGATGTGTTCAGATGACGCCGTCCATTTTCTGCAACCAGAGATGTGTTCATTGTTGGCGCCCTCTTGAAGCTTTCAACATAAGAACAGATACCGAACTAAAGAAGCAGCCAATCGAGTGGGATTCTCCTGCTGAGATAGTAGAAGGGTGCATAAGAGAGCAAAAAAGGCTTATTTCCGGGTTTAAAGGCTCACCAAAGACAAACCGCAATGCCTTTGCAGAGGCTGAGGTTCCAAAGCACGCTGCTATTTCACTCATAGGCGAGCCTACTTTGTATCCCTATTTAAAGGGGCTTATACAGGAATTTCATTCGCATGATATGACCACTTTTGTGGTGACAAACGGTACGAATCCGGATGTTATGCGAGAAATAAGCCCCTCACAGCTTTATTTATCCCTGAATGCACCAGATGAAACCATTTATAAAAGAGTTGCGCATGCCAGCTACTGGTCTCGGATAAACGAATCGCTGGACGAGCTGAGAAGGAAGAAAGGTAGAACGAGGACGGTGATAAGGATTACATGTATAGAAGGGCTGAATATGGTGAATCCTGGGGGGTATGCAGAATTGTTAAAAATAGCAAATCCTGATTTTATCGAAGTGAAAGCATACATGCACATCGGGTATTCGAGAAAAAGGTTGCCTCGTAAAGCTATGCCCGCGCATTCACGGGTGAAAGAGTTTGCAAGTGAAATCGCAGAGGCATTAGCCTCAATATCCGACTATGGGTATAAGATTGAAGATGAATCAGAGATAAGCAGGGTGGTTCTTATTTCATCAAACTTTTTAGAAAAAAGGTTGATCAAAAAGGATAACGCAGTGTAGTAAAACTACCGAAAAGATGTATTGTGGCTTTAACATCGTTACTGTTGTCGCCTTCTTGAGAAGTAGATGGAAAGATCTTTGGAACTACCGCCGGCTAATGTTACGTTCCAACTCGTTGTAACATTCACCCTTTTAATTCCATTTGGCTTTCAATGATTCCTCTGCAACAAAAGCAAGAAGCAGTGCACAAACCTTTTTTGTTCACTCCTTGTGGACAAGAACGGTCAAAAATTCCCACAGCACAAGAAAAGAATCACAATACAGCCCTTGCTTTCTCACAAAGCTTTCCGTTGTCTCTATGATATGAATAAGCTCATCCCATTCCTCAAGCTGCTCACGGAACCTTGTTAGCCATCCAAATTTCTTTTCGAGCTGTTGAAAGACAACTTCACCATTCGATTGTTTCACGGGAAACAGCGCAAGGGGTTTGACGTCTTCATGGCTAAGGCAGTCACCGAGACCGGGTAAGCAAAGTGAATTACAAAGACGAATACAACAGAGAATTACCTCCAATCGTCTGCCCGCTCTTTCGGTCTCGTGAGTTTGTAATTTGAATTTTAAAAAAGTTTAAAATTGAAATAAAAAACTTGAAAGAAGAGGGTAAATCTGAAAAGATTAAATTATCTTAGAAAGCTCACCAATTGATTCGAGGATATAATCTGCCTTTGAGAAATCCTGTTTTTTTGTGTATTTATTTGGGATAGCTACGCATTTCAATCCTGCGGACTTTGCTGCGATCACCCCTATTTCCGTATCTTCTACGACAATTATTTCATCGGGGTTGTAACCGAGTTCGTTCTTTGCCTTAGTATAAATTTCGGGATTTGGTTTTCGTTATTGTTTCCAAGGTTTCTTTTATACCAGGGAACAGTTTAGATGTGGTATCCCAGAGCTCACGATAAAGTCTTTTCTCCTCTTCTACTATTAATCGTTGCTTTTCCTCTGGAATATTGAATTTCTCGGCAAAGAAAGCGACACGGTCTGTTGGATGCCGACCGATAACGAATTGCTGAGCCGATTTTGTGATAGAATAGCCGAATTTTTTGTATGCTCGGATGGTTATAGCTATATCCCGCCCGACAGAATCCGACAATACGCCATCCAAATCAAATATTATTGCTTTTATCATGAATGATAAAATCATACGAGATTAGAATACCTGACCGAACGGAATAATAACTTCGCCACTGCGTAGGCGGGAAATGCAGCCGATATTTTCTTACCATAGATATAAGAAAGCGATAAGAATTGGGTATTCAAAGACTCAGCAGCTTCTTTTGCAATGAAATCACCTATTCCTGCTGATACTACTGTTACTGTTTCCAACCGGTATTTCTCTTTCATTTTCTTTATTGAAGCAACCAACTCCCTTACCTGTGCCTCCTTTACCTGCTCTGCAATACCGACAGCGCCATCCTCTCCTATCACTTCAAGGTCACTGCAAACCATCCTTGCCAGTCTTCGCATCGCACTTATACGGCTTTTTTCCTCCTTTTCTTTACCTACAAAGGCATGGCTATTCGGGCTTTCGCAACTGTAATCACTGTCATTTAAGTACCCGAGAACGAGATAAGCATCAGCAGTAATAGCAAAAAGTTCTGCGGAAGTTTTGCATTCCTCTCCCTTCTCTCCTATCTTGACTTTGTTCAGCAGCGTGGCAACATTGGTTCTTAATACGCCTGAATAGATTAATTCTCCGGTTTTTAGTCTTTCGAGGTCTGTTCTTTTCGCCTTTACTTCCCCTCCCTTTATTGGAATCACATCTGTGGTGGTGCTGCCGATGTCAACAAATATAGCATCTTTGTAGTGCTCAGATATGAGCTTCGCGGAAGCGAGCCAGTTAGTAGATGCGAAAGAAAGAGGGTCTGTATCTACATCTGAACCATCTCTGAAAGTGCAATCGCAGTCGAAAAATTCGATATTTTTAAATTTAAATACAGAGGACAGAGCTTTTTTTATGTGTAGAACACCTTCTCTTTTTGTCTCGAAACAGTCACATAGCTCCCCTGTCATTACCACTCCTACTGCTTCTATCCCTGTCTTTGCCCCTTCTACTGTCTCAAATTTCTGTTTCACTTCTGACAGCACATCGTATAGAATCGTATTATTTTTCCACAAAGGTGCATAAATTGCATCTACAAACTCGTTTATTTCTGAGGTTGCTACTTTTGTATTCGCTCCTCCTACGTCTATACCTACGAACATAGCACTTTTTATTTCAGTATCTTCTCCTCCATGGGGTGCAAATGTATATATAACTTTATTTATATAGAAATAATAATTCTAAAAACTCAGGTGAATGAGAAGGGAACAGGCTTTAGTTCGGCTATTATGATATCCCTTTAAAAATTGCGACGGAAGGAATCTCCCTGTCGGTTGAGAGGGAGGAAGAGGTGCTGCTTTACCGGAGGCAGAGCGATGATGAGAAAGTGGAGAAGAATCTCCTGGCGAGCACTGAAAAGGTCCTCGTCAACCCCATTGAGCCGTTGAACAAACCCAAGGAACTAACCTCATATCTGCTCATAGAATTTGAAAGGACTCTTATGGTTGAACCTGGAGCAACACAGAAAATCTACGTCAAATATCTTTTAGAAATAGGTGTTTTTACTGGAAGAGTGCAGTTTATTCCTCGATTCCCTCTGCAAATCATGTTCATGAAGGAGTCGTAGAGCTCAGTATAACAAACACAAGCACCGGGTGGGTTGAAGTAACTAAAGCGGTTTTCAATGCCTATGGAATGAACATGTACTACAATGATGATATAGTCGCTATGAAAGCGACTATGAAGATTATGAAGAATAAAATTGCAGAAACTGATTTTTCTGATTCTCCCCTTGAAACAGGAATGAAAAAGTCGTTAAAACTCTACACGGTAAAGAAGGTTGCTGTAACCACAACAAAGTTTGTGATGGAGGAGGGCATATGATATGAATCTCGACATAGTTGTTTACGGTCACGTCACCCTTTTTCACCTTCTTAAAGCGGCATTGATTATCCTAATTGCAGTTTTAATAGCCAAAGGACTGGATATCCACCTGAGAAGGTTACTTAAGGAAAAGGTAGACAAACACCAGTTAGAGCTTATTGTCAAAGTTGTTTGGTGGTGCATTATTATCATTGCTGTGCTTTCAGTTCTTCCAATCCTTGGGATAGACCCTACCGGTTTACTGGTTGCTGCGGGACTAGTGACTCTTGCGATAGGTTATGCCAGTAAGAGTGTAGTAGTCAACCTGATAGCAGGGATTTTTATGCTGATTGAGCGACCCATAAAGATTGGAGAGGCGGTAAATATAGGGGGAGCGGCGGGAATTGGTAATGGACATCCGCATATTCTCGACCACACTTAGAGCTTTTGATGGCTTGTATGTTAGAGTACCCAATGAGAAGGCTTTCACTGATAAGATGATTAACTACCATGCCCATCTTGCCAGGAGGTTTGAGTATGCTGTTGGAATAAGGTATTGTGACGATGCTGATAAGGCTATAACGATAATTAATAATTTAATTGAAGAGCATCCGCTCACCCTTAAGAATCCCGCAGCCCAGGTTTTTGTTGATAACCTTGGAGATAACTCTGTTAATATTATTGTGAGAATATGGGCACCTACGACTGAGTGGTTTGGGGTTAAAATGGAGCTGCTATGGAAAATAAAAAATACTCTGGAAAAAGAGGGAATACAGTTTCCATTCCCACAGCACGAGCTGTGGTTTAACAATGAACTGAAGCTCAGAAGTCGTGAGATTGAAGTAGAGTAGAGTGAAGTGAAGCGAAAAAAAAAAACGGAAAAGGAGGTAATTAGTTCCTCCTTCTTCTCAATACCAAATATGCTACTGTGAGCAGCCCTGCGATAGCGAATCCCGCTTCGAATCCCGGTGGTGCAGGTGTCGGCGTTGGCAAAGGTGTTGGTGTAGGTGTTGGACTTGGCGTTGGTGTTTCTTCTTTCTTCTCTCGAAGATACTTTTCAAACGCCGCTTTGCACTCTTCTTCTGTCTCAAAGGTACGCAAGCCTTGATACATATACAAGCCGCAGAATTCCTTCTGTTGGCATTTTACACTTTGGTCATCGAAATACCACAAGGTTTTGCATTCTCCTGTCACATTTTCAGTTGGTGTTGGTTCCGAAAATTTAACAAGGAAGGCATCTATATCTGGACCACCAATGTAGCCTGCTAAGTACACGCTGTCTCCCGTTGTTGCAGTTGCAGTTGCAACCGTATCGTTGAATGGTCTGCCCCATCCCCATGTTAGATTCCAGATAAGGGTTCCATCGGTACTGTTGTATTTGTTGAGGAATGCTGTGAAATTACTCATGCCGAGCAGATCGCTCCCGCCTGCCCCACCTGCCAAGTACACGCTGTCGCCTGTTGTTGCAACTGCACTTCCAGCATCAACACCTGTTCCACCCCATGTTATGTTCCAGATAAGGCTTCCGTCACTACTGTATTTGTTGAGGAAGGCATCATCAGCAACGCCAAATGACCAAGTCTCACCTGCTAAGTACACGCTGTCGCCTGCTGTTGCCGTTGTATATCCCGATGCATTTTCCGTTGTTATGTTCCAAATAAGTGTTCCATCAGTGCTGTTGTATTTGTTGAGGAAGCCACCGGTATTATTAATGGTGCCTGCTAAGTACACGCTGTCGCCTGTTGCTGCTGTTGCCCATCCTACCTCACTACTACCTGTTTCTCCCCACGTTAGGTTCCAGATAAGGGTTCCATCTTTGTCATATTTATTGAGAAAGGCAACATAACCAGCGCCGAAGGAGAAATTCTCGCCTGCTAAATATACGCAGTCGCCTGCTGTTGCTGTTGCATATCCCCCTCCATTCCATGTTGTGTTCCAGATAAGGGTTCCGTCGGTGCTACTGTATTTGTTGAGGAAGGCATCGCGACCATCATCTGTGTAGCCTGCTAAGTACACGCTGGCTCCTGCTGTTGCGATTGCATTTCCTTCATTATTACCTGTTCCTCTCCATGTTAAGTTCCAGATAAGGGTTCCGTCGGTGCTGTTATATTTGTTAAGGAAGGCATCGGTATGGAATTTTGAAGGTGAAGTCTCGCCAGCCAGGTACACGCAGTCGCCTGCAGTTGCGACTGCAAGTCCCCGATCAATATCTTTTCCTCCCCATGTTACGTTCCACACCTCTACTGGCTGAGCGCCTACCGGAGTAGGGATTACGGAAACAACAGAACTCGCTAAAATCGCTGCCAGAACTACCAGACCTATTTTCTTGTTTTTGCTTTTCATTTTTTTTACTCTTATCCTACTTAAGGCATAGGGAGTATTTAATTTAAAGTTTCCTGAAAAGTGGAATTTTTATAAGTCTGTTTGACTTTACTTACTTTTACTTAACACCGACAAAAAATTTTAAAACACCGGGAAGCTTATATGCACCCTTCCACATAAAACATAAAAGAAGTGTGATAACTAACGAGGTGAGAGAGATGAAAAGGGATGCGAAAAGGATAGGGATTATAGGATTGGTAATACTGGTTCTACTTGCAAGTGTATCTTGCTCTACCGCAGTACCGACAGAGAAGACCCCAGCTCCTTCTATCGCCGTACCGCCAATGGGACCGGGACCAGAACTGCTGCCAGGCTCTATCTCAGTCTCTTCTTCACCCTCTGGTGCACGTGTAACAATAGATGGCTGTAACTGGATTGATAATACACCCTGCAAAACTCCTGATCTACCACTCGGCAACTATACAATTAGAGTCTCTCTTGAGGGTTATCAGGAATGGTCAAAAACCGTAGAAGTAAAATTTAATGAAACATCATACGTTAATGCAACATTGACTCAAACTCCTACTCCCACACCAAAAGCTCCGACAACAGTTTTGGGTGTTATCACGGCGTTGGTTATAAGTGGCATTATTGTCGGCATAAAAAGGAGGACAGGTTGATCGTTTTCCGCGGAAACCGTCCAAAAAAGAGAGAGAACGAAAATAAATTTACGTCCACCAAATCAAAGAAATATATTGTCAATGTAAAGTATTTATTCATACAACAGTTTATTTTACAATTATGAGCATAACGAAAAAAGTGTGGGTAGAATACAGGGATAAGAGTAAGATAGACCTGAAAGAGCCGATAGCAATAGTAGGCTCATCCGGGCTACGGTCCGTAGGGAAAATTGTTGTAGATGAGCTTGTGGAAAAAACAGACCCTCGATTATTTGCTGAACTCTATTCATACGGTTTTCCCAGCATTTATTACGGACCTTCTTATCTCGGTGTTCCCAGCGGAGCAGGTGCAAAAATAGCGAAAGGCAATGTAGTTCAACTTCCAAGTGTGGAATTTTATGCACTTGAGGAGAATCAGGACATCATAATAATAAGAGGTTACCAGTCTTACAATGCTCCGAATCAATACGTGGTTGCGGATAAAGTCACCGATTTATTCAAGAAATATCACGTAAAAAGGGTGATTTCGCTCGGTGCACAGGTAATAGAAGAGGGGATAACCGGTTGTGCGACCGACACAGCGTTATTGAAAGAGATGTATAAATACGGGATTAAGAAAACAAACGTAGATAGATTCATCGGCTTTTCGGGGCTTGTAGTTGCGATAGGGCGAGAGAAGGGACTGAAAGGCATTTGTTTGTTTGCAAACACCACGCAAAATTTGGCAAATCCGGAATATCCTGATTTTAATGCTGCGAAGGAATTGCTGGAAAAAATCAGTGAGATATTAGGAATCGCAGTAGATACATCGGATTTAGATGAAAGGGGGATGGCAGAGGGTAAAATAATAGAAGAGATGCAAGAACAGTGGCAGGGGCAGAGGCGAGAGCAGGAGGCAGAAGAACCGAGTGGATATGTGTGAGATAAAATGACAGGGGTTGCGCTTGAGGTTGAGGACAGGGTTGGTGAATCTGATGCAGAACAGAGAAACTATGAATTGGTATGCAAAGAAATAGCAGAGGTTATGGCGGAAACCGAGATAACCAGCGCAGAGAGCATAAATAAGTTAAAGAAGGAGATAAGCGGCAAATATGGGTTGCGCAGCATTCCGAGGAATTCGGATGTACTGAAATCGGCTGTGGATGAATCGAAACTAAAAGAGAGATTGAAACGTAAGAGAATGAGAACGGCATCAGGTGTTGCCCCTGTTGCCGTAATGACTTCTCCGTATCCCTGTCCACATGGAAAGTGCATAATGTGCCCGGGTGGTCCGTGCTCGGATTTCGAGTCACCACAGAGTTATGTAGGCAAGGAGCCAGCTGCCGCTCGTGCTGCTCAGCAGGTTTTCGACCCATACAAGCAAGTAAAAGTGAGGTTACATCAACTTGAGGAGATAGGTCACGATTTCGAGAAGGTTGATTTGATACTGATGGGTGGCACGCTAACCGCGAGACCGCTGGATTATCAGAGATGG
>Ga0114919_10001129_pt1 | contig 21435 bp, 19 predicted proteins | sample BlataG_FD_88682 | JGI IMG/M metagenome (GOLD analysis project Ga0114919, IMG submission 88682) | Deep subsurface microbial communities from Black Sea to uncover new lineages of life (NeLLi) - Black_00105 metaG | ecosystem: Environmental > Aquatic > Marine > Oceanic > Sediment | place: Atlantic... | reverse complement strand
ATTCAGTTAAACAGGGATTATCACGGGACCTAAGAAACGCTATTTTTTTTATTAAAATCATACTGCATGATCCGATTTTCCATCATTATCTGCATAAAGGAAATAATTAACCCAACAACTCAGTTTACCAGATTTATTTAGCAGCAGCTTCGTGTTTTGTCATTTGATATAGCTGCGGGTTACCGGATACAAAAAATGATTATTTCCGATTAATAACTCGCAACTCGTAACCCGGAACACCTGCGTGATAGGCAAACAAGTTAAAAAAGACGCATTATGGATAACGATAAATGCCGCTGTAGGGTTAATATGCTTTTGATCAGTGTGACGGATTTCACACCTATTATGTGATATATTTCATTGCGCTTGCCCTTGCCCCGATATATACTTGCGCCATTGCAGAGTTTTGGTTCATCAAGGTTGAAGTTATGATGAAATTCCTTTTAGATTGACACAAAAGTCTTAATTAAATATAGTTGTCCCGGCCAGGACGACTGGAAAAAATTGGAAATCACGAAACTAAAAAAATGATGAACTCGTAAAAAGTCCGCATTAGACAGTTTCGTAAATAATTCAGCCATAAATAACTACCTGGAAATGGTGTATAAGGAGGAAAAATGAAACGTCATCAAGCTGCAACAATAATTTTATTTTTAACAATAACCCTCTTAATGGCGGGCTGTGCCTCAGGGCCGGTTGTTGAGCGTAAAGCTGTGGATACGACCATTGACCTTAGCGGACGCTGGAATGATGCCGATTCAAGAATGGTATCTGAAGAAATGATAAAGGATTGTCTTAACCGGCCATGGCTTCAAAAATTCAAAATAAAACATGGAGGAGAACCCACGGTTATCGTTGGCCGTGTTAAAAACAGAAGTCATGAACATATCAATGTGCAAACATTTGTTAAAGATCTGGAAAGGGCTTTAATTAATTCAGGACAGGTTCAATTCGTGGCATCAAAGGGAGAAAGGTCAGGAATCCGGGAAGAGCGCAAGGATATGGCTAAGCATGCAACGGATGAAACCATGAAAGGCCCGGGCCAGGAGATAGGTGCGGATTTCATGCTGATAGGAGTGATTAATACCATTAGAGATGATATTGGCAAAAAAGCCGTCATGTATTATCAAACCAATCTTGAACTGATAAATCTTGCATCCAATATTAAGGTATGGATCGGTGAAAAGAAAATCAAAAAACTGATTAAAAAGAAAAATGTGAAATGGTAGGATGTTAAAATGATTTTATCGGCACAAAAAACCAAAGGAAAACTTTTAAGTCTTTTGCTGATGTTGATTTTTGGGGCTCTGCTTTTTTCATGCGCTCCTAAAGTCAAGCATTATCCGCTAATTAACCAGCATCTCTCCAATCAAAATTATGAACAGGCCCTACAAGTTATAAAAGACAATAAAGATGCTTACCCTAAACGAAATGCAGCACTCTACTATATGGAAGAAGGAATCCTTGCCCATTTCGCTTTGCGTTTTAAGGAAAGTAATGAAAGTCTTTCCAGAGCGGAACAGATTATAGATGAGTTGTATACCCGTTCAATTTCAAAGCAAACAGCTTCTTTTTTAATCAACGATAACACGATACCTTACAGAGGAGAAGACTTTGAGAGCGCCATGGTCAATCTTTTCATGGCCCTAAATTATGTTGGCCTGGGTCTTCGGGATGAAGCCCTTGTGGAGGCCCGAAAGGTAGATAACAAATTAAACATTATAAACAGCCGTTACCCTGAAGATAAAAAAAACGTTTATAAAGAAGATGCTTTTATTCGATTTCTGATGGGGGTTCTATACGAGGCTGACGGTCAGGACAATGACGCATTTATATCCTACAGAAAAGCGGAAGAAATTTACAGAACAGACTACCGTCAAAATTATGGTGTTTCCCCAACGGGTTTATTAATTAAAAACCTTCTTTCTTCAGCTAAAGCAATGGATTTTCAAGAAGAGCTAAGGGAAATACAGAGGCAATATTCGGATGTAACCTTCATGGATCCCGCCAAAAAAAAAGATATGGCAGAAATCTATCTGATTCACTATAACGGCTTAGGACCTGAAAAAGTTGAAAAACGCTGGGTAGTCCCACTTCCGGATGCATATATTGTCAAAGTGGTTTACCCAAAATTTCAAAAAAGACACTACCAGATTGTCCGGGGAGTAACGACATTGAAAAATGTCACCTCCGGGATGTCTTACCAGTTTTCCACTATCTTAATGGAAAATATTGGTTCCATTGCAGTTAAGAACCTGGATAATCGAACCGGCAGGATCAAAGCCAAGGCCATTCTCAGGGCAACAACCAAATACGCTGCCACCAAAGCTTCATCCAGGGCAGCCAAGAAGGAAGGGGGAGCCCTTGCCGGTCTACTGGTTCAGGTGGCCGGCAATGTCGCCAGTGCAGCGACTGAACAGGCGGATACTCGTCACTGGCGGTTATTGCCCGCTGAAATCAGAGTTGGCCAAATAGTGGTGCCGCCCGGAGAGTATGCGGGAAGAATTAATTTTGTCAATGCGTCCGGAACGATCATTACCTCAAGAGAAATTGAACACTTTACCATTGAAAGAGGAGAAAAGAAGTTTATTACATACAGAACATTGAATTAATAATAAATTCGTCAAATTTTAGGTTAAAACAAAGAGGATTCATATGAATCGATTGTGTATTCAAATTAAAATAGCAATGATACTGATTGCAATTCCGGCTCTGATATTACCGGGCTGCACACCTGGTAAAAAGCAGACGAAGATTCCGGCCCAAGAGATACAAGGTAGAGCCGACCGGGCATTTGAGGACCTATCTGCCCATGAAACGGGACAAAGCAAACCGTCTTCTTTTAAAGAAAAAAGAAATGAAAGTCTCTCACAGAAACAAGAAGTAAAACCGGAACCGTCTGCCGTTCGTGCCAGGAAAGGAAAACGGCCTGATTGGGTGGATGGGGAAAGCAGTGAATACCCTTCTTCTTTTTATATGACAGGTGTCGGTTATGCCCCTGACCGTCAAACAGCAGAAAATAAAGCCCGAGCTGAAATAGCTAAAATCTTCTTCAGTGAGATAGATGCTAGTAACCGTGCATACGAAGAATATTTACAGACCACCTATAAAGGGAAAGCAAAGACAAGAGAAAGTATCAGTATTGAAGATATTACCAAAGTCTCCACTCAAAAAGTTCTTTCCGGAGTAACGATCGCCCTGGTTTACCAACAAAGCAAGCCTGATAAACTTTTTTATGCCCTTGCCATACTGGACAGGGCACAATCGAAAAGAATACTCAAACAAAAAATTGAGCAACTCGACCAGGATATACAAAAACTTCTTACAGATAGCCGGATAGAAAAAGATAAATTGATTCAAATAAAATATCTTAACATCTGTATCGAAAAACATATTATCAGGCAGGCATATAATGCCGAACTTCGTATTGTGACTCGCTCCGGAGAGGGCATACCTCCTTTAATCAGCTTCACAGGAATTAAAAACCAATTGACGGACATTTTACTCAGAGACTTTCTGATCGCACTCTCTGTTAAAGGTACCAGATCTTCGGATATCAAGGAAGCTCTGGTTGAAGCCCTAAATAAAAAAGGATTTTCTGTATCAGATGATTTTTCAAATGCAAGTGTTGTGATAAGGGGTAATGTAAATATCAGGCCCTTTGAACAAGGATCTTCAGAATGGAAATTTGTCCGTTGGAAAGCATATTTTGATTTGGTTGATCAGCAGGGTGGCGCTGTATTCGGTAGTATCAAAAAAACAGGAAAAGAAGGGCACGTAAATGTTTCCCAGGCAGAAGAACGAGCAGTTAGAAAAATAAGAAATATCCTTGCAACAGATATTGCTGATGATATAACCAAGTATATTTATTCTCAGGGCAAATAATCTGACAAGAACTTTTTTCAATATCCAGTTACATTTGCCACTTTTTATACTTAAGACATTCAGGTTAAAATAACATACTATTACGAAAGGAGGTGAAAGGCGATGAACAAATTTAAATCGAGTTACCTGTTAATACCAGCTGTAATTTCTGCTCTATTTTTAATTGTCAGCGCTCAGGCTTTTGCCTTTACCCCCAGGGAGATTTACCAAAAGACAGGACCAGGGGTTGTCCTTATCCTATCATCAGAAGGTTCCGGGATGGGCAGTGTTGGAACAGGATCAATCATCAGGGAAGACGGCCTTATTATCACCAATGCTCATATTTTTGTCAAACAGGGATCTTCAAAACTGAAATCTGATATTGCGGTCTTTCTGAAACCTGAGAGGGTGACCGGAAACCATAAAAAAGATCTCTCTCAAAAATACAGAGGCAGGATGGTATCATACGATATACCACTGGATCTTGCTCTTATTAAAATAGTGGATATTAACAAACCACTTGCCAGAGTTGATTTTGCCGAAGCTGAGAATGTTGGTATCGGCGATAAAGTTTATGCAATCGGGCATCCCGAACAAGGCGGCTTATGGAGTTTAACGACAGGAGTGATCAGTGCTTTCCGCGTAAATTATGGCGGAGTTCCCGGCAAGGATCTTTTCCAGACGGATGCAAGTATCAATCGTGGTAATTCAGGAGGTCCCCTTTTAGATGAAGGGGGGGTTATGGTTGGAATTAATTCCATGATTGCAAGAAAGGCTGCTGACGGTTTAACCATCACAGACGTTAATTATTCTATCAGGTCGAATGTTGCGATTAAATGGTTAAACAGTTTAGGATATCACTTTGTCGCAAAAAAAGAGACCGTTGCAGTTGCTCCAGAGCCGGTCAAAGAAAAGACCGTTCAGCCAAAAGAGCCGACTCCGGCTCCCAAAGCCGAACCGGTTAAAGAAGAACCTCGAAAGGAAGCAATGGCAAAGCCGGAACCGGTCAAAGAAAAACCGGTTCAACCTGAGCCTAAAGCAGTTCAACCTGCAAAACCCAAAGAAAAACCGGTTCAACCCAAACCAAAGGCAGTTCAACCTGCAAAGCCTAAGGATAAACCGGAAAAACACGGCGTCGATAAAATACTTACCGGCATAAAACCGTATAAACTGACCGGACTGCTGAGAGACATGCAGGAAATGGAAGACATGATGGATGATATGAAGGGAAAAGTCATAAAATTTAAAAAAGGAAAAAACTAAGGAGGGAATCATGAAAACAAAAAAACTATTTGTGCTTTTTATCACTTTGTCAATGGGAATCCTGCTGATTGCAGGCTGTGCAACAAGTCCTAAACCGAGCGCCGACCCGGCTTCACTGGGGCCGGCCTGGGTTATGAAGGGAAGCGGAGCTTTTGATGTGCAAAAAGGGAAAGTTTTTTATGGCGTGGGTGTTGCTTCCGGCATCAAGAACAAAGCACTTTTAAGGCAAACTGCCGATAACAGAGCCCGTGCTGAAATTGCAAAGACCATGGAAACTTACGTAGCAACCCTTGCTAAAGACTACATGGCCTCTACCACTGCAGGAGATATGTCAAAATCTTCGGAAGAGCAGCATGTGGAAACAGCTTTGAAAACCTTCTCAAAGACAACTCTCCACGGTGCGGAAATCGTTGATCGGTGGATGGATCCCACAGACGGGTCTGTGTATGCTCTATGTGAACTCGATCTTTATTCTTTCACGGATGCTCTCGAGAAAAACAAGGAGCTCGACAAACAGGTTCAAGATTATGTTAGGGAAAATGCCGAAAAATTACACGGTGAAATGGAAGCATTAGAAAATAAATAAAAACTTTTTTTCCAGGCCACCACTCGAGTTCCTTCGCTTCGGTGGCCTGGAAACATTACCGAGTGTCCGCCTCATTTCTTACCTGCAACAAACCAGAGATATAAAAAGCTGCAATTACAGCTCCGATATTAACTAAATATAACGCTATATTAATGGTAAATGACTGTTGTCTTAAATAGCTTTACTTAAGTGTTTTTTCCTGCTATTTTTCAACTATATCATCTAATTTACAGGAGTTATCCTTTCTTTTGAATAAAATCGGAATTGTAGTAAAAGCAGATAAAAAAGCCGGAAAAAAAGCGGACGAGCTTGAAAAATGGCTGCGTGCTAAAGAAGTTGAAATTATAAGGCAAGAAAGTCTGCCACCCGGCCGTCAACATTTTGGAAAATCAGTATCTTTTGCCCCTTCTGATTTGCTTTGTATTTTTGTTCTTGGCGGAGACGGAACATTTTTAAGCGCCGTTCGATGGATTGGTAACCAGGATATTCCGATCCTTGGAGTTAAATTTGGTGAAGTCGGTTTTTTGGCAGAAACAGTAGAAGAGAACCTTTTTTCTGTAGCCGAATCCATTTTAAATAATGACTTTACCACAACACCCAGAATGCGGCTTCTGGTGAAAGTTGTCAGGTCAGGACAAAAAATCGCTGAAGAAACAGTACTTAACGATGTTGTCATAAACAAAGGGGCGCTGGCCAGGCTTGCACATATAAAAACATATATCGATGATCACTATCTGACTACTTACCGGGCGGACGGACTTATTGTATCAACTCCAACCGGTTCAACCGCATATTCGCTGGCTGCCGGCGGGCCTGTTATGCACCCTTTAGTCCCAGGAATTTTAATGACACCGATTTGTCCTTTTACACTTACGAATCGTCCTTTGATCATTCCCGACTCAGCAACAATAACAATCAGGCTGGAAAAAAAATCTTCGGATATTATGCTGACTTTTGATGGCCAGGAAGGTCTCAAAATCAGTGAGCAGGATACGGTTATCATCCAAAAGAGCTCGCGTCCCATCTGCATGATAACATTACCGGATCAGCATTATTTTGATGTTTTAAAAGCAAAGCTGCGATGGAGCGGAGGACGTGTTTAAATATCGTCCCTTAAAAAGGCTATCAAAGATCTCGAATTGCAAAAGATAATTCACTTGTCCTGACGGACGGAAAGGAGATAAGAATGCCGGATGTAGATCAAATGAAAGAGGGAAAGAAGTATTATACAGATGTCCCTCAGAAGACTGAAGGATTTTTCCTCAAGGGATCAAATTCTCTTGATTGGGGGATGAAGAACAGGCTCGCCCGTATCTTCAATCCTGAAACCGGCCGTACAGTCATGCTGGCTGTTGACCATGGCTATTTCCAGGGGCCCACAACCGGCTTGGAGCGTATTGATATCAATATTCTTCCTCTTGTCCCTTATGCAGATACACTTATGCTTACAAGGGGAATACTTAGAAGTATTGTTCCGCCATCAACTGCAAAGTCTATTGTCCTTCGTGTTTCAGGTGGTACAAGCATACTCAGCGAACTTTCCAATGAAGAAATCGCTGTGGATATTGAGGAATCCATACGTCTCAATGTGTGCGCCATGGCTGTGCAAGTTTTCATTGGTGGGGAACATGAAAAACAGTCTATAATAAATATGACAAAAATGGTAGACATTGGAAACCGCTATGGCATCCCAACCCTTGCGGTAACCGCGGTGGGCACTGATATGGCGCGTGATGCCAGGTATTTCAGACTTGCGACAAGGATCTGCGCTGAACTGGGAGCGCATTATATTAAATCATATTATATTGAAGACGGTTTTGAGACTGTCACTTCCTCCTGTCCTGTTCCCATTGTCATGGCCGGAGGCAAAAAGATCCCTGAACTTGATGCCTTGACGATGGCCCATAATGCCATACAGCAAGGGGCAAGCGGAGTCGATATGGGGCGAAATATTTTCCAGTCCGACTCTCCCGTTTCCATGCTCCAGGCCGTGAGGGCCGTCGTGCACAATAATGAAACACCACAAAAGGCTTTAGACCTTTACAATACCTTAAAAAATCAGGAGAGGGCAAACAAATGAACATTCAACATCGAACGTCCAACGTCGAATTTTGAATAAGGTATTTTGCCAATTTGTAGATAGGCGGAGCGAAGCGATTTCATTATTTGACGTTCAGCGTTCAATGTTCGATGTTAAAAAAACGACAAAAACTTTTTCGCTTGATCAGATATAGCCAGATAACTCTGACCTGGCTCAGAAAACCAGGTTTATAAAGTCAATATTAATAGGATCAAACTGTGATAAGCGCCTTTAATGAAACTGCTGCCAAGGAATTTGTCGGGCATTATTCCGACATTCCCGAAGAATTAGCACTTCGGATTTACACTTCTCACCTGATTGGCAGAAATCCTGATTTAGTACTTCACGGTGGTGGCAACACTTCGGTCAAATTAAACCAAAAGAATATTTTTAAAGAAAATCAGGAAATCCTTTACGTTAAGGGAAGTGGAGTCGATCTGGCAACCATTGAACCGGAAGGGTTTTCCGGTTTGGACCTCTCTTTTCTTCGAAAACTCCGAAATCTGGATAGCCTTTCAGATGACGAGATGGAAAATCAGTTGGAACTTCGAAAGGTTGAATCGTCCTCGCCAAACCCCTCTGTTGAAGCGCTTCTCCACGCTTTTCTCCCACATAAATATATTGACCACACTCACGCCGATAGCGTGCTTATTTTAACCAACTTAAAGCATGGAAGGTCTCTGATTAAAGAAGCTCTTGGGTCAAAAGTTTCTGTTCTTCCTTATACCATGTCCGGTCTTCCTCTGGCAAAAGAGGTTGTTTCACAATATGAAAAAAATACTGATGTAGAGGCCATTGTCATTTTAAATCACGGGATTTTTACTTTTGGCGAGGATCCCCGGACCTCCTATGAAAGAATGATTGAATATGTGAACAAAGCGGAGTCGTTTATTAAGAAAGAAATGCGGGGTAAAGCTTTGATTACCCCCCGCACCGATATTTCCTCTTTTAAAAATATGGAGGCCGCACCTGCCCGGGTCGCTCAAACGCTGCGTGGTGTGTGCGCCCATCAAGCCTCGAATGGAAACCTGCGTCGATTTTACGCTGAAACCCGAAATGAACCTGATTTGCTAAACTTTTCTCTTTCCAGGGAAGCTCAGACCCTTTGCACTTCAGGCGTTCTTACCCCCGATCACGCGATTCGCACAAAAAACAAGATGGTATATATTGAGTCTGTTCCGGATAATGACAATGATCTTAAAGATGTAATAAAGCAAAACGTGGAAAGCTTCAAACAGTATTATCATCAATATTTTCAAAAACAGCTGAAAAACAAAGGAATTGATCGAAAAGAGCTTGACCCTTATCCACGTGTTTTTCTTATTGCAGGACTGGGATTGATTAGCCTCGGGTTCACCCGTAAAGATGCCCGAATAGCCGCTGATATCGCTGAGCACACAATCCGTGCCAAACTCAATGCCGGCGCACTGGGTGAGTATATCCCTATTGTTGATTCCCATATTTTTGACATGGAATACTGGAGCTTACAACAGAGGAAATTGCATTTGTCCTCCTCTACCCCCCTGCTCCAGGGACAAGTTGCTGTGATTACGGGTGGTGGTGGTGCAATTGGGTTTGGAATAGCTGATCGATTGCTTGCCACCGGTGCCGTCGTGGTACTATCCGATATTGACGAACCCCGTTTGCAGAAAGCTCGATCAATCCTGGTTGAAAAATACAGCGAAAGCCAGGTGGAAATTATCGCCTTCGACGTTACAAATTATCCTTCCGTGGAAAAAGCGTTTGATAAAATCAGTCGCAAACTCGGCGGGATCGATATTGTTATACCCAACGCAGGCATAGCTCATGTAGCGAGGATTGAAGATCTTGACCCGGATAAATTCGATCAGGTCATTGCCGTCAATCTAAAGGGAACTTTCACCACCATAAAAGCCTCTATACCTGTTTTTAAAAGACAGGGAACAGGGGGAAATATCGTAGTGATCAGTTCAAAAAATGTTTTTGACCCCGGCGTTGCCTTCGGAGCTTACAGCGCTTCAAAAGCCGGAGCCCACCAAATCTCAAAAATTGCAGCGCTGGAACTGGCAGAGCTTGGGGTTCGGGTCAATATGATCAACCCTGACGCTGTATTTGGAGATGAAGAAATATCTTCCAAACTTTGGGATCTTATAGGGCCGGACAGAATGAAGTGTCGAGGGCTTGACTGCCAGGGATTAAAAGAGTACTATCGCAACAGAAATCTGCTGAAGGCAAGTGTACTGGCAGAGCATGTCGGCAATGCTGTTGTTTTTTTTGCCGGCAACCAAACTCCCACTACCGGTGCATCACTCCCTGTGGACGGAGGAATTCCTGCAGCCTTTCCAAGGTGAGCATTGTTGCTGCTGTGTTATTGACTTATTAAAAATTTAACGTATAAAATGCAGAAAGGTTAACAGGGTTTTTGCCAACAACTCATTAAACAGTGAAAATATGAAAAAATTATCTGCTTTCACAATATTTATTTCGGTTTTATTTGTCTTCTTTACCACATATGGATTCTGTGAAAAAAACAAAGAGGCAATAGAATATATGCAAAACGGCCAGATTAACTGGACAACAGGGATTGTTCAGGCAAAAGGTGTTGGAACTCCTTTAAAAAAGAGCTCTGGCAATGCATCTGTTTCAAGCATGAAAATCCTGTCGGATTCAAAGAATAACGCCAAGCACAACATGCTGATAACTGTACAAAATGTCAGGATCAATTCAGTAAAAAAGGCGGAAAATTATGCAACAATAAATGATTCAGTCGCAAAACAGCTGGAAGAGATAATTTACAAGGCCCCTGAAAATGAGACAATGAGACAATATATGTCGGATGGAACCGTTGAAGTTTATTTGCAATTGAGTTTGTATGGAGGCTTTGCCCAGCTTTTTCTTCCTCAGGAAATAAAACAGATAGAATCGATTAAGCAGGTGGCCATCGGGGGGGGAAAATCTTCCTTACAGCCATCCAAGACTTCCGATTTAAAAAATTACACAGGTCTGGTGGTGGATGCTACGGGCATATCCGTAAATCCTGCCATGGCCCCCAGGCTGCTGGATGAAGACGGTAAGGAGGTTTATGGAGCAGCCTTTGCCAGTCGGGAATTTGCTGTACAAAAAGGTATGAGCGGTTACTCAAAGGATTTTAAAACCGCAAAAACCAGCCCCAGGGTGGGAAATAATCCATTATCAGTAAAAGGGTTAAGAACCACAGGCCCTGGGAACTGCGACATTGTAATCAGTAACGCGGACGCTTCCATCCTTCGAAACTCTTCCGAACATCTTGCATTCCTGAAAAAATGCCTGGTTATTATTGTTCTAAAGTAAACCGGCAACGTAACTTATCAACTCTAATCAGCCACCACCTATAGAACCTGTGGTATGAAAAGATCTCGGAAAGGAGACATGCCTGTACTGGACTCATCAGAATAAAAATTCGAATAATACCGTTTACCGAAAAGATTTACAACGAAGTTGCACTACGCTGCAAACGGGGTTAATACCTGTAATGATCCGGCTTAAAAGGCCCCTGTACCGGCACACCGAGATAATTCGCCTGAAACTGATTCAGCTTTGTAAGCTTAACTCCAAGTCTGCCAAGATGCAGTCTGGCTACTTCCTCATCCAGTTCCTTGGGAAGCGTGTAAACTTTTAGTTCATGCTTCTTTGCTGCGAGCTGCATTTGTGCCAGGCATTGATTGGTGAAACTGTTACTCATAACAAAACTGGGGTGCCCTGTTGCACAACCCAGGTTTACCAGCCTTCCTTCCGCCAGAAGGATCAGAGAGCGCCCTGATTTAAGTCTCCACCTGTCAACCTGGGGTTTAATCGTCTCTTTTGTACATTCCTGATTATCGGTCAGATACGCCATCTCAATTTCATTGTCAAAATGGCCGATATTGCAGATGATCGCTTCGTTTTTCATTTTTTCCATGTGTTTACCGGTGATCACATGGTAACATCCTGTTGCGGTAACAAAAATGTCCCCGATGGGAGCCGCATCTTCCATGGTTATCACTTCAAAACCCTCCATAGATGCCTGAAGAGCACATATTGGATCAATTTCCGTAATTAAAACCCGCGCGCCGAATCCCCGCATTGACTGGGCACACCCTTTTCCGACATCACCGTAACCGCATATCACTACCACCTTACCGGCAATCATAATATCCGTGGCACGCTTAAGACCGTCAGCAAGTGATTCCCGGCATCCATAAAGATTATCGAACTTTGATTTTGTTACCGAGTCATTCACGTTGATGGCAGGAAAGAGAAGTTCCCCGCTCTTTGCCAGGTGGTAAAGCCTGTGAACGCCAGTGGTGGTCTCCTCTGAAACACCACGAATTTTTGATGCAATATTAGTCCAGAATTTTGGGTCACGCTCGTAACTTACTTTAAGGCGCTCCATAAGACATTTCATGTCAAGGCTGTCGTATTGCTTTTCGAGTAATGCCGGGTCTTTTTCAACAGCCGCTCCCTGGTGAACGTAGAGAGTAGCATCCCCACCGTCATCTACAATAAGATCCGGTCCGGTGCCGTCGGGCCATGTCAAAGCCTGTTCAGTGCACCACCAGAATTCATCAAGGGTTTCTCCTTTCCAGGCGTAGACAGCGGCCAGATCTGCTTTTGCAACTGCAGCGGCAGCGTGGTCCTGTGTTGAAAAGATATTACACGTGGCCCAGCGAATATCTGCACCAAGCTCTTTTAGTGTTTTGATCAGCATGGCAGTCTGGATGGTCATGTGAAGACTTCCCATAATTTTCATTCCTTTGAACGGCTTTTCAAAACCATATTTTTCCCGAACCGCCACCAGACCAGGCATTTCATTTTCTGCAAGAGCCATTTCTTTGAAACCAAGATCCGCCAGTGAAACATCGGCTACTTTATATGGAAGTGAAGGATCGACTTCGAGAAAGCCACTTGAAACTTCCTTTATTTTTGGTAAAGTCATTTTTTGTTCTCCCTGAATGAGTTCACAGCTCATAGCTGATTGCTCATAGTTAATAATACTTCTTCAAGCGGGATTAAGGAGCTGAGGTCTCTTTTGCCATGAGCCCCGTCCGCGAGACGCTGCCCGCTAAACATCATTTCGATGAATGTAAATTGTAGTTAATTTCAAAGTTTTTTTATTTCAACAATTTTCCAATTACAGTCCTGCCTTTTCTCTCATCTCCTCGGCTTTGTTGGTTTTTTCCCACGTGAACTCAGGCTCGTTTCGACCAAAATGACCGTAAGCCGAAGTTTTTCTGTAAATCGGCCGTAAAAGGTCAAGATATTCGATAATCGCAGCAGGTCTTAGGTCAAAAACCTCTTTAACTATTTCTTTCACACGACCTTTTGGAATTACACCCGTTCCCATAAGGTCAACCATAATGGAGACCGGCTCCGGCACACCGATGGCATATGCAACCTGCAATTCACATTTTTTTGCAAGACCGGCTGCAACGACGTTTTTCGCAATATGTCTGCCCATATACGATGCGCTGCGGTCCACCTTTGACGGGTCTTTGCCTGAAAAGCATCCACCGCCATGGCTTCCTTGCCCACCGTACGTATCAACTATAATTTTACGGCCTGTAACTCCGCAATCCCCCATGGGTCCGCCGATCACAAACTTTCCTGTTGCGTTTATAAAATAGCGGGTGTCGCCATCAATCATTTCCTTAGGAATCACCTTTTTTATAACTTCTTCTATTATAGCCTCTTTCAATTCATCATAGGTGACATCCGGTTTGTGCTGTGCAGCAATTACAATCGTATCAATACGTTTGGGCGTACCATTTTCATATTCGATGGTTACCTGGGACTTACCGTCAGGTCTTAAAAAGTCAAGGGCTCCGTTTTTTCGAACAACGGAAAGACGTTTGCATAACTTGTGAGCTAATATGATGGGCATGGGCATCAGTTCAGGTGTTTCATCAGTGGCAAAACCAAACATAAGGCCCTGGTCTCCTGCACCCTGTTCTTTGTAAAGTCCCTCCCCCATGTTTACCCCCTGAGCAATATCCACCGATTGGTGGTCGATACTGGTAATTACCGAGCAGGTTTGCCAGTCAAAACCCATTTTGGATGAATGGTAGCCAATTTCACGTATAGTATCCCGAACTACCTTGGGCATATCCACATAGCAGTCAGTTGTTATTTCACCGGCAATAAAGGCAAGTCCTGTTGTCACTAAAGTCTCACAGGCAACCCTGCAGTTTTTATCCTGCTCAATGATTGCATCGAGTATGGAATCAGATATCGCGTCTGCGACTTTGTCCGGGTGCCCTTCTGTGACGGATTCAGATGTAAAAAAGAATTGTTCGTTAGCCATAAAAGTCTCCTTTGTTTTTGTCTTATAGGAACCATATCGTCAAAACTTTATCGAAATGATGGAGATGGTTATTCGTTATTACGGATTAAGTATTATATTATCTATCAAGCGAGTCCTTCCCACGTTTACCGCAAGGGCCATAAGTGCCGGTTTGTCGATCGTTTTAATGTCTTCGAGGCATTCGAGATCACATATTGAAATATAATCTATTCTGGTCTCAGGGTGTGAAGTGATCATCTTAGTTGCAGCCTGTATGATTTCGTTTGCATCCTTAACTCCGCTTTTGAGCAAAGTTTTAGCCTTTACCAGGGATTTGTAAAGCGTTAGCGCAGATGGCCTCTGCTTTGGTGTCAGATAGTTGTTTCTTGAGCTCATGGCAAGGCCGTTGGGTTCTCTTACTGTAGGGCCGGCGACGATTTTAATGTCAAAATTCAGATCGCGCACCATTCGACGAATAACTGTAAGCTGTTGATAATCCTTTTCGCCGAAAATGGCAACATGGGGTTTGACGATGTTAAACAGCTTTGCAACAACCGTTGCAACACCTTTAAAAAATACAGGCCTTGAGAGTCCGCAAAGATGATTGGGAAGTTTTTCCAACTCTAAATATGTCTGGAATCCTTCCGGGTATAATTCCAGGCTATCGGGTGTAAAAACAGCATCCACGCCCTCTTTCCCGGCGAGTTCAATATCCCTTTCAAAATCCCGGGGGTATGATTCAAAATCTTCTTGCGGACCGAACTGGGCAGGATTAACAAAAATGCTTATGACAAGGTCATCACATAGTTCACGCCCTTTTCTCATCAGTGAAAGATGTCCTTCATGGAAAAAACCCATGGTAGGAACAAGTACAATTGATTTGCCCTGACACCTGATTTGCTCTGAGCGTTTTTGTATCTCTTCTGCTTTGTGTATTACCTTAATGCTTTTACCTCAATAATCGGTTTGCTGAAGCAACTAAACTAAAACAGGAACATATAAATGTCAATATGTGATGGAATATGATATTTTACGATTTGCTCTTGCTTTGGCGTGATGACTTTTTTTATTCTCACTTAATTTGTTTGACATATCAGAACTCTTTTTTTATATTTCGCGCCAGGCAAAAACACGTTTATAACGTCTATCATTTTTATCTTTAATACCGAAAGGAGTCTTTAAAATGAAAAAATATTTTCTAATCGGCCTTTTGCTTTCCGTAATGCTTGTTTTTGGTTGCAAGACTACCCAGTCAACCTCTTCAAAATCGGTATCTAAACCGGTTGCTCCAAAAAATTCGGTTTCCGTCTATGTTCTGGTGGACAGGGGAATTAAGGCGAACATGAATGCTTTCATCAAGTCACAGTACAATTCTGTTGGCCTGTGGATGGAAAACAATCTTGTCGAGACACTTGAGAAAACCGGATATAAGCCGTACCTCATACAAAATAGAAAGGCTTACAAACACGGTCCGGGAAAATACCTGCTCAAAGTTATAATCACAAACTTTGGAGGAGGTACTCCAGGTGTACGAATTGGATGGAGATATAGAGGCGGTGGTGTTGAAACTTTAGATACCCGTTACGAGTTGTTCGGCAAAAGTTCAAAACCTTTTCTTGCCAAAACCCATGGAACAAGTTCCAGTAGGGGATGGCGACGCTGTGCAAAAAAATTAAACGAGGATACTGTGCTGGCTGTCACCGAAAGGTTAAACAAAATTAAATAACACCAAATGTCCATCTTTCAAACAAATAGAAAAAAATTTAATTTCTGGCAGAATCATTCATTGCATTACCTGGAAATGGCATTTCGCTCTGATAAGCGGGAAGTCATTAATCACCCGGACGGGTATGGAAAAAGAACCGGACAGTGCGGTGATACTGTTGAAATATTTTTAACTGTGCGAAATAAAAAAATAGAGTCGGTATCTTTTCAAACAGACGGCTGTATGAATACCAATGCCTGTGCCAACACTTTGGTCTGCCTGGCTGAAGGTATGGAAATCGAACAGGCATGGGGAATCACGCCTGAAGATGTCATTGATTATCTCGGAACATTGCCCTCTGAAGAATCCCACTGCGCTGAAGTTGCGGTGGGCGCTCTTTACCTTGCTCTGGCCAATTTGCGGGAACTGGATCGCTGTCCCTGGAAAAAGCCTTACCAGCAGCATATGATTAAAAGCAGGTAAAAAGGGACGTTTTGAAACTGCCTTAGGCAATAGATTTTTTCATTTATTCTTGACATGAATTTGCAAGTTGTTTATAGACTTCTTTCCAAAGAAGGTGCTTTGACTTTGCCAGTGGATAAAGACTGATTTCATTTATTATACTCTGGGATGGAAATCAACAGGGATGGGACTGAAAAAATTATTAGAAAAGAAAAAATCCGCCATTATTAAAGACTGGTTTGAAGCGGCTGCTGCTACTTATGCTCCTGACACGGCTGATTTTTTTAAAAGGCAGAAAGATCCTTTTGCAAACCCTGTAGGAAATACCATCTTTAACGGTTTAAAAAAACTGTTTGATGAACTTCTTTTACAGATGAATCATGAAGAAATTAAGTTCTGCCTGGATCCTCTCATTAGAATAAGAGCTGTTCAGGATTTTTCCCCATCAAAAGCCACATCATTTATCCTTTCTTTAAAAAAAGTTATTACTACAAATTTGCAAAAAGAGCTTCGCGACATTCAGATCTTAAATGAATTCTTACAATTCGAATCAAAAATCGACACTTTAAGTCTGATTGCTTTTGATATTTATGTTGAATGCAGAGAAAAAATATACGAATTAAAGGTAACTACGGAAAGAAACAAAATATATAGTGCGTTTGCAAGAGCCGGTTTAATTGATGAGGCTCCTGAGAATGGACCTGATCTTAAAGCGTTATAATAATACAGGCGCCTGGTAGCAAAAAATATGTCATCATTTATTGGATGTTGTCATGGAGCCCTTAGTGAGGTAACGTTATATGAATGTAAAATACCTTTATTCCCTCATTGCTGTCGTTGTTCTCTTCCTGATTTCATATATTGGAGTTGAAGCCCTGGGTCTTCAGATTCTTTTTGGAATCGTCATTCCCTATATGGCCATTATTATATTTATCGCCGGGTTTATTTACCGGGTTATGGGATGGACACGTTCGGCAGTTCCCTTTAAAATTCCTACAACATGCGGTCAGCAGAAAACACTCCCCTGGATCAAACCAAACAGCATCGACAACCCGACCACTAAAGGAGGGGTTGTTATCCGGATGATTCTGGAGATTCTGTTTTTCCGGTCATTATTCAAAAATACCCGGATGAGCCTGAAAGAGGGATCAAAGCTTTCCTATCAGCTGGAAATCTTTTTATGGCTGGGGGCGCTGGCTTTTCACTGGTCATTTCTTACCGTTATAGTCAGGCATCTTCGATTTTTTACCGAGCCGGTTCCTTTTTTAATTCAGTTGCTGGAAAAGATGGACGGATTTTTCCGTATAGAGATTTTATATGATGTAGTTAAATGGGGCCTGCCCGGTGTATATTTGTCCGGGATTGTCCTGCTGGCAGCGGTTACCTATCTGTTTTTAAGAAGAGTCTTTATTCCCCAGGTCAGGTATATTTCCCTTGCCGCAGACTTTTTCCCGCTCTTTTTAATTTTCGGCATCGCTTTAACCGGTATCCTGATGCGTTATTTTACCAAGGTAAATATCGTAGAAATAAAAGAATTCGCCATGGGCCTGATTACCTTTCGTTTTACCATTCCGGAAGGAGTCGGAGGCATCTTTTATGTTCATCTCTTTTTTGTCAGTATTCTTCTGGCATATTTTCCATTCAGCAAGCTCATGCACCTGGGAGGAATATTCTTAAGTCCTACAAGAAATCTGACCACAGACACCCGAGCCAGAAGACACGTCAATCCGTGGAATTATCCGGTTCATACTCATACTTACGAAGAGTATGAAGACGAATTCAGGGAAAAAATGATCGAAGCCGGACTGCCGGTGGACAAGGAGCCTGTTGCAAAGGAACCGGAAGAACCAAAAGAACAAGAGGAAATAAAGGAACAAGAGGAAAAGGAGTAATCTATGTCAGCTGTTCCAACACCAGAAGAAATGTTAAAGATGGATCACCGTCCTTCTCAAACAGGATGGATGGAAACCCCAACTACTATTAGAAAAGGTATTGCATGCTACGCCTCAAATCCTAAAAGCGTCGAATATCTTGGGCTTCCCTACCCAAGAACATGGAGCTGTTTCGACGAAGACTGGCAACTTCCTGAAAACTGGAAAGAGATTATTTTCGAAGGGTTCAGAGAACGGCTCGAAAGGTTTCGATCTTTTAAAGTGTTCATGGATATTTGTGTAAGGTGCGGAGCATGTGCCGATAAATGCCATTTCTTTATAGGAACAGGCGACCCAAAAAATATGCCGGTTTTGCGGGCCGAACTACTTCGTTCCGTATATCGTAACGACTTTACAACAGCAGGAAAGATTCTTGGCAAAGTTGCCGGTGCAAGACCTCTTACACTCGATGTTTTAAAAGAGTGGTGGTATTATTTCTTTCAGTGCACTGAATGCCGGCGATGCTCTGTTTTCTGTCCTTATGGTATCGACACAGCAGAAATAACCATTATGGGCAGGGAACTTCTTAACCTTATAGGTCTTAATATTGACTGGGTTGCAACACCTGTGGCCAATTGCTACCGGACAGGGAACCATCTGGGAATTCAGCCCCATGCGTACAAGGATATGCTGGATTTTTTTACTGATGAGATTGAGGAAATCACCGGAGTCAGGGTTAACCCTCAATTTAATAAAAAGGGTGCGGACATCCTGTTTATTACCCCTTCCGGCGATGTGTTTGCCGATCCGGGAACCTTCACATGCATGGGATACATGATGCTGTTTCACTTTCTGCAGGAAAAGTATGGCTTTGATATCACTTGGAGCACCTATGCATCAGAGGGCGGAAATTTCGGCTTTTTCACATCTCATGAAACCATGAAGCGGCTCAATGCCAAGATGTATGCGGAAGCAAAAAGACTTGGAGTAAAGTGGATTTTGGGTGGTGAATGCGGCCACATGTGGCGGGTCATCAACCAGTATATGGATACCATGAACGGTCCCGCCGATTTTCTTGAAGAACCGGTTTCTCCGATAACCGGAACCAAGTTTGAAAACGCTAAATCTACCAAGATGGTACATATTATGGAGTTCCTTGCTGACCTTATCAAGCACGGCAAACTCGATCTCGATCCCAGCCGGAATGACCACATAACGGCAACCTTTCATGATTCCTGCAACCCTGCCAGAGGTATGGGGCTTTTGGAAGAGCCGCGATATGTTATCAAAAATGTTTGCAATAATTTTTATGACATGCCGGAAAATACAATCCGGGAACAGACATTCTGCTGCGGCAGCGGGGCCGGCTTAAACGCTGGTGAAGATATGGAACTGAGGATGGCAGGCGGACTTCCCAGGGCTAATGCCGTAAAATATGTTCATGAAAAATTCGGTGTAAATATGCTTTCAACTATATGCGCAATCGACCGGGCTGTCCTTCCTGATCTCATGTCCTACTGGGTTCCCGAAGTTGACGTCACCGGTGTTTGTGAACTGGTGGCCAATGCGCTGAATTTGCCCGGACAAAAAGAAAGAACGCTTGACCTGCGCGGGGAAGAACTGCCGGGAATAGAAGGTGATACGGAGGGTGGTGCTGATGAATGATAAAAAAATTATCATTGCCGGTTTAATTATTTTTATCGCAATTATACTGTTTCCTTTCTGGTATGGCCTGCTGAAAGCCGCTCCCGCACCTGAGCTCAAATTGACGGATAAGGCAAAGGCTGCCAAAGAGTGCGTTCGGCCCACAGAATATATGAAAACAGATCATATGCAGCTACTTGACGAATGGAGACATTCGGTTGTAAGAAATGCCAAGAGAGTTTATGTTAACAATAGCGGCAAGGAATTTAACATGAGTCTTTCAAATACCTGTCTTGATTGTCACTCAAACAAGGCGGATTTTTGTGATAAATGCCACAACTATGCTTCGGTAGATCCTTATTGCTGGGATTGCCATATCGATAACCCGAAGGAGATAAAGTGATGAAAAGCAGTAGAAGACGCTTTTTGCAAATAGCAGGTATCTCAGCCCTGGGTTTGGGAGCAAAACCTGTTCTGGATGCATTTGCCAAAGAAGACCTTGGCGACAAACCGGAAGTTCAAATTTTACAAAGTGATAAGGCCCTGAAAGCCAAACAGTGGGCCATGGTCATCGATACCCGGAAATTAGAATCGACAGAAGCTCTCGATCCCATAATTAATGCCTGCCATAAAATTCATAATGTTCCGACCAAGCTCGAAGATAAGCGGCATGAAGTTAAGTGGATATGGGAGGAAGGATATCACCACGCTTTTCCTGGAAAGGCGAACAGATTCCTTGATGAAAAGGTAGAGCGTACGCCCTTTCTGGTTCTTTGCAATCACTGTGAAAATCCGCCATGTTGTCGGGCCTGCCCTACCGGAGCGACGTTTAAAAGAGAAAGCGACGGTATAGTACTCATGGACTTTCACCGGTGCATCGGGTGCAGGTTCTGTATGGCAGCATGCCCATTCGGTTCAAGAAGTTTTAATTTCAGGGATCCCCGTCCGTTTATAGAGGTGACAAACAAGGAATTCCCAACACGAATGAAAGGGGTTGTCGAAAAGTGCAACTTTTGCGCTGAGCGGCTGGCTGTCGGTAAAATGCCTGCCTGTGTGGAAGCATCCAACGGTGCAATTGCATTCGGTGATCTGTACGATCCGGAGTCTGAAGTCAGGAAACTGTTAAAAACAAATTACACAATCCGACGTAAGCAGGGTCTGGGTACCGAGCCTTCTGTTTACTACATAGTGTGAGGTAATTATGCTTGAATTAGCAATTAAAGGTAGTAAAAAATATTACGGGTGGATGGCTTTATTGCTTGGTATAATCGGGATAGGATTTCTCGTTTATCTAAAGCAGCTTGATTTCGGCCTGGGCATTACCGGTATGACCAGGGATGTATCCTGGGGATTTTACATCGCCCAGTTTACATTTCTAGTCGGTGTTGCAGCAGGAGGGGTTATGGTGGTCCTTCCTTACTATCTTCACGACTATAAGGCCTTTGGGAAAGTGACTATTTTAGGTGAGTTTCTTGCCATTGCGTCTGTTGTCATGTGCCTTTTGTTTATCATTGTTGACCTTGGCCAGCCATCGAGGATTTTTAACGTTCCACTATATCCCACACTGAACTCCGTCCTTTTCTGGGATATGATAGTATTGAATGTATATCTTTTCTTAAACATTATTATCGGCTGGAATGTGCTGGAAGCTGAGCGAAATAATGTCCATTATCAGGCATGGTT
>Ga0114919_10001128_pt1 | contig 21450 bp, 16 predicted proteins | sample BlataG_FD_88682 | JGI IMG/M metagenome (GOLD analysis project Ga0114919, IMG submission 88682) | Deep subsurface microbial communities from Black Sea to uncover new lineages of life (NeLLi) - Black_00105 metaG | ecosystem: Environmental > Aquatic > Marine > Oceanic > Sediment | place: Atlantic... | reverse complement strand
GGGCGTTCGCGGGCTGGTCTGCGCCCGCGGCGCTGATGTCCACCGTCACGTCACCCGTAATCCCGCCAGCAATCTCGAACTCGTAGATACGCGCCGTCCCGCCGACGGTGGTCGTTAGCTGCTCTGTGTCCACGAAGAGGTAAGCCGCGCCGCCGCCGGTAACATCCGGGAACTGGAGGCGGAACACGGGCCGGTTGTCGGTGAGGTCCACGATCGCCAGGTCGCTGCCGACGGCAAACGCCGACGCGGCAGCCAGCGACTGACCGATCTCATCAAACAGGCCGCCGTCAAACGCCGAGCTGTACTTCTGGTCGGCGGTTGCCTCCGTGACGGTTACCGAGAGCGCCTGCTGTCCCGCGGCCTGGGTGCTGTCCAGGTTGCCGACCTCGGAGATCACGGTCGTGATGATCTGCGGTCGGCCGGGCTGCAGCACACTGGTCGCACCGCCGTCAAACACGTAGACGCGGCCTTCGGCCCCGTCATAGAAGGCGCTGAAGTCGGCCGGGCCGTCGGTGATGTTGAAGGCGTTGTACTCATGCAGGATGCCGAACCCGGGGTCGGTGACGATCAGGTCCGGTTCCCCGTCGCCGCTCACGTCCGCGATGGCGATCCGCGTGCCGAAGCCCGCCGCCCCCGGCGCGGTTACGCTGGTGACACCAAAGCTGCCAGCGGCTTCCGAGATCCGCCCGTCCGCATCTTCGTACTGACGCGTGTAATCCGGCGGGTTGATGATGAGCGACTGGTGGGCGGCATTGGAATACGGCGCGGCCGGATTGCCGGTGTGGAAGTAGATCTCAACATCGGTACCAGTGAAGGCCGCCGCCACATCGGGCAAGCCGTCGCCATTCAAGTCGCCCGCGGCAAGCCAGTTCGGCGTGGTGACACCGACGAAAATGCAGTTAGCGTCGTTTGGATCGAAGAGGGCTCCGTCGAAGTTTGCGCTGTTGTCCGGGTGGCGCAGGGCTTCCGTGGAGCCGTCGATAAAGCTCTGCTTGTTGATCGCAAACCCGTTCGCGTCTATCGTGATAATGTCCAGCGCGCCGTCGAGGTTCACGTCGGCCAGCGCGTTGGCTGCACCGTAATTAGCGGTGCCCGACCAGCCTTCGTACGGGACCGGCGCATCCACGTCGTTGGACGCACCGCCGACCTGGGCCGCGTTAATCCCCGTAGCCGCGTAGAAGTCGTCGGTCACGTGGAAGCGGACAGGCGTGCCGGTGCCGCTGCCGCCAGTGCGGTTGACCTCCACCGGGACCGCTACATTCAGGGTGCCGAGCTCATCGAACGTTTCCACGTACAACTCGTACGTCCCGGTCGGCATGCCGCTCGCGGAGCCGATCGTCAACGTGAAGTCTGTCGCAGACCCCGTCGCAGCAACCGTCTCGCTGGAGGGCGAACTGCTGACAAACTCCGGATGCCCGACGGTGTTGTTGTCCAGCAGGTAGAACCGGTAGCTGGTAGTCGTGCCGGGGAAAACCGAGACGATCATCGTCGGCATCTGGGTGGCGGTCATGACCTTGTCTGTCACTTTGCCCGGGCTGCCGGCGGGCAGCTCCTTTACGGCGATCGTATCGGACCCGGCAGACTGCGCGGTGTAAGCGCCGGCAGCACCCGCGTGACCGGTAATGCCCTCCACGACGAGGGTAACCACCAGGTCGCGTGAGCGCCGGACACCGTTGGGATTGGTGACGGTCGCCCGGAACGTGTAGTCGCCTGGCACCTGCGCGCCGTGGGCCTCCACCAGCGTGGCGATGTTGGTCAAGACGCTGAATACGGCGTCCAGGTTGGCCCGCAACGTGAACGTTACCTGCCCGTCCAGGGTCTGGGCGCTGCCTCCCGCGGACGCCTCAAAATCCGTATCGCCGGTGCCCTGGTTGGAGATCGTGTCGAACTCGCGGTCGAGCGAGACGTCTTCGGCGCGCGCAGCCGTCGGAACGCTGACCAGCTCATAGTGCACCTGCATCTGCGTCTGCTGGTCATCGGTGAATTCAGGGTCGAGGACGCGGGCGCGGGCGTTGACACTCTGCCACCCCGACCGCGCAGTCGTCCGAACTAGGGCCGGATTTCCCGGCTTGGCCACGTCCGAGGCGGCCGGCACCACGAACATGATGTCGCCGACGGCGATGTCGACGTACGCCTCGGCCACCTGCGGGATGCCAGACGAGTCGGTGACCGCGAGCCTGAAAGCGTACATCCCGGCGGCCGCCGGCGTGAACGTCGCGCTGGCCAGCGTCGCGTCAGTGACGGTGGCCGACGGACCGGCTGTCTGCGTCCACTCGTAGATGTACGGTTCCGTGCCGCCGGTAGCCGAGCCCGTGAGCTGACTCACCTTGTCCACCGTGCCCGGCGTCGCACTCGCGGAAGCCGCGAGAGGTGCCAGGAACAGGCTGACCAGATCGATTGGGCAGCCGACCAACAATGGGAGCAGTAACATCGCCCCTAACACAGGGCACAGGGTCTTGCCTACTTTTCGTAGCATGTGTGAACTCCTTCTAGCTTACGATGGCTGTAGATGTGGTCGAACCACATAGGTCGTCCCAACGCGCGCCGCGCCGTCTCGCGCAATGACACACCAATACCCTACGCGGGATCCTCTGACTCCAATTGAGCACACTTTATCGGCACCGGCCGGACGGGGCAAGCGCGGAATCGGCTGCAAATCAGGTTTTTTTTGCGACAGGATTTATCGAGACGTCGGCCGGCCGTCGGAGCACCTGCGCCAAGACTTGCGGCCTGCCTCGCCGGGCTGATTCGATACGCTTGGCGCGCGCATCGGTCATCGGGCATGGTCCTTCGAGCGATCGCAATGCCAACGACGCTTGCGATGGAGGCGGGCTCTGAGGCGCAGAGAGCTGCGCGCGGCAACCGGAGTGGGGCGGGCCGGGCCACGTTAAGTGCCGCTTCCAACGAGGGTTACGGGCAGTCAGTGCCGCACGCGGCGAGCAGGATACCCAGGTCGGCCTGATCCACGACGCCGTCGCTATTGAGGTCCGCCGGGCAGGGCGGGATCCGGACGGCGATGCTCTCGGGCGTGCTGCGACCGGTTTCGAGAATCGCGCTGTTTTGTGCGAGTGAGCGGTCAGGCTCGGCCGGCGGGGAATCTGCCACGCGCAGACATTCGAGATCACCTCTCTCATCCCCTTTTTCTTGGTCAGACTTCCTTGAGCATCTTCAGGTAGCTGCGGTAGCGGCGCGGGCTGATTTCGCCGGAATCGACGGCGGCGATGACGGCGCAGCCGTCTTCCTCGCGGTGTGTGCAATCGCTGAAGCGGCAGTGCTGCACGTGGGGCACGAATTCGATGAAGCACGCCTCGAGCTCGCCCGGGTCCACCGCCCACAGGTCGAATTGGCGGATGCCGGGCGTGTCCACCACGTACCCGCCGAAATCGAGCCGCAGCAAGCGGGCGTAGGCGGTTACGTGCTGCCCCTTTTCGCTTTCGGCGCTCACCGTCTGCACGGTCAGGTTCAGGCCGGGTTGCAGGGCGTTGAGCAGCGAGCTTTTTCCGACGCCGCTCTGGCCCGAGGAAACCGTCATGTGGCCGGTCAGCTCGTCGCGGAGCTTGTCCAGCCCGGTGCCGTCGACGGCGCTCGTGCGGAGACAGCAGTAGCCCAGCCGGCGATACTCCTCGATCACCTGCTCGACCGACGCCGCCGAGGTAAGGAGCTCTTCGTCCTCCAGGTCGGGCGTCGCCGCCTGCAAGTCGATCTTGTTGAAGCACATCACCTGGCGCAGGTCGCCCTTGACGGCGGCCACGATGTAGCGGTCGATCAGGTGGGGCTTGAGCTTCGGCTGGGCAATGCTGGCGACGATCAGCAACTGGTCGGCGTTGACGACCATGGTGTGCTCGCGGCTGCGGCGGTCGCGGCGCGAGAGGATCGTCTTGCGCTCCCCGACCCGCTCGATCACGCCCACGTGGTCCCCATCGTGGTGCGCCGACTGGTCGAAGAACCAGACCCGGTCGCCGACGGTGATCGGCGAGCGCTGCTCGATCAGCATGGTTCGCAACACTCGCCGGGTCGTGCAGTCCCACGCCCGGCCGCGGCTGTCGTCCACGCGGCAGACCAGCCCGTGCACGCTGGTGACGGTGCCGGGTTCCCACAGCAACTTGTCTACCACGGGGGCATCGTCGTCGCCGACGATGACCGTCCGTCTGCGCGACAGTTCCCCCTTGGCGCGGACCGACTCACTCAGCCGCGTATCGACCAGCTCGTCCTGGTTCTGGTGGTAGCGGCGGGTCCAGTCGGCGGTCCGCCCCGGCTGTTGGCGGTTCTGCCGAAAGCCGACACGCACCTTGCGACCCGTCCGCCGTTTCCTGGCCATGGCGACATTCTACACGAGGTGTCGAGCTTGATGTTACCGAGCAGGGCCGGCGGGGCGTTGACAGGTCTTATAATGCCGCCAACACTGCCGACATGGCGCAGTACTGGGGCCTGGCGCTTGCGGTCAACTATCTGATTGCCGTGTTGGTCATCACGTCGGTTCTACGACGGCGCAAAGAACCGATGGCGATGCTGCTGTGGATCTTCGCGATCCTGTCATTGCCGGTGTTGGGCAGCCTGCTCTATGGGCTGTTCGGGTCGAACCGAATTCGGCGCAAGGCTGGTCGGCGCCGGCGCCGCATCGCCCACCTGATCACTCAATTCAAACACTGGGCCGAGCAGCATGCCCAAGCGGGGGAAACCCGGATCGAGGCCCAACTGCCGGAGGAGCTGGCGGCGATCGAGCAACTGGGCCGGCGTCTGTCGCAGATGCCGGCCACGGCCGGCAACGCGGTCCGCATCTACGACGAAGCCAACGCCACCTATGCGGCCTTGGAGGAGGCGATCCGCTCCGCCCGACATCACGTCCACCTGGAGTACTATGTCTGGCAGCCCGACGAGACCGGCCGCACGTTTCGCGACCTGCTGGTCGAGAAGGCACGCAGCGGCGTGCAGTGCCGGGTGTTGCTCGACTCGGTCGGGTGCTGGCGGATCAGCCGCCGTTTCACGCGGCCGCTTCTGGACGCCGGCGCCAAGGTGGCTTTCTTCCTGCCGCTGTATCCGTTTCGCAAGCGCTGGAGCCTGCACCTGCGGAACCATCGCAAGATCGCGGTGATGGACGGGCAGGTGGCGTTTCTCGGCAGCCAGAACATCGGCGACGAGTACCGCGGTCGCCTCAAACGCCTCAGCCCTTGGTATGACACCCATATGCGCGTCAGCGGTCCGGCCGCGCTGTTCGTTCAGCAGACCTTCGCCGAGGATTGGTTCTTCGCCACGCGCGAGGACCTGGGCGGCGACGCCTATTTCTCCGAGCCGCTGCGCCCCGGGAAGTCGATCGTGCAGCTCTTGCCGACCGGCCCGGACCAGGACGTCAGCGCGCTGGAGCAACTGCTTTTCGCGGCGGTCTCGATCGCCCGGCACTCGATTCGCATCGAGACGCCGTATTTCGTCCCGGGTCCGGGCCTGCGCATGGCCCTGATGCACGCATGTTATCGGGGCGTGCGCGTGCAGCTCATCCTGCCGACGCGCAGCGATTCGACGCTGGTGCTGTGGGCCGGGCGCAGCTTCTACGCCGAGCTGCTCCAGGCCGGCGCCGAGATCTACGAATACGACCTGGGCGTGCTGCACTCGAAGATCATCACGGTGGACGACCGCTGGTGCATGCTCGGCTCGGCCAACATGGACGTGCGCAGCTTCCGATTGAGTTTCGAAATCACCGCCCTGGTGTATGACGAGGGTGTCGCGCGTGAGCTTTCGGCCTCGATTGAACGCCATTGCGCCGACGCGCGCCGAATCACGCCGCGCGACGTCTGGCAACACCGCCTCGGCCGGCAGTTGATCGAGGGGGCCGCACGGCTGTTCGCGCCGGTGCTGTGAGGTGTGGTACCGCTTTCCAGCCGGTTGAAGTCACAGGTTGCAAACCTGTGCCACAAACGACGGGCGCAAGGAAAAGGGCGATCCGACTGGCACGGATCGCCCTCCCCGCTTGCCCGGATCGCTCGCCTTACGCCAACAGGGCCAGAATGTTCTGCGGCTGGGCGTTGGCCAATCGTAGGACATTGGTCGCCGACTGCACCATGATCTGCGCCTTGGTCAGGTTGCTCGTTTCCAGGGCGAAGTCGGTGTCGCGGATCACGCTCTCGGCCGCCGAGGTGTTTTCCAGCGTAATCTGCAGGCTGGCGGCGGTCGTTTCGAGCGTATCCTTCTGGAAGGCACCCAGCCGTCCTCGCAGCATGGAAACCACGTCCTGGGCCTCCCGCACGATGCGTTGCGCGGTGCTGTAGTTCTCCGACTGCAACGCGTTGGTCTGCCCCATGGCCAACGAGGACAGGAACCCCACTCCCGACTTGCCCAGGTTGCCGGTGGAGACCGAGGGGATGCCAAGGCTTGCCGACCCGGCCAGCGAGATCGTCGGGGAGATCATGAAGTCGGCACCGCCCCCGAGGATGTAGAAGGTGGTGGAGCCGGTCGCGGTTCCAAACGCAGCGGCCAGGTCGATGTCCACGCTGAGCGCGGAATTCCGCGCGCTGGCGGTCAAGCCGTCGGTGATGGCGGAGGTGCCGTTGATCTTGACGGTGGCATCCTCGCCGTAGTCTTTGGTGTCGCCGGCGTCGCCACCGGTCACGGTGAACGTACCGTCCAGCGCGCGCACGGAGGCGAAGTGGGAGGAACCGTATTCGATGCTGTTGAACATCAGCGTGGTCCCACTGGTTGTGGCCGACACGCCGGTAACGTCTTTGCTATAGTTCACCGCGGTCGTTATCTCAGAGATCGTCGTGCCGGAACCGAACGTGAGCGCATCGGTGCCGAGGTTCCCGGCGATCTCGATCGTGACCGCGTTCCCGGTGATGGTTCCACCGGAGTAGTTGAGCTGCGCCAGTTGCGCCGAGCCCGTCACTTCAACGACGACCGTGCGATATGCGTCGTTGGGTATTTTCGCGCTGTTGATGACGACACTGGCGAGGTTCGTGTTGCCCGTCACGCCGGAGGTCGTGTAGGCCAACTCTCCGCCGAGCAGCTTGCGGCCGTGGAACTCGGTGGAGTTGGCGATCCGGTTGATGGAGTCGAGGATCGCGTCGATCTGCAACTGGTTGGCGTCGCGCTCGTTCGTGCTGATGCCGGCCTCGTTGGCGCTGCGGTCGACCAGATCCTCGAGTTCGGTGAGCAGCTTGTTGATCTCGCCCAGGCCGCCCTCGGCAACGGCCACGATGTTGTTCGCGCGGGCGATGTTGGTGATCGCGGCCCCGATCGCGGCCTTCTCGGCGCGCAGATTCTCCGAGGCGATCAGGCCCGCCGGATCGTCCTTCCCGGAATTAATCCGCAAGCCGGTGGCTAACCGCTGCAACGACGTGTTGAGCCGGTTGTTCTGGGCGTTCAGGATGCGGGCGGCGACCATTGATGGGATGTTGGTGTTGATGCGGCTCATGGGCAGTAGCCTCCAAGGGCAACCAGTTAAGGCCTCGCTCGTTCTGCTGCGAGGCGCGCGACCCATTCTCAAGTCGTGCTCGGGTGTACCGGGCTCTCTGACCGGTTTACCTCTCGCGACGCTCGGGGGATCGACTTGTGGATAGAGGGACTTTAATTAGCAGCCGTAACGGGGCACAAAAGCCACCACGGCTGCCGGGTAGACGGTGGGTGCAGAGTCCCGCCGGCAGGTGTGACGCAAGACACGCTGTATTTATCGGCCGACCGTAGGGCCGGTCCGCTTACGCCGCTAGCCCAACAACTGCAGGACCATCTGCGGCGTCTGGTTGGCAATCGCCAGCACGGCACCTCCGGACGCGACCAGGACCTGGGCGCGGGTCAAGTTGGCCGTCTCGACCGCAAAATCCGCATCCCGGATCGACGATTCGGCCGCCATCAGGTTCTCCATGGTGACGCTGAGCTGGTTCACGTTGGTGTCGAGCGTGTTCCGCTCGAACGCGCCCAAGCGACCCCGGAGCACACTGACCTGGCGAATCGCTTCTTTGACGATCTTCTGGGCCTGTGCGTATTCGGCCTTGATGAGCGAGTAGTCACCGTCGGACTGGGTCTGCGACAGGAAGCCCAGTTCGCCGTTGCCGAGTCGCGACGCCGCGACCGACTGAACCCCGATGTTGACCTGCAGGGCGCTGTTGACCTGCGGTCCCACCTGGAACAGGGCGCCGCCTTCGGTGATCGCGAAGCTGGTCGTGCCCAGACCGAAGCTGCCGTCGAGCGTGAGCTCCAGGTCCAGGACAGCCGTCTTCAGCGTCAGGCTGTTCCCGTCCCCATAACTGTAGGCCCCGTTGATCAGCGCCACCGCGTCACGCCCGATGTCGCGCTTGGTGGTGATGCCGTCGGCATCCTGGACGTCGAACAAGCCGCTGCCCTGCAACGGCTGCACCGAGACGAACTGCTTGCTGCCCAGGAACTGGCTGCTCATGATGAAGCCCGAGGTCGGACTCGACGACAGCGTCGCCGAGACCCCCGTGGCGTCACTGACCAGATTGATCGCCAGAACCATCTGTGAGGCAGTGGTGTCGGCGGCGAAGTTCAACGTGGTCACGCCGAGATTGCCGGCAACCTCGACCGTCACGTCCGCGGAGACCGTACCGTTGGCATAGTACAGTTGTGCCAGTTGGGCCGAGGTGGTCACCTCGATGTTGACCGGGATATAGGACTGGGTCCCGAACTGCACCCCGTGGATTGCCAGGGCGTCGATGTGCGCATTGTTCACGCCGCTGGTGATGTAATCGAGCGACCCGTTGAGCAGGTGCCGACCGGCGAAGGTTGTCGTGTTGGCAATCCGCGTGATGCTGGCGATCGCCGAGTCGATCTGCAACTGGTTCGCCCGGATCTCGTCATCGGAGAGCGCGCCTTCGTTGGCCGCCTCGACGATGAGACTCTGGACGTCGGTCAGCAGCCGGGCCACCTCGTCCAGCGCGCCTTCGGTCGTGGCGACGATGTTGCTGGCGCGCTGCGTGTTGAGGATCGCCTGGTTGACCGATTCGACCTCGGTGCGCAGTCGTTCGGATACGATGAGTCCCGAGGGATCATCGGCCCCGCGGTTGATCCGCAGACCGCTGGCCAGACGTTGAATGGTCTCGTTCAGCGATGCGTAAGCCTTGTTCAGATGTCTCTGGGTCGTAATCGCCCCGATGTTCGTGTTGATTCGAGCCATTGGCCATCCTCCTTGAACGGTTCGTGGCTGAAACGTGCTGTGGTGAAAGCTGAGTATCGCAGTGATCGCCGGTTAGCCCTTGACAGATCTTCGCGCTGTCAAGGGTTAGCGCCGGGGGCGCTTCCCGGTGTGGCGTGGCTGGGTGGTAATTTCGGCCAGGTCTTCCGGGGCGGCCCCGGCCGCCTTGCGGTTCTCCTCCTGGATCGCGTCGTACACCTCTTTGCGGTGCACGGGGATCTCGGACGGAGCGACAATGCCCAGCCGTACTTTGTCCCCCCGGATATCCACGATCGTGACCTGCACGTTGTCGCCGATCATGATCGATTCGTCTCGTTGTCTTGACAGCACCAACATCCGCGGCTCCTTCCTGGGTCATGCCGATGCGCAGCGCGCCGGAAACCGGTACTCTTCCTTCGGAAGGTACCCGACCTGCGGACGCTGCCTGCTGGGGGTCTTGGCTCGGTTCGCCCTTGACAGACCTTCGTCCGGTCAAGGGTTCGCCCACCAGCCAGCCGTCCGTCGAGCCCGGGCGCCACTGTACCCAAGTGTCCATTATAGCCGACCTTCCTTGTGCAACTCTACCACGACCGCGGCGGGCAAAGAGGATCTTTGCCCCTCCTAGGCGGTCTTCGAGATTGGGGCGGCGGCCTCCAGCCGCATCAGGCGCTGACGCGTGCTGTAGCGTTTGTCCGATAGCACGAGCTGCTTGGCCCGCAGGGAATGTGCCCCGACGACGATCGGCCCCAACAGGTTGGCGGTCACATGGCCGTCCACCTTGTTGCAGATCACCAATACCTGGGCGTCGCTGAGGTCACGCAGGCCCAGGGCCTGCACGTCGTCTTGTCGAACCGGAGCCCGATAGTCCGCTACAAAGGCCAGCGGATCGCAGACGACGAACGCCAGCGCCGCATCCTCCAGCGACTGCAGCCAGAAGAAGATCGGGTCCGGCGACGTCTGGATCAGCGCGTAGCGTCGCTGTGCGGGAAACCCCAAAATCCCGTCCGTGAAGGTGATGATCTTCGTCTCGTCCACATCTACTTTTCCAAAGCGAGTCGTGTCGATGAGCATCCCATTGCTCCCGTGGCTCCTGTCCTGCCGGTTCGCCTGACGCACGGCCCGACCTCCACCGGCCGGTCAATCCCCAGAGCCCGTCGTGCGCACTTCGGGCGCTGAATCCGTACGTCCGGCTGGGCCCTCCCACGAGATCTCAAATCTGAGCTTTGAGATTCCGTACCCGCACCCGCTTCCTGCGGGTGAACCGGTGGTTGCGGCGCGCCGAGCCACCGCTGCCTGCCGCAACCGTTGTGTGGTACCGGCATCTTGCCGGTCCGTAGTGCTCCCGCTGCTCCCGCGCGGCGGGGATCACACGGGCGTCTTGCCCGTGCGCGGTGGCCGGGGTTGACCCGGGCGCCTTGCCCGGGAGCAGCCCGGCGGTAACCCGCGAACCGCCGCGCCTACCTGAGATAGTCCAGTAGCGACAGGTTCATCACCCGGGACGCTGTCACCAGGTTGGCCTGTAACGCCGTTTGCAACTGTTGGAAGCGAACCACCGCTTCCGCGACGTCCACGTCGCGCACGTCACTGAGCAGGATGCGGGTGGCGGTCACCTCGCTGTCGATCCGGGCGCTGCGTCCTTGCATGGCGCGCGCCTGGGCCGCCGCGCGTCCCTGCGCTTCCTGCATCTGCCTGAGTACCGTTTCGAGTCGTCCACCCGCGGCGCTGATCGCCTGGGTGTCGTTGTCGTTCATTGCCGCCCGCAGCTCGACCAGCGCGGTGAAGGTCCCATTCACCTTCACGGGGTTGACGTCGCGGCCGACCAGCGTCGGGAGGGCAAAGATAATCTTTGCCGCTACCGTCACGTCGAGCCCGAGGCCGTCGATGGCCGGGGAAAGGTTGAGTCGCTCAATGTGGATCGTTCCGGGTCCGACGGTGTTGTCGGTGATGACGATCCCGTTGCCGCTGCTCGCCAGCGCGGCCGTCACTGCTCCCGCGCCCCCGGTGTTGATCAAGTCGAGCACATCCTGGACCGTTGCCGGAGGGCAAAGATAATCTTTGCCGCTACCGTCCAGCTGGTCCAGGTCGATATCGATGTTGGTCCCGTCGGCGGTGACGATGCGAAAGTCGTCGCCCTCCAGGGTCTGCACGCCGAGCCCGTCGTTTAGGCTGGCCAGGGTGGTGCCGGCGTACATCGAGCGGATGCCCAGGTTGGTCGCGGCGTGTCCGCCGTTCTCCTCGATGGACAAATCGACGCCCGAGACGCGGCTCACTACGTTGAGCGCCTTGCCGTCGTCGGCGATCTGGGCCCACACGCCGAGCCCGGTCCCGTTGATCGCGTTGAGCACCTGCTCGACCGTTTTGAAATCCGTGAAGTCAACGCTGACCGACTCGTTGCCGTTGCGGATCGTGATCCCGTCGGACAGATCGATGCCCGTGCCGGCGTAGAGGTCTGCTAACGTGGTGCGCGGCGTCAGACGTGGGTCCAGGTCGCGACCGGCAACCCGGCCGAGGGCCCCGTCGGCCTCAATCCCCAGGTCGGAGGCCGTGCGTCCCCCCGGAACGTCGCGGACCGTGATCTTGGCCGGTCCCGGCCCGGTCGAGTCGATGTTGATCCCACTTCTGCCGATCGAGGCTTGGAGCGTGGATGGCAATTCGGCGTTCAGCTTGTCCAGCAGGTCACCGACCGTGTCGGCGCCGGACAGATCGATTTCGACCTGCTCGGAGCCATCGCTGACCACGATCCGCCCCAGCGTCACGCCGCTGCCGTTGGCCCCGTTCAGATCGCTGATGCGTGTGTGCGTGCTGAGGGCCGGGTCGAGGTCCGCGAAGCCGCTCACCGCTTGCGAAACCGCGCCAAAGAAATCCTGCCCGGAGATGGTGAACCATTCCTGGGTCAGGTCGGTGTCCACCAGCGCTTGCATGCGGCCCTGGTCGCCGCGGAACAGCACGCCGCTGCCGATCGCTTCGAACGGCAGGTCGTCGCCGAAGTGCCCGCTGAACAGAAACGTGTCCAGGTGACGGCGGTTGCCGATCGCGACGAGCTGATCGATGATCGAGTCCACCACCACTGCCAGCGACTCGCGCTCGTCCGCGGAGATCGTGTCGCCGGCGGCTTCGAGCGCGATCGTGTTGGCCTCGATCATGAGGCCGACGGCGTCACGCATGGCGGATTCGGTTTCCAACAGAACGGCGTTCGCCTCGCGGATGTTGGCCTCCACCGCGTTGAGCGTGTCGAGCTTGCGGTCGAGCCGGCTGGCGGCTGCCGCCCCGATGGGATCGTCGCTGGGGGCCACGAACCTCAGCCCGGTGGCGAGCTGGTTCTGGACGCGGAAGAGTTGCGTGTGGTTGGCGCGGACGGTCTGCAGCATGTTGAACGTCCGCAGGTTCTGACTCACACGCGCGATGTTGACCGGTATTACCGCCATCGTCTCTTGTCGCCTCGTTTGGGCGGGCCAGACGCCCGCACTACCCCACTGCATCGTCTAGCGGACTAGTGCCAACACCTCATAGGACAAGTCGTCCAGGACACTCAAAAAGCGCGCGGCTCCCTGGAAGGCACGCTCGTACTTGGCCAGGTTGATGGCCTCCTCGTCCAGGCTGACGCCGCTGATCGCCTCACGCTGGGCGTGCAGACTGGTGTAGACCGCGTCGGCCGCCTCATACGCCGTCAGGGCCCCCGCCGCCTTGGTCGCCAACTCGCCCACGGTGGCCTGGTGATAGTCCGCCAGGCTCAGGGCGTTGAGCAACCCGCTGCTCGCTTCGCCCGCGCCGGCCAGTCGGCCGGCGTTGTCCCCGTCGTGGACCTGCCCGGTCAGCGAAGCGGCGATCAGCCGCGGATCTTGCCGCACCGCCGACGCGACATTGATGTTTGTCGCGTTCGTCCCCGTGAAGAACGCTCCCAGTCCCAGGGCCGCCAGCGCGCCGGAGCTGTCTTGGCTGAACCAGAACTCCGTGCCGGACTCGGCCTCGAGCTGTAAGCGGTTGTCGCCCGTGACGGTGGCCGTCAGCCCCGAGATCCCGTTGAGCATGCTCGCTAGGTTGTTCAGCGTGGTATCGTTGTCGCCGATGCCGTCCAGGTCGATCTCGATCTGGTGTGTGGTGACCTGCCCGCTGCCGGCGTCGCGCATGTGGACGATGAACGAGCCGTTCCGTAGCGGGAAGGGCAAACCGGCCGCGGCGCTGCTCAGCGTCGCGTCCGGATCGTCCACGGCGTAACTGCCGGTCATCGCGCTGTAGCCGATCAAGCCGACGCCGGTGGAATGAATTTGGTTGACCTCGTAGATCAGCGCCCCGGCGAGCTGGTCCAAACGGTCGAGTTGTTCGGCCAGGTAGACGTCGCGGGCCTGGAGCGTGCCGGCGAGCCGCCCTTCGCGCAGGACCACCGTCCCGTGATCGTCGGCGAAGCGGACGGTCGCCAGTTCGAGCCCGTTTTCCAGGACCGTTTCGACCTCGAAGCCGCGTGAGCGGTTGAACTCGATCAGCGGGTCGCTGCCGACGTAGACGTTGACCGATCCGTTCGCCTGCTCGCGCACCTGGATGTCCATCAGTTCCGCCAGGTCGCGCAACAAGGTGTCACGCCGATCGCGCAGCGCGCTGGTGATCGTTTGGCCGTCGGCCTCCTGCACCACGATCGTCTCGTTCAGCGCGGCGATCTCCGCGGCCATCTCATTGGCGTTGCGCGCCAGGGCGGCGGCCGATTGGTTCAAATCCTCGGTCTGTTGCAGCAGCCCGCTCCGATGACGCCGCAGCGTCTGGATCACCGCGTCGGCCGCCGAGACGATCATGCTGCGCGCGCTGTTGTCGGTGGGCGAAGTCTGCAAAGTGGCAAAGGTGCTGAACAGCTCGCTCAGCTCGGTCGAGAGGTCCTGCTCGGTCAGCTCGTTGAACAGCGCTTCGGTCTGGCTGAGGGCCTGGTAGGTCACTTCCGCGGCGGTGCGCGCGCCGAGGGCCAGACGCAGCCGCGCTTCCACCGCCTGGTCGATGTGGCGCTCGAGGGCGCTGAGCCGCACGCCCGCACCGGGACGCACCCCGAAGACGCTGCCCCCGGGCAGGGAATTCAGATGTCCCGACTGTCGGGTGTAATTGGGGTTGCCGACGTTGGCGATGTTCTGCCCGGTAACAGAGATCGCGGCCTGGTATGCCGCCAGGGCGCTGCGACCGATCTGGAATGAAGTACCCAACAGGGCCACGGTTTACCTCTTGGCGGGCGAGACGCCCGCACTACCCGACTGCATCCACCCACGCATCAGTGCTGGTTTGCTCATGCTGGCCGCTTGGTCCATATAGCACGCACTCCTGGTTGGCCTTGGCCAACTCAGCAAAGATGCTCCGCACGTGCGTGTGCAGGTTGCGTGCCACCACGGCGGCTAAGCGGTTTTTCTCCTGCAGTGTGTCGACCACCTCGCGTAAAGCCCGGTTTTTCGCCCGGATAGACGAGGAAAACGGCTCGGGCAGCCGATCTGCGATTTCCCCCAGCGAGGCTGTGACCGCCTCAGGCCAGTGCAGAGTCTGCGCGAGGCGGGCAACAATTGCCTCACGTTGTTTCCGCGTCGCCGACACGTTTTCGAGCAGACGGTGTTCCATTGCCGTGCAAGATTGCAGGTCGTCCGTATCGGCCCGGCGCATCGCGTCCAGCTTTCGGCCGGCCAGTTCGGTGAGCCGCTGGAGCAGCGCGTGCAGCGCGGCGAGCGCGTCGCGCAGCTCCGCGACGATCGGCGTGAGATCCGCTCGCCCGGGTCCGGTCTGCGATGTTGCTACGGTGTTTGTCATGTGTGCACCATCGTTGTCTCGCCGGCCTTGTGACCGGCCGCCGGTTGCGAGTCGGCCTGCGAGCCGCCGGCCGCTACAGGCGGCTCGGCAGGAGCCTCGCCCTCCCGTCCGCGGGGCGACGACCACTCGGCATCGTTTCTTTGCAGGCGTTCGATCAGTTGACGCGTCAGCCCGCCGCAGTTGGCGGCAACGCTGTCGGCGATCCGCAGGTCCAACTGCTCGCCGAAGATCTCCTCGGTGCGGCCGCCGGTAGCGAACTTGTGGCCGAAGGGCAGCTTCCGCATCTCGGCCAGCAGCGGGGCGAAGAACAGTTGTGAGACGACCTGCGCCGCCGCCTGCCGAACGAGCTTGGGGTCGTTCGCGTCGAGCTTGCGACCCGCGGCGAGCAGGGCCGCGAGCGTGCGCCGGTCGCCGCCACCACCACCGGCGGTTGCTGCGACAACGGGTTGAATACCAGCCAGGGACATCGCTCGCTGTTACTCCGTGTAGATCAGTTGCGCGTGTAACGTGCCCGTGCGCAGGAGATGCTCGACGGCCTCGACCATCTGCTGCGGCGAGAGTCTGATCCTGGTGAAGGTATCGAGCAGCTCCTGGAACTCGACGCCGGCGACCTTGTCCGTGTCCAGCCCGATCACGCCGGCCGGGGGTGCTGTGGCCCCGCCGCTGGCGATGGTGACCGTGCCGAGCCCGGGGATTTGCAGCACCGTCGGCGAGATCGTGACCGCCCCCGTGAAGGAGATATTCTTAGTGGTGCGGTTGATCACGACGCGCGCGGGCTGCTTCGGCATCATGAACAGCGGCGTTTGCAGCACGCGGCTGATGAAGTTGCTCGGTCGGGTCAGCTCATAGGACGGAATCCGCACGCGTACGTTCTTCGGCCCCAGCGCCACCGCACTGTGCTGCTGTACGACCAACACGCCCGGTTGGTCACGTTCCGCCAACCCGCCCGTTTGCGGATTGCCGAGCTCGTGATTGATGGCCCGGGCGACCACATGGGCCAACGGGAAGCCGGCCTGTTCGTCATTGAGCACCAGCGTGATGCAGCCGTCCTGGATGAAGCTGTGGAAGAAGTCCTCCTCCAGCGTGGCCCCGTTGCGAATGATGCCACGCGTGGGAATGTCCGGATCAGGCATGTCCACCCGGCCGCCGGCCAACGCGAAGATCACCTGTGTTGACGGGTCCTCAGAGTCGAACATGGCGTATTGCAGCGGGGTGGTGAGCAACTGGCCGCCCTTGAGGCTGTCGGCCTCGCCCACACTCGAGACGACCACATCCAGCGTTTGTCCCTCCCGCGCGCCGAATTCGGGGATCGTCACTTCCACGAAGGCCCGGGCGACGTTCTTGCCCGCCTTCAGTTCCGCCGGATCCAGCACCGGCTGGTGGTAGCGCTCGTGCAAGGCCATCAGTGATCGCATGGTGGTCAGGGCCTTTCCGCCGTCGCCCGTCCCGTCCAACCCGATCACCAGTCCGTAGCCCATCAGCTTGTTGGTGCGCTGCCCCTGGAGGCGGGCGATGTCCTGCACGCGGACCTCGGCGGTGGCGGCCACAGGCAGCGCCAACAGAATGAACAGTGCCGTTGTCGTCCGCTTGTGCATCTGCATCGCCCTAAATCGGTCGCAGCAGGTCGAACAGCCGCATCAGCCACCCGCGCCGGGCCGCGTCACGCGCCGCGCCGGTGTTCTGCACGTCGATGTGCAGCCCGTAGATCTGCGTGCTCAGCACCGTGTTCTGTGCGCTGACGTCCATGCTGCGACACGTGCCCGTCAGCGTGACGACGTAGGTTTCCTCGTCATGCGTGACGGTGTTGGCTGCTTCCAAAACGAGGTTCCCGTTGGGCTTGACGTCGATGACCTTCGCCGCGATGCGGGTGGTCAGCGTGTCCTTGCGATCGACCTTGCCCTTGCCCTCGTACTCGCTCTCGAACTCGAAATCGACGCCCGGGGCGCCCCGCGGGAAGTTCTGCGGGATGAGGCGGTCTTTCGGATCGAGCCGGAACCACTTGGCCAGTTCCGACTCGACCTTCCAGTCCTTCTCCGACTTCAGTTTCGCGTCGCTGGTCGCGGTCTTGCTCTCGCGGATGATGATGGTCACGAAGTCGTGGACCTTGATCTCTTGCGGCCGGGGTGCCTCAACGGCGAAGGGTGAGGCATACAGCAGGACGGTGTTGAGCGGCGGTTCGGACCGGGTTGCCGACTGTCGCGGACGCGGCGCCGGTGGCCTGCCCGTCAGAACGGCCGCCGGCTCACGCACCGCCGGCTGTGTCGCCGGGGGTCGTTGATCGGCCGAGCCGTTGCCGCGGCCGAGTAGCGAGTTGCGTTGCCCCGCCGCCGGCGCGCACAGCGCCAGCACCACCAATCCCGCCGGAAACGTCCACAGCGTCCGGTTCACCGCCGTTCTCCCGCCTCGTGGCCGGCTCACACCCCGCCCCTTATCAAGCGAACGCTTCCCACTCCGCTGACGACGCCGCGCAGTATTCGACGGTCTTTGCGCGACTCGCCGATACGCACGCGCACCGTGTCGCCGTAGCCCCCGGAATCGAGTGCCACCCCCGTCAGCCGGACGCTGACGCTGTCGCCGGTGCTGCTGACGCTGACCGGCCGCGAGCGTTTCACCAGGTCCACCGCCTTGATGTCACTGCGGCGAATCATCTCGCCGACGGGGATGTACCGTTTGACCTGTTGCCCGATGATCTGGCCGACCTCGTCGAGGCCCACGTCCTGCCAGCGCTCGAGAATGCGCGGCTCGAACGCGACGTCCTCTTGCCGCACGAACGTGCCGATGCCCAGCGGCTTGCGGGCCACCAGCACGTCCTTGACGAGCCTGACGCGAACGGCCAGCCGCGCGGTGCGTTGCGTGCGCCCGTCCCGCCGAATCACGATTTCGAGCTCACGCAACCCGAGCTTGTCGCCGCCGCTGCTGCGAATGATGAACTTCCACGGCGGGCGGGTCAGTGTGAGGAACTCCCGGCCGGCCCGCTCGAACTCGATCTCGGCCGTCCCGCCAAGGGAAGCGAGCTCCGCGTTCACGTAGGCCCGCCAAGCGTCGGCCAGCGTGTTGCCCTCATTGGTGACCTGTAGCCTAGTCAGGGGGGTGGCGTGCCGTGGGCCGGCGGCGGCCCACGCCGACGGTGCTTCAATGCCCATTGGTGCGCGGGCCGGTTCGAGCGTCACTTGGCAATTGAGCGCGCCGCTGACCAGCACGCGCGAGAGATTGACGCCGAGCTCGCCCAAGCGCCGCACGATTTGTTCGTGCGTGAACACGGTCTTGGCGGGTGGTTGCAGATCGGGACTGACTGGCTGGTTGCCGATTTCGGCCCTGAGGCGTGGGTCGGCCTCGGCGAACGTTAGCACGTCGGCGAGCGTGACGGTGGCCCCGCAGACTTCCACCCGCGGCCGCAGCTTGAGCCGGCTGACCTCGCGTTGGATCAGCTCGTCGCCCCAGGCCGCAACCGGGAGCAGGACGAACAGCAGGCACGCACGGGCAACGCTCTTTGAGGTACTTCGTGTCTTCGTGCCTTCTTCCCTTGGTGCCTTGGTGCCTTGGTGCCTTGGTGCCTTCTTCATGCACTCACCTCCATGGCGCCCTCAATCACCCGCATTACTGCCGCAGCCGCGCTACGACTTGCAGCGCCTCGTCGGCCGACTGTATGGACTGCGAGTTCATCTGAAACACGCGTTGGGTTTTGATGAGCTCGACCAGCTCGGTGACGGCTTCGGTCGTGCTGAGTTCCAGGTGTCCGCCCTTGATGGTCCCGATACCTTCCTCGCCGGGATTCCCCTCGATCGGCTCGCCGGAGGCCGGACTCTCAAGGTAGATATTCGAACCCAGTTGGAGCAGCCCGGACGGGTTCGCGAAGCGGGCCAGTTGGATCTGGCCAAGTTCCTGGATCGTTCCGTCCGGCATGCTGGCCGTGATCGTTCCATCGGTCCCGATACTCACGTTGCCATCGGGGATATCCTCGGGAATCGTCGGCGTGTCTTGCAGTCGGTAGCCCTGACTGTTACCGAGCACCAACTCGCCGTCGGGGTTGCGGATGAAGTTGCCCGCGCGGGTGTAGCCGATCCCGCCGCCCGGCAGCTCGACTTGAAACAAGCCGTCTCCCTCGATCATCGCATCCAGCGTGCGGCCGGTTGAAATCGCGGAACCCTGTTTGAACATGATCTGCGTGTTGCTCAACGCCACACCGAGGCCGATCTGCGTTCCCAACGGCGACGCCGTGTCACTGCTGGTCTGCACGCCGGGCTGGGCCCACACCTGGTAGAGCAGATCCTGAAAGTTCGCGCGCGAGGCCTTGAAGCCGGGGGTGTCTGCGTTGGCGATGTTGTTGGCGATGACGTCGATCTTGGTTGAGAGGGCCTGCATGCCCGTCGCGGCAGTATGCAGTGCGGTGATGGCCATGTGTAGCTTTCCTTGTCGCGTTGCCCCGGTTAAATGGTCAAGTGGTTAAATGGTTAAGTAGTCGGTTGCCGCGCGGACCCATCGGCCCATCTGACCATTTACCCATTTGACCATTTGACCGGTCATCAACCGTCTCGCGTCTCAGTGCTCGTCATTCGTCCCTACCGTCCTACCACGCTGATGAGCAGGCCAACCGTCTGGTCTTGGAGCGTCACCATCTGTGCGTTGAGCTGGTACGCCCGCGACGCCTCGATCATGCTCACCAGTTCTTTGACCGGCTCGACGCCGGAGCTCTCGACGAAGCCGGCGCGGACGAAGGCCGGCGAGTCGACCTCTTCGGCCCCCGCGGCGCTTAGTCTCCCGCCGCCGACCTTTCGTAGCTTGTCGTAGTCCGCGTAATCCACGAGCGCGAGCTGCCCGACCACGACCCCGTTTTGCGAGATGCGGCCGTCTTCGTCGATCTGCGGGTCGCCGCCCCGCGGATTGAGCCGGATGGGAACGTTGCCCATCCCCAGGACGGCGGCGCCGTCCGTGGCGGACAGCAGCCGGCCATTGTTATCGATCATCATGCGCCCGTCGCGGGTGACGTACTGTTTTCCGTCGGCGGCGACCTTCAAGAAGCCCGGGCCGTCGAGCGCGACGTCCAGCGGGCCGCCCGGCTTGAGCGACCCGGGGCGAAAATCAGTAACCGTCTGGCCGAGCCACAGTCCCCCCGAAAGCGCCCCGAGCGACTCGTTGCTCGGGCCGGTTCGAACGCCGGCCACCGCGGCCGGCCGCCGTTCCGCAAACGATGCGATGTCACGTTTGAAGCCCGGCGTCTCCGCGTTGGCCAGGTTGTTGGCCACCACGTCCTGGCGGTATTCGTTGGTCAGCATGCCGGCGGCCGAGTGGTACAACCCGTAGATCATGACAGCATCTCCGGCCGGCTTGGGTCGGTGGTGGGTGTGGCCGAGGGCACCTGTCGGCGCCCGAGCTCATCCGTGGCTCGGCGCAAGGCCTCGGCCAACACCCACCGACCCAATTCGCTCCAATCCCGTGGCGACGAGTCGTTCGGCGGCAGCCGTCGCGCAGTCACACCGTCTGGGGAACGTTGGCCCGACGCTGCTCTGCGCTGCCGCATACCGCGACTCCTCTACCACTGCGCAGCACGCCGGCCGCCATCCGTGCGGACCGCGTGTAGCGCGTGCCCCGCTCGTGGGCAGGTGCCGTACCAGAAGACGCCGGGACGCAGCGGCAAAACAGCAGACTTGCTCTAACCGGCTTTACAGCAACGCGTTTGCGCTGGTAGGGGCAAAGATCATCTTTGCCCTCCCTGCCTGACGGGCGCGTAGACCCCGGCGAAGCTTGCGCTTCGCAAGCATAACGTGCTTGTCGGTCAGGCTGCGTCAACGTGAAACGACGCGGTCGCCGGGCTGCGGCGGATCCCCGCGCCACTCGCCCACCAGCTCGGCCAACACGACCGACCGGCCGGTGAAACGCCGGGTTACCCGCAGCCGAGCCGCCTCCTGCCCGTCCCGCTGAACAACGATCTCCATCCCGACGTAGGCGCGGGGCAGCTCCAGCGTGGCCAGCCGGTGGCCGGCATCGAACAGGCGTACGTGCCCGGCCGTCGGTGGCAGAGACGCAATCTCGACCGCCCGCCGCAAGGCCTGCTCGACCGCCATTCGCTCCGATGCCGGCAGCGTCGCGACGGCCTTTTCCAGTAGCGGGCGTCCGAGCGGGGAATCGATCGACGTCAACGCCTCGGCAGCCGCCAACGCAACCGACCGGTTCGGATCGTTCAGCAGCTCGACCAGCACCGGCTCGGCCACCTCCAGGCGCATCTCGCGCAGGCATTTGATCGCGAGTCGCCGGGAGCGCGGCTTGGCGTCCTCCAGCAGTGCCCGCCAATCGTCTGAGGTTAGAAGCAGGTGGTCTTCCAGGTACGCGGGTGTGTGGCGGTAGTAGATTTCTAGTGTGAGCGTGCAGATGGCCGTCGTGTAGACGCGGCCGCCCATCCGCCCCCATTTGCCCCAGTGTGGGCCGTAGGGCGGCCAGCTCCCGTAGCTGTGACGCTTGCCGCCCCCGGGAATCTTGCCGCGATCCTGAAGCGGCAGCAGCGTGTCGCGCAGCCGGGCGTTCCAACGCTCCCAGCTCTCGCCGCCGGCCTGGAACATCGCCACCGTGCC
>Ga0114919_10001127_pt1 | contig 21455 bp, 22 predicted proteins | sample BlataG_FD_88682 | JGI IMG/M metagenome (GOLD analysis project Ga0114919, IMG submission 88682) | Deep subsurface microbial communities from Black Sea to uncover new lineages of life (NeLLi) - Black_00105 metaG | ecosystem: Environmental > Aquatic > Marine > Oceanic > Sediment | place: Atlantic... | reverse complement strand
ACCTGTCCATCGACATCATCGACCTCGTACAGCTGGGCGAAGAAGTCCAGATTGCGCTCTGCGCTCAACCGATCGTAGAGACCGGGGGATTCAGTCAGGATCCCCACCTGACGCCGGATCTTCCCATCCTCCTGTCCGACCTTACAGCCCGCCACTTTTGCATGACCAGAGGTTGGCGCGATGAGGGCGGTCAGTAATCGAATAGTGGTTGTTTTTCCAGCCCCATTGGGCCCCAGGAACCCGAATACCTCTCCCGCCTCTACTGATAAGGTTAAACGGTCAACGGCTAGGATGTCGTCAAATCGTTTGGTCAGATCCTCCGTTTGGATCATCATCGTACCCTCGAATAATTCTGACTTACCCAAACCAGTTTGATGCGGACAGCCGAATAGGTCAGCTCCGGCTACATATAGCGGCTGTCTTCCAGGTCATCTTTAGTAATTTCCTCAACTGCTGGATCAGCTCCTGGGATCTGGATCTCCACCTCAGGAGGCGCCCGATGTGCTGGATCTACATCTCCACCCTCATGCTTCCGTAGGGTGAAGACGATCCACAGACTGAACAGTGCCATCAACCCAATCAATCCTTCGGCCACATAAGCTCCCCATATCCCGAAGGCGAATAGCGTCACTGCGTTGACCAGCGCATGCCAACCGACAGCCAACACCAGCCAAGCTGGTTTTTTTCGGGTGATGGCCTGCAATACAAGCAGGGATGCGCTCAGGTGAAAGCACAGCGCAAATGCTCGTTCAACCGCCCCTAGCACTGTGGAATACCATGGCGCTGTCCAGTAAGCCTCCAGCTGTGCCTTCGCCAATTCCAACTGCTCCGGCGGCACCAGCCCATTCAAGTCTACACCACGATAAGCAACCGCCTGAAACAGGGCGTAGGCAGCCAGTCCGCCCAATAGGATAGCCTCGACCCCGCCGTGCCCGGCGCCGAACATCAGTGCCTGCCCCCAAGACGTGACCTCCTTCAACTGCAGGCGATAGACTAGGTAGCGAGCCACCTCCTCGAACACCCCGGCTGACAAGCCATATAGAAGCGCCACCACCGCCAGAGGAACACCAGTCTGTGCCTCTGTCAGCCCTAGCCGCTCGATCACCAGCGACAAGATCTGGGTGTTGAATGGCAAGTGGAAGATCTGGGAACCGACGAAGGTCACCGCTCCGACTACAAACAGGCGCCAACCTACCCGAAGCCGTCGAGCTAGGATCAACCCCAACACTAGCGGCATGGCGATCATCAGCAAGGCGTTAATCAACCGAATCAAGATATCCATTCTTAGACCTCAAATGAGTAGGCGTAAGCTATAGAGATGTTCGCCTCCAAGCTTACGCCTCCAGCGTTATAGTTCCTGGCGCTGCAAGATCAACCAGGCAGCAAGCCAGGCCAGCGCAGTGACCGCCACTGTTACCGCGAGGGCCGTCCATGCCGGCTCGGCATCCAACCTGAGCGCCAGGGCGCAACCCCAGTCTATCAAGGAGGTAGGAAGGTGCGGCGAGAGTGACGGGATTGTACCAAGCAGGCTGATGAAGATCAACAGGCTAAAGGAGATGCCGGCAGCCGCGAATTGTGAGCGGCTGACCGTGCTGGCGAACAAGGTTATCGCCATAAACATCATAAGATAGATCATGAGCAACCCATTGAGAGCTAAAAAACCCGCTGGCTTCAGCCATTCGAACAGTATTCCAAGATAATAATAACCGCCCAAACCGGCGAGCAGAATACCGGCAAAGAAGATCAACCCATAGGTGATAAACTTTGACCCTAGAAAAACCGCTCTCGAGACCGGCTTGCTGAGGATCATTGCCGCAGTACCACTGTTTTTTTCACCCACCACCGCTGCCATGGGAATCAGGATTGCTAATATAACCCCAAATCCAGCTAGATTCTGGACATACTCATCGACTGCCATGGCGACATCTGGTTCGGGCATTACTTCCGCCAAACCTTCCGGCACCCCGGGCATCCGGGCCATAATCAACGGCAGGTACTTAACCGATAGCGGTCCAAGTAGGCCGAATAGACTCAATACCGCCGCTACAACCAGGATCCGGTAAGTGCGCCATTGTTCGCGCAGTTCTTTTCTAAGCAACGTCTGCATCGATTATCCTACTAATTGCAGAAAGACATCCTCGAGTTGGGGACGCTCGTGCTGATAACTTAGAACAAGTAAGTCGGATCCTAGCACCAGCTGTTGCAAATCGACGCTGGATTGAACCGATCCATCAAGCGTGATCCGTACTGTACTTCCATCTAATTGAATATTGGCCACAAAAGGCAACTCGCGAAGCGATTCAGCCCAACGGGCGACGGTTTCCGGCGCAGCATCGAAGTTCACTTCGACCACCGGTACGGCATAACGACGAAGTAGGTTTTCTTTTTCATCCAGGGCAATCAGGCGACCATAGTCGAGGATTCCAACTGTATCACAGATCCGTTCAACGTCGCTCAGGATGTGGGTGCTCATGAACACCGTCGCCTTACCCCTCAACTCATCGATCAAGTTCAGAATATCGCGCCTACCGACAGGATCGAGCCCACTGACCGGCTCATCGAGGAGGAGCACCTGGGGCCGATTCATAAGCGCCTGGGCCAAGCCTAACCGCTGGCGCATACCTCGGCTGAACCCACCGATCCGACGCTCGGCGACCTCCTCGAGACCCACCAACACCAGCATTTCATCGGCGCGTGCTTTTGCCTCACTCCGCGACATACCACAAAGCCGACCGACCAAATCAGCCAGGAATTCACCCGCTCGCATCCAAGGGTAGAAGCTAGGCTCTTCAGGGAGATAGCCGACCAGCCGACGAGCATGGCTTCCAGGGCCGACGGGCAGCCCTTCAATCCAGGCCCGACCGGTGGTAGGACGCGCCAGGCCGGCAAGAATACGCAAGGTGGTTGTTTTTCCTGCCCCGTTTGGTCCCAGGAAGCCAAAAACCACCCCTTGTTCGACATGTAGATCCAGGCTATCGAGGGCCGTTACCGGTCCGTAGATCTTGCCCAGTCCCTCGATGACAATCGCACTCATACTTCCTCCCGGCCAAAGATAAAGTAAACCACCGGGCCGATGATGCTGAACAGGATCACTATCAAGACCCACAGCCATTTCGGCCCGCGGGTGCGTTGACGGGGAATAAGATCAACCAGACCGGCAACCAGTAAGATAAGCCAGATCAGGAGCACGGGTGCTAACAATAGAATCACTTCTGTTAAGTCCTTGTTTCCCATGGAACCCTCGCTGAAGTCAATCAATTGTGTGGTATCGAAATTGTTTCACGTGAAACATCAATCCGGCAATTTCATTATATCTTTTTCCCGTCGCCATCCGGTGGCATTCCCGCCTCCCTCCTGCGCTCGATCGAGTTCTCAACATCATGCGCGACCTCATCCGGCTCGAACCCCAGCCGGGCAGCCTCGGTCAGGAAGAGCTGGGTCAAAGCCTTGAGAGCTTCCTCTCGCAGTCGCGTGGACTGCTCGGGCGGCAGCGATTCCAGCACGTAGGTGCCACGTCCTTGCTGAGTCGAGACCAGGCCCGCCTGATCCAAGATGCGATATGCCCTGGCGACTGTGTTGAAGTTCACCCTCAAGTCGTCAGCCAGTTGCCTTATGGTTGGTAACTGATCGCCGGGCTTGAGTATCTCAGTCGCCATTAAATGCTTGAGCCGCTCTACGATTTGAACATAGATCGGCACATGTCTATGGAAGTCGAGCTCAACCAACATGTTTATATTGTACTAATTGTACGATTGTAATAATTGTACTAAAGGCTTTTCGATTTGTCAAACCATCACTTGCTTCCGTCAAAGAAACCACCCGCCCCCGGTCACCTACCCGAAGGGCTTCCCCACCCTCACTATTAACGCACGTTATTGTTTCCCCGCTCGCGAGCGTGGTAGAATCATAAAGGCACTAAATATGGTGCTGTCTAGGAGGCAACTGTGGGAAAGGAAGAAAGCACTTTCGCGGTCAAGAAAGGCTTAGCTCAAATGCTTAAGGGTGGTGTGATCATGGACGTGGTCACCGCCGAACATGCTCGCATCGCCGAGGACGCTGGCGCAGTGGCGGTTATGGCCCTTGAACGCGTCCCGGCAGACATCCGCGCCTATGGTGGGGTCGCCCGCATGAGCGACCCGGAAATAATCCTGCAAATCATGGACGCCGTCTCCATCCCGGTGATGGCTAAGTGCCGCATAGGTCATTTCGTTGAGGCTCAGATCTTGGAGGCTTTAGGGGTGGATTACATCGACGAATCCGAGGTTCTTACCCCTGCCGACGAGGCTCACCATATCAACAAACATGAGTTCAAGGTTCCATTCGTGTGTGGATGTAGAAATCTAGGCGAGGCTCTCCGCCGCATTGGCGAGGGCGCAGCTATGATCCGCACCAAGGGCGAGGCCGGCACCGGCGACGTGGTCGAAGCAGTACGCCATGCGCGAGCGGTGATAGGCGAGACTCGCCGCCTAGAGAGCATGCCCGACGAGGAGTTGATGACTTACTCCAAGGAGATCGGAGCTCCCTACAGCACGGTTAAAGAGACGAAGGAGCTGGGGTGCTTACCGGTGGTGAACTTTGCTGCTGGTGGCATCGCCACCCCGGCCGACGCAGCTATGATGATGCAACTCGGTGTAGACGGCGTATTTGTCGGATCGGGTATCTTCAAGTCGGGTGACCCGCCCCGACGGGCGGCGGCTATTGTCGAGGCCACCACCCACTACAACGATCCCGAGATCCTGGCTAATATCAGTAAAGGGTTGGGTGAACCGATGGTGGGGATTGGCGTCAGCGAATTGCCTGAGGCTGAACGGCTGGCGGAGCGAGGCTGGTAGATCGATTCGAGCAGGAAAAGTAACCGAATGAAAATTGGCGTGCTGGCACTTCAGGGCGATTTCGCCGAACATATCACCGTACTACGCCACCTGGAGGTCGATACCACCGAGGTGCGATTACCAAGTCAATTGGATGAGCTCCATGGCCTGATCATCCCCGGCGGCGAATCTACAACCATCGGTAAATTGGCAACCTCTTTTGATATGATCGAACCTCTACGCCGGTTCGGCCACGATCGACCGATTTGGGGCACCTGCGCCGGGGCGATCTTTCTATCGTGCGACGCCCATCGACAGCAGCCGCTGCTGAATATAATGGACATCACCATTGAGCGCAACGCCTTCGGTCGCCAGGTTAACAGTTTTGAGATAGATTTGATCATCCCGGCTCTCGAGGACCCCGAACGACCATTCCGGGCTCTCTTCATCCGAGCACCACTTATCGAGCGCGTCGGTAGAGGCGTTGAAGCGCTCGCTCATCTTCCTGATGACAAGGAGCAGGCCGGCCGAGTCGTCGCCGCCCAGCAGGGCCACCTTTTAGCGACAAGTTTCCACCCGGAATTAACCGAAGACAACCGTTTTCATCGTTATTTTATTAACCTGGTAAAAGGCTAGGAGCAACATGGTCCGTCCCTTCGATTGGCGTGATTTAGCCTTACTGCACCGTATGCGCAACACCGGCTTGTGTTTGGATTCCCAACTAGCTTACACTCGTCAGCGCTACGCACTACAAAATGCCTTGCTGGATGCCCTCACCCCCGGAAGGAGCACATACACGCTTATCGACAGACCGGCCCATCCAGAACAAGAGCCGATTTTCGGCCAGGTCCGTCGTCGCGCCAACCAGCCCCATGCCCGGTTGACTTTTATCGGGCCGGCGACAGCATTAGTCCAACCTAATTGCATTCAATTGCTCGACGCCCTGAGTCGGTCAGCTGGTGAGGACGGCGCCCACCACCTGATCGCTGAGGTTGAGGAGACCAGCCCAGCCTTCGAGAGTCTACGTCAAGCTGGATTCGCTACCTACGCCCGTCAACGCATCTGGCACTTGGCCGACTCGCTACAAGCGAACCCAACTCTAATGGAAGCCATCTCCCGTAAAGACCAGCCGGAAGAACATCAGGGCGGTGACGGACCGATGTGGCGACGAGAGATGAGTTCGGATGCACCTGCGGTTCACAGCCTCTACCTCAATTTGGTCCCCGCCCTGGTACAACAAGTTGAACCACCATCTATCCACAACGGTCGCGGCTTGGTGCATTGGGATCAAGGGGAATTGCTCGGCTATCTTTATATCGACCGCGGTCCTCAAGGAGTGTGGGTGTATCCTTACTTCCACCCCGCCGCAGAGCGATTGGACGGTTTAATGACCGGCTTCCTGGTGCAGCACATTCATCCCCCAATAAAACCGTTGTATATCTGTGTCCGATCTTATCAGGGTGGGTTGAGCGAATCGCTAGATCGTCTCAGTTTCGAACCCTTTAGCGACCAAGCCGTAATGGTCAAGCGCCTTGCTGCCCACATTCGCCAATCTGACAGAGTACCGCTGCCCGCATTGGAAGGCTCTCAACCGGAGCCCACCGCACCCTTCACTCCGATAGCCATGTCATCGCAGCTCGCTCAAGATCCTCCAACCCCTGAGTCCTGCTAGGTATGAAAAGATCGTATCTTATTCCATACCTTTTGACATTTTATAAAAGCCGATACACCTCCCGACCTTCTGCAAATATCTCCTTGCCCATTGATCTCTCAACTTCTCACTTCGGAGAACCATCGGCAACCCCATCAAACGTAATCCCTAATGAGCAACCAATAGGCGAGGGCTCCAAGATCATACCCCCGGTTGAGACCCCCGGGAATTGGTTCCAGGAAATATGGGTTTTCATCGGGGTCATAATTTTAGCTGTAGCTCCATCTCTTCTGATGTTCTTAGACCGGTGGGTGGGCGACCAGCGCGTGCGCGATCTTTTTCGCCAATGGTGGTGCAAATCGTCTTTTCTGTGCAACACGGCTTTCCCCTCATATTTCATCTTAGTATTTGTATGCTTCATCCTCATTCTGGCGATCTTTACCTTCCGGAACAGCGATTCGGAATCGGTGATCGCCCCTCAACCAAAGTTCACCGGCGATGAAGGTGAAATAACGAAACCGGAACAAAAGCAGAGAAGGCTTGGCTTCGCCCTGCTATTATGCTCTATTTTAGGTATGATCATCAGCCTGGTCATCGCTTTAGCTAGCGACGGACTGCCTGGTGTGGAGTTTGTTCTACTCTTCCTCACATACATCGTGGGTTGGCTATTGAAAGCTGTGCCCATACGTTTAATTCTCCGTGTATTGCATGCCAACCGATTCCGTCTGACGCTGATCATCTATGCCCATTTATCAATGATCGGTGTGTTAGCAAGTTTTTTCACCTCATCAAACTTATGGCTGTTCGTTTTGCCGATACTGATCATGTCGATCATCTCGTTGCTAAAACAACGACCGAAAATTTCACCAGCCTTTTGGGTTATGTCCCTCGCCTTGATGTTGTATGTCTTATACCTGGATGGTTGGTGGTTTGCGATCATCGGAGATGAGTATGAGTTTTATCGCTATGCTCGCCAGATCGTAGATGAGCAGAGCTTATCCATAATTAATTCAAGTCTCTTCAAGGGGAACGCCGCTTACGGCACTCATCCCTATTTCTCGTCCCTGCTCCAGGCTATCTCAATGAGGGTTTTTGGGAGCCACAATTTTGGATGGCGATTCAGCAGTGTATATCTGAGTGCGCTTGCAATCGGGATCCTTTATCCCTTCTTAAAAACTTTTCTACGGGAACGACTTGCCCTGCTTACTGCGCTGTTCTTGGCGTCCTCACACTACATCATGTCCTTCAGCAAGATAGGCTATAACAATCTACAAGCCTTTTTTGTCCTCAGCCTTAACCTCTGGGCTGTTACCTGGACTATCAAAACAAGGCGCCCACTCGGCTTTGCCCTATTGGGGACGACGCTAGGCCTCTGCTTCTACGTTTACCCAGCCGCGTTGTTTATACCCCCGATTCCTTTGCTTCTCCTGATGTTTTATCATCCTCCTACATCCCGATCGGCTATTCAACACTGGTCGATCACCATCGTCACAATGCTCCTGCTTATGCTTCCCTTATTCCTACAGCCGGAATACTGGATTTCTAAAATCTCAGGGACGCTTTTCTACTCTCCTGAACTCATTCAATCCGCCTCAAGCCTGGGCACGCACCTTGCCACCAATTTCCTATATGCACTATTCTCGTTCCTTTATGTTATTGAGGAATCCCACTTTGTTGCCATCTCTTACGTGGGCCCCTTGACCGCCGCGTTTGTCTTCATTGGGATTGCATCCCTCTTCCCGAAGATGCGTAGAGAAAAGTTTACCGGTTTCCTTGTGGTTAGTTTCTTCTACCTGCTTTTCTTCCTTGGCGCGGGTCACGATAGGATGTTCCCTTCGACGACCAGAATGTTCCTCCTCCTACCCTGGTTCACTATCTTCGCTGCGGTCGGATTTATGTGGATCATGAAATACATTCGGCAAATGAGGATAGCTCCCCATCTCCCTGACACTTTCGCTACTCTATTGGTTATCGCCGTTATCGTGTTGAACGTTTATCAAGCCTACCCACTCTCTAAACGCCGGATGGCCGACCATTACCAATCGATTCAGGTGTTATTCTTGCGTGAGGCTGACCGCCTATTGAACTCGTCTGAATCTTCTTCCGCGACGGTTGTCTTGCTCAACCGCCCGGAGACCTATATGGCTGAGTCTTTGTACGAACTGCTCGATCTCTACGAAATTCCATTTAAACCAGGTCAATTGGTAGAATTGAACGTTGCTGAGCTAGGGATACTCGAGCAGGTTGATGATCTGGTCACCGACGCACACAGCTTGTTTATTATGATCCCTTGGATTGAAGATGAGATTAGGTATGCAATAGAGCAGGTTCTCAGATCGGGGGGTAAGGAACCCTACGAAGTGAGGAACACAATTGGAAATACGGCTTATGAAATATGGCATAATTCAATTTACCGGGAGTTTGGTGAATAGCATTGGCTGTAATGAGCTTTCAAACCACACTGGCATTTATCCAATCGACTTGTCGAACTTGGCGACCAGAAGTATAAAAGCCCATAGTCACTAATTGGTGAATGAGAATGACGGGAAAACGTATTACTGACAACCTGAACGATTTGCTGGGGGTCCTGCCACCAGAGATCACCCAGAATATTTATCAGATAAACCGCCACGATGATCTGCTGGAGGTGATACTCGACCTCGGTCGTGTGCCAACCGCGCGCTATGTTGACACCGAGGTCGCGCTAAGCGAACAAGAAATACAACAAGAGAACATCGACTACGTGGTTAAACGCATAGGCGAGTTTGACGATGATAATCGCGCTGGTATGGAACGCACGTTGCATCGCATCGCCGCTATCCGCAACCGCCACAACCATATCGTCGGGTTGACCTGTCGTGTCGGCCGGGCAGTGTATGGAACGATCGACATCATCCAGGATCTCATTTCCAGCGGCAAGAGCCTCCTGCTGGTGGGCCGTCCAGGTGTTGGAAAAACCACTATGCTGCGCGAAGCGGCTCGTATCCTGGCAGAGGAAAAACGGGTGGTGATCGTTGATACCTCCAACGAAATCGCCGGCGATGGCGATGTTCCCCACCCGGCTATTGGGCGCGCTCGCCGCATGCAGGTACGACAGCCGGCACTCCAACACGAGGTGATGATTGAGGCGGTCGAGAACCACAATCCGCAGGTGATCGTGATCGACGAGATCGGCCGCGAATTGGAGGCGGTGGCCGCTCGTACCATCGCCGAGCGCGGGGTTCAGTTGATCGGTACCGCCCACGGCAACAATCTCGAAAACCTGCTACTCAACCCCACCCTCTCCGACCTGGTGGGGGGGATCGAAACGGTCACTCTCTCTGATGAAGAAGCCCGCCGCCGCGGGACCCAAAAGACCGTCCTTGAACGACGTGCAGCGCCGACATTCGACGTATTGATTGAGATCCAGGACCGTGAGCGACTAGCAATACATCGCGATGTTTCGGCTGCGGTGGACGCCATGCTTCGCGGGCGTTCGTTACCACCTGAGTTGCGTTCTCGGGACGAGAAAGGGGAAGTCCACATTGAAACCCAACCCGCCTCACCCACGCCTGGCCGGCGTGGTGGGGTCGGATACCAGCGACAAGCCGCACTGCCAACGGCTCCTTCCCCAGGCAATGAAGGACTACCTTACTCGCCAACACCACCGCATATGCCGGGAACTCCACTGGCAACGGTTCGCATCTTCGCTTATGGCGTGGCCCGCAACCGCCTACGCCAGGCGGTCAAGCGGCTGCGCGTTCCAGCACTGTTGGTCGACAATCTGAGCGAAGCGGATGTGCTGGTCACTCTACGCTCATACTACCGCAAGCGTCAGAAGGTTGTCGCCGATGCAGAGAACCGACGCATGTCGATCTACGTTTTGCGCGCCAACACTGTCAGCCAAATGGGGGGTTTTCTGACCGACCTCTTCAACCTTCAAGCCACCAGCGTTGACCCTTCGATGGAGACCGCTTTGCAGGAGGCTCAGCACGCCATCCAGGATGTGCTTGATGGGGCTCGATCAGTCGATTTATCACCGGCTTCAGCTTATATCCGTCGTTTGCAACACCAAATTGCTCGTCAAGCCAATCTGGTGTCTCACTCCTACGGCAAGGAGCCGCAACGTCGGGTGAGGATTTTCCGTAGTTGAGTCTATTTATCACCCTTGAAGGCCCGGAAGGAGGCGGTAAGACCACCCAAGCCGAACAGCTTGCTGAATATTTGCGCGCCCAGGGATTTGATGTCTTGCTCTCCCGCGAGCCAGGCGGTCCTTCCATCAGCGAACAGATTCGACGTGTGTTGACCTCGCTCGATAACACCGCCATGCACCCCCGAACCGAGTTCCTGCTCTTCTCCGCCTCCCGCGCTCAACACGTTCAGGAATTAATCCACCCCCATCTTGCCAGTGGGGGACTGGTTATCTGTGACCGATTCTACGATGCCTCGCTCGCCTACCAAGGCTATGGCCATGGCTTGGATCTCGACACACTCCGATCGATTACTACCTTCGCCACCGGCGGTCTCAAACCCGATCTGACCCTATTACTCGACCTACCGGTTGATGAGGGACTTCAGCGCCGTGAGCAGGACGGCAATTGGAACCGCCTCGACGCCTACGACCTGGAGTTTCACCACCGGGTGCGACAGGGCTATCTAGCCATGGCCGCCGCCGAGCCGGAACGTTGGGTAGAACTCGACGCCAGGCAACCCCTCGACGCCATCCAGGACAAAATAAGGTGCATCGTTGAGACGCGCCTGGCACAGCATGACCCGGGCACACACAAATAACCGACCCTATAAATCGTCGCCCACACCCCCTAATTCCGGCATACTCTTCTCGATCTCCTCTGGACTCTCACCCTCATCCAGGCGATCGATGACATCATCGAACTCGGGAGGCATCTCTTCTCCCATCTCCTGTCCCATCTTGCGCATCATTCGCGCCATGGAGCGAGGGTCCTGCTCATCGAAATCGGCCCAACTGCTGGAGTCGGCCAGCGACTCAAGCCGCGACTCCTCCGAACGGGCAAAACGTACCCGACCGATTATGCGCTTCATGTCTGGGCTCCCGCAGCGGGGACACTGCACCGACACATTCCCATACTGCTCATACGTCTGATAAATCGACGCCCGCTTGCGGCACTTCGGGCAGCTATACTCATATACTGGCATGGCAACCTCCACTTCTACTCTATAGGTTTGCTGCGATTTTTTGCCACGGAACCTCCAACCTAAAAGGTCGGTTCTACTTCGCCCGCTACGCAGCACCCATAAATGGATTATACTGAGCCATCAAGGATGCTTCAACCCATGCATGATGACTTGCGCGAGCGGCAACACCGGCCACTGCTTATCGTGATCTCTGGTCCGTCAGGGGTTGGTAAGGATAGCGTTCTTCAAAATATGAAGGCGCGCGACCTTCCCTTCCATTTCGTGGTCACTGCCACCACCCGACCCAAACGCCCCAATGAAGTTGACGGCGTCGATTATTTCTTCATCAACCAGGATAAGTTCACCAAGATGCTCGAGCAGGACGAACTGCTCGAGCACGCCATCGTATATGGCGACCACAAGGGAATTCCCAAACAACAGGTACGACAGGCACTAGCCAGCGGGAAGGATGTCGTGATGCGCATCGACGTCCAGGGCGCCAAGACCATCCGTAACATATGCCCTGAGGCAGTGCTGATCTTTCTCTCTACCCACACTGAGGAGGAATTGGTCAAGCGCCTCAAAACCCGAAAAACCGAAACGCCCGAGAGCCTGGAACTTCGTCTGGCCACTGTCCGCCATGAAATGGAATCAGTCGAACAGTTCGATTATTACGTGATCAATGCTGACAGCCAACTGGATGCCACAGTGGATGCTATCCTAGCCATCATCCACGCCGAACACCAACGCACCCACCCGCGGCAGGTGGTCCTCTGAGCCTGCCACCCTCGCCTCCGCCCACCGGTAGGCCGTCGGCTACATATCGCCCTTCACCCAGACGAGGGCTAACCACGCTGCAGGCGCGGATGGCTCTCTCCCCAGTTACATATGGTCTGATCGGCGCCACTCTATTGGTGTTCCTCACCCAAATGCTATCTCAATCAGTTCTCGGTTTCGATCTGGTGACCTTATTGGGCGCCAAGGATAACGTAGCCATCGCCACCGGCCAGGTTTGGCGTTTCATCACACCAGTGTTCATCCATGGAGGATACTTCCACCTATTCATCAATCTTTACTCGCTTTACGCCATTGGTCCGGCCGTTGAGCGGTTCTTTGGCCCATGGCGCACCCTGGTGCTGTACCTGCTCTCAGGGACCGCCGGGGTGTTGCTCAGCTTGAGCTTCAGCTCATATCGCTCAGTCGGCTCTTCAGGAGCGATATTCGGTTTGCTCGGATCCTTAGGGGCTTTCCTGTACGCCAATCGCTCGACCTTTGGCCAGGCCGGCGCGATCCAACTGCGCCAGATCGTCCTGGTCGCACTGTTTAATCTCGGCTTAGGCCTCTCCCCAGGGATAGATAACTGGGGGCACCTTGGGGGACTGATTTTCGGCGCAGGTCTGACCTGGTTTACTGGTCCTAACTTCGCAATTGTGAGAGATGAAACAGCCGGTCGTTTCATCCTTGTGGATCAACAACCATGGCGCCGTGTCTGGCCAAAGGTTTTACTCAGCGCGGTTGTGGTCGCCTTGTTGGCTCTGTTCGCACTTTTAATCCTCTCCAGGTACTGAACCCCCTCCCTCACCACATATACCACCTTTTCTCGTGCTTGGGTTGACCAGTGCAGTCAGGCATCAGAATCGGGTGCTGTCGCATCTCCATCTGATGCCTTTGAGGTGCGATCCCGCCGCCTGAACTTCGGCAGTCGGAGGCGGGGTAACCTACGCCGACGCTCCTCCCCACGTTGTCTCTCCCTGCGAGGCCAATAGAGAAGTACGCCGAGTAAGCTGATCAGTGCCCCCACAGCCAAGCCGATCACCTGGATGGGGCCAAAGCTCACGTTCGGGATCTGCTGAGCACCCAGGCCGATGAAATCCGCCAAAGAAGCCACCGCTGCCACGACATACCCGGTGGCAATCAATCGCAGTCCAATATCATCCCGCAGCGAGTTAGGGCGAGTGTTGCGAACCACCCGGACAGTGGCGTACGCACCCACGAGCAACAACGCCAATCCGGTCAGCCAGACCCCCATTTGGACAAATCCCACCGCCGGGCTTCGGTCCATACCGATCAAATCTGGTTCAACGCCGATGATGAAGATGAATAGACCAATTAGAACCAGCGTCATCCAACGACGAGCCCAGCGTACCTGTCGAGGGGTAAGTTTACCAAAGGGCATAAATTAATTCTCCGGAAGTGCCCGACGCAGCACTCTGAGCCAGTTGCCGTCGAGAATTGCCTCAACATCTCCAGAATTGTAGCCTCGAGCATTCAGTGCATCACCAATTAACCTCAGGTCGGCTACGCTGTCAAGGCCCAAAGGTACTTTATCCACCCCGAACCCGCCATCGAAGTCGCTTCCCAGACCTACATGCTCGGCGTCCCCTACAACCTGGCAGATATGGTCAATGTGCGCAACGACGTCGTCGATAGTTACCGCCTGACGCCCATCGGATGGGCTCCAACCATCTTTAAGGAACGGGTTGAAGGGCACTATCCCGATCACGCCGTCCCGCTCGGCGATCCTTGAGATGACATGGTCGCTCAGATGGCGTTCTGGCTTGATGAAATGAGGCAGGCGCGCCAGGGTATTGCTGTGAGAAGCGATTACCGATCCCTGGTACCGATCAAGCGCCTCCAGCACCCCCTCCTCGGTCATATGACTCAAGTCGAGGATCATACTTAAGTCTGCCATGACATCTAGCAAGGCTCGACCGTCGTCGCTGAGCGGACCGGGTTCGCCAGTTCCACCAGCATAGCGAGTTCCCGACCAGGCCGGTCCGAGAATCCGCACTCCGGCCTCATACCACTCCGGCAACTCCGCCGGTCGGCGCACACCATCGGCGCCTTCCATCAAGATCACCAAACCAACTCTGGTTTCGCTTGGCTCCTCACTCTGCCAACCATCCACCACCTGCTCCAGATCACCCCGTATACGGATCAGGCTGAATTTATCGGGATGCTCACCCACCAGTCTCCAATAGAAATCGAGGCTGGTTCGGTAGAGATTGTGCGCCTCCACAGCGTCGGCATAACATTGTGTATCCCAAGGTCCATTTCTCCGTCGTGCTGGGGCGGCGAAAAGTGTAGCGAAGACAACCGCCACACGACCTCTTATCCATTCGGGCCACCCCAGCAGAGTATGTCCATTGTGGATTGGGGTCTCCGTGCCCGCTTCACGAGCACGGGTCTCGACAACGGATAATGTGTAATCACGCCCAAAAGTCAAACCGTTCCAGGCTAGGTCCTCATGCGCGTCGACAACAATCATCACATTAGTACCAGGTTACATCGCCGCACAGGTCGGGCGGCAAAGGTCCGACATTAAATGATTCAAAGGCCGCTCGCTCGGCACCGATGGTCGTCGGACCACCATGACCAGGGTAAAGAATTACTTCATCATCCCAGGTGAACACCGTCCGCGCCAGTGAAGCCCGGGAGGTTGCCAGATCTTGTGGTGTCTCGGTATAGCCGGGACCACCGGGAAAGATGGCATCACCGACGATAGCCCGTTTGAACTGACCCTGCTCTATCAGCCGCAGCGCGACGCTGCCCGGCGTGTGCCCCGGGATGTGTACAATCTCCAACCTCTCCCCCTCCAAATTAAATGAGTCGCCACCTTCCAGATAAAAGTCCGGCTGCAGACCGTAGGCTTCGGCATCGGCTGGATGTATCCCCACCGAGGCACCCAAAACCTGACGCACGGCTTCCAGCCCGCCGACGTGGTCAAAGTGACCGTGAGTGATCAGGATCCGAGTCACTTGCCGCGACCCAACCAAGTGTAAAATATCGTCTGGTTGATCGCCTGGATCGATTAATACCGCTAGCTTTCCCCCCGGTCCCACTAGCAGGTAGCAATTTGATTGGAACTCACCGACAGTTAAAATACATAGATCGATCATGCAAAAATCCAGACGAGATCATTGAAGGGTTGCCCATAAAATCGTGTGTCTCCACTTATAATATCATTCTGCAGTTGCATCTCACTGGTTATGAGATTATAAGGAGTTGATCACTAATTATAGCTCCCATCGCGTCGGTAATTTTCCCATGCTTCGCGTTCATGTTCAAACACGGGGAGTGAGATATGACAAACCCAAAAAATGAATACAAATGCGATAATTGCGGCTGGCGTAAACGCGCAGACGAAAACCCGGATTCGATTATCGCCCGCCTATGGAGATGGCACACGACATGGTGCCCGATGTGGAAAGCTTATCAGAAAACATTGGCCGAAAGTAAACAAAATGACATTCCAACCCATCTGAATGGGACTGTACAATAGGACAAACCAATGATAATATCAGTTGAAGCAGGATGCACGTGAGTTCTGTCTGGACGTCGTACCACCCACTGCCTGAGATCCTGCGGCTCAGGCAGTTATTGGTTAGCCAGCTCTGCTGGTGAACCCGACCGCCAACGAACGAAACAAGCACCTTGCACCATCGCTCAACTGTCGAAAGGAGACAAGCTCCATGTCCGAACGCGTTATTGGCACGGTCAAGTGGTTCAACAGCGAAAAAGGCTACGGCTTCATCGAACGTGAAGACGGGCCAGACGTCTTCGTTCACTACACTGCGATCAAGTCAGAGGGTTTCCGCACTCTTCAAGAAGGCCAACAGGTGGAATTTTCCGTCGAGCAAGGTCCTAAAGGTCCGCAGGCCACTGACGTAACCGCTGTCTAGCACGGCTAGAATCTAAAGACCCCGTCGAACATCGACGGGGTCTTTAGCATATTCGACACGCTAACCCATCCTCAACTGCCTATCCCTGGCAACTTACTCTATATAACTTGCTCAATGCCAGTACCTGCTTCTCCGCGTGGTAGGAGGAGCGCACCAATGGACCGCTCTCAACCCACTTAAAGCCGATTGCCAAACCATAGCGCCTGAATTCGTCAAACTCTTCTGGCGTGTAGTACCGCTCGATGGGTAAGTGCTTTGTGGATGGTTGCAGGTACTGGCCAATCGTCAGGATATCGACCCTCCAATCGTGCAGATCGCGCATCACCGATTTGACTTCCTCCATCGTCTCCCCCAGGCCGACCATAATCCCCGATTTGGTCAACCCATCAGGGTTGAGCGCCTTGGCGTTGGAGAGCGTAGCCTGAGCCCACTCATAGCTATCCTGGGGTTGAACCTTCCTTGTCAACCGTGGTACGGTCTCGACATTGTGGTTAACGATCTCCGGGCGGGCATCCACTACGATCTTCAATGCTGTGACCGATCCTTTGAAATCAGGGATCAACACCTCCACCGAGCAGCCTGGCTGGAGCTCGCGTATGCGTCGTATGACCATGGCGAATATAGGTGCGCCACCATCGGCACGTTGGTCGCGGTTAACGCTGGTGATCACAGCGTGGCGCAGGTTCATCGCCTTTACCGCTCGGGCGACACGCTCCGGCTCAAGCCAGTCGAGCGGTTCGGGGCGACCAGTCTTGATATCGCAGAAGCCACAGGAGCGGGTGCATATTTCGCCCATCATGAGGAATGTGGCTGTGCCCGATCCCCAGCACTCGCCGATATTGGGGCACCTCGCCTCCTCACATACCGTGTGCAACACCTTGGTGCGCATCATCTCCCGGAGCCACTCGTAGGTCTCTCCTGTGGGAGCATGCACCTTGATCCATGAGGGCCGACGAAGTGGTTTCCGGTCCTCGCCATTAATTCGATCTTCTGTAATGATACGATCTCCACTCGCTGTCGAAAATTTTCCTGGTAAATATGCTACCGCATCTGAGACGTCTGAGGGAATGGTGACTAAAAGCATCTCCGACGTTATTCTTGATTCTACTTGCCCAATAATCCACTTTGCATCGCTGTCGCCACCGCAAAGGCGCGTGAATCTACGCCCAATTTATTATAAATGCCGGTCAGGTGAGTCTTAACCGTGCGTTCAGAGATTCCCAACCGGGCGGCGATTTCTTTGTTACGCTGACAACATTTTAGGAACGAATTATCCCAAGAGCGCTTCTAATAACCGCCCAGTGAGCTCTTTGACCTCGCTACCACCGGGCCCCACTGGACCGACGCATGCCGGACAGCCATCCTGGCAACGACAGACACGTACCATATCCAACGCACCAGTGAGTAGGTCAGCGTGCAATTCGTAGAGACGCTCCGATAATCCCAATCCCTCTGGTACCCTATCGTAAATTGTAATAGTCGGTCCTTTGGTGTTCTTAGCGCGGATTTCGGTGAGAGAACCTAGATCGCGCGGGTCGCACATCAAATACAGGGGGGCAATGTTCCTCAGCGCGTATGCCAAGCCGCCCAGCGCGCTGCGCCTCCCCCGGACAGACTCGGCACGATGGTGGCAGGTAGGACAAAGAGTAATCAGGTTATCGAGATCGTTAGCCGGGCGGTCATATTGATTCTCACCCTGTATGTAACCGAACTCGCGGAAGGGACGGATATGGTGTACCTCATGCGCTCGGTCGACCCGTTCAGGGACGCCGCATTGCCGGCAGCGATAATCGTCACGAGCCCGAGCAGCGTCGCGCGCACGGGACCAACTCGGTCCGTAGTCACCGGGCGGCAGCAGCACACCCTCCGCCTCGAGCCGATCCACAGTTTCCGGGGCGATCCAAAGCCAATAAGCGCTGGTCTCAAACGAACGCGGTGGTAAGTCAATCGATCCATATCCCAACGTCTCGTGTGTATAGCGTTTGACTTTACGAAAGGAGGTCGAGGTCGCCGTAATCTGCACCCACCCATGCGCCCGTCGGGCAGGGGCGTGGTCATCTGCATCGTAGATCTCGAGCGTCTCAAGTTCCACCGACTCGGAGGCGTCGGTATAGTAGTCGACATCAGCTCGTTTAACTTCAGCCAGGGCGTTCTCCCAATCCAGGTGCTGGACGAGATGGGTCCGTCCCTCATGGATGTAGACCGCCCCTTCGTGCAGCAGGATTGGTGCAGTAGCTCGATCGACCTCACCGATGACGACCGGGCGACCCCGACCAATGTCCTGGATCACGACCGGGTCATCGCCACTGGCCCGTAACGATACCGACGCAGCCGGGTAGGCATCAGCCACCCAGGTGTAAACCTCGTCTGAGCGATGCAGATCGCCTTCCTCGGCCAGGTAAGCGAGCAACTCCCCTATATCATCGAAGGCGCCGAAGGTCTCACCGGCCTTGAAGGGCAACTCAAAGGCTGCACAACGCAGATGGCGCACTAGGATTGCCAGATTGTCGGGATTGATCAATCCCATCTCGGGCGGACGTTCAAAAAGATAGCCGGGATGGGCAGCGACGAACTGGTCGAGTGGAGCAGCGGAAGCGACAAGGATAGCTGCCGAGACCTCGCTTCGTCGCCCGGCGCGACCTGCCTGCTGCCACAAACTGGCGATAGTGCCCGGATAACCAGCGATCACCGCCGCGCCAAGTTGGCCGATGTCGACCCCTAACTCCAACGCGTTTGTGGCCACTACACCCTGGACCATCCCATCGCGCAAACCATGTTCAATCTCACGCCTCTCGAGGGGCAAGTAACCTCCTCGATATCCACGGATGGCATTGGGGTCACCGCCAATACGCTCAAAGGCATCGCGCACATAACCGAGCAACACCTCCGTCGTGAGCCGAGCGCGAGCGAAGACCACTGTCTGCACTCCAGTCCCCAAGAAGCGCTCGGCGATGCGAGTCGCTTCCAAGGTATAGGCGCGACGGATCCCAAGCCTCGGGTCGATCACCGGTGGGTTGTAGATGATAATGTGCTTCTCAGCCCGCGGTGATCCATCCAGATCGGGCGAAACGAGACGAACCGGGGCCTCGATAAGCCGCTCGGCCAACTCCTTGGGATTGGCAATGGTGGCCGAGGTTAGCGCGAAGTGTGGCTCAGAACCATAAAAGCGGCAAAGGCGGTGCAGACGTCGAAGCAGGTTGGCCACATTAGAGCCGAAGACACCACGGTATACATGCAACTCGTCAAGCACCACCCAGCGTAGATTCTCGAGCAACATCGCCCAGCGCGGGTGATGGGGGAGAATACCGGTGTGTAGCATATCGGGATTGGTGATCAGGATTCGGGCCTCATCCCTGATCTGGCGTCGCCGGGTCGGAGGTGTGTCGCCATCGTAGGTACGGGCAGGGATCTGATCGACGGCGTTTAGAGTCTGCAGGAAATCACCCAGGGCGGCAGCCTGATCCTGAGAAAGTGCCTTGGTAGGGAAGAGGTAAAGCGCTCGCGCTTCGGGATCGGACATGAGTATTTGAAGCACCGGAAGGTTGTAACAAAGCGTCTTGCCTGATGCGGTGCCGGTGACCACCACCACGTTCTCGCCATCGAGGGCGGCTTCCACGGCCTCCGCCTGGTGGGTGTAAAGCGGTGCGGTATCTCTCTCCCGCAGAGCGGCAATCAAGCGCGGATCGAGGTTGGTCGGGAAGTCGGCATAGCGCGCTGGTCGTGCCGGTAACCGCTCCCAGGCGGATACGTTTTTCATAAACGAAGTATCGAGTCGCAAGCGTTCGAGGGCCTCTTCGATTGACATGGTTGAGAGGATTATACTTCTTGTCGAAGATATTATTAGGAGATGGGACCTAATACTCTCGTCATCACTCGAGAGGAGTTTCTATAATCCACGCAATCTATTCAAGACGAAGTCAAGGGTATCATTCCAAGCTCCCCGCGAGCTTAGAGCTCGCGGGGAGCTTCGTTGATATACTTGATCACTGCAATGCATGAGGCCCTAGAGAGATGACCAATCCACTTAAATCTGAATTCCTTCTCGATCCCAAGGTAATCTACCTCAATCACGGCTCGTTCGGCGCTTGTCCCCGCCCCGTCTTCGAAGAGTATCAAAGGTGGCAACGCGAGCTGGAGCGGCAACCGATGGAGTTTCTGGCCCGGCGAGCGCTTGACCTGATGGCCGAGGCTCGGGGAGCTTTAGCCGACTTTCTAAGTTGCCAGAAATACGAGGTCGTTTACTTCCCTAATCCCACCACGGCGATTAATATGGTCGCCCGCAGCCTGAAGCTCAAGCCTGGAGACGAAATACTGACCACCGATCATGAGTACGGTGCCATGGACAGTACCTGGCGTTTCATCTGCAATCAAACTGGCGCCCACTACCTGCGGCAACCTATCCCATTGCCGGTGACTTCCACCGAGATCCTTACCGAAACCTTCTGGGCCGGCGTCACTGACCACACACGGGTCATCTTCATCAGCCACATAACCAGCCCAACCGCACTCCGATTCCCGGTCGAAGCGATCTGCCGGCGCGCCCGTCAGGCAGGTATACTGTGCATCGTGGACGGCGCTCACACCCCCGGCCACATCCCGCTCAATTTGACAGACCTTGGCGCCGACCTGTATACCGGCGCCTGCCACAAGTGGCTCTGTGCACCGAAGGGATCGGCGTTCCTCTACGCTAGGCGAGAGGTGCAGGACCTCCTGCAACCCCTGGTCGTCAGTTGGGGGTGGGAGTCTGAGAAACCCAGCGACTCTCGCTTCATCGATCACCACCAATGGCAGGGAACTCGCGATCTATCCGCGTTTCTCTCCGTACCCGCCGCCATTCGTTTTCAACTCGAACACGATTGGATCTCCGTCCGACAGGGTTGTCATCAATTAGCGAGCAGGATGCGAAAACAGATAAACGACCTGACCGGCCTCGAGCCTATCTGCCCCGACAAGCCGAATTGGTTCGTCCAGATGTGTGCTGCCCGCCTACCAGAGGTAGATGTAGAGAGTCTCCAAAAACGCCTGTACGACGAATTTGGGATTGAGGTCGTGACCCACCGCTGGAACGATCAGCCCCTAATTAGGGTGTCGTTTCAGGCTTACAATGACCAAGCGGATGCCGATGCGCTGGTGCATGCTCTAGGTCAACTACTGCCCCTGTAAGACCCGAAGGGTTTT
>Ga0114919_10001126_pt1 | contig 21464 bp, 17 predicted proteins | sample BlataG_FD_88682 | JGI IMG/M metagenome (GOLD analysis project Ga0114919, IMG submission 88682) | Deep subsurface microbial communities from Black Sea to uncover new lineages of life (NeLLi) - Black_00105 metaG | ecosystem: Environmental > Aquatic > Marine > Oceanic > Sediment | place: Atlantic... | reverse complement strand
TTGGATGCATTCAGATGGGAAAATAAACGATTTTGTCCCAGAGTTTATTGACATAGGACTTGATGCAATAAATATGCCAAGCACTAAGATAGTTGGTATTAAAGAAATAGGAGATAAATTTAACGGAAAAATTTGTTTTTTTAATGGTGTTGATAACCAAACAACTCTTCTTCTTGGTAATAAAAAGGAGATAGAGGATGAAGCAAGATGCGTAATAGAGAATTGGGGAAGTAAGAGAGGAGGAATCATTATTTATTTTTTTGATGACAATTGGGAAGCAATTGGGGTAAGTGCTGAAAGAAAATATATGACATTTGATATTTTTCAGAGCTTGTCTACATATTATTCATGATGATATTTTTTATAAAAGGCCTGCCTTTTCTTTATTAAGGATAAATAAAAAAGACAACTTATCGTAGAAGATTATGAGACTGTATTTGAACTAACACAAAACTTGATAGGGAAAGGAATAAATCCTAAAAAAATTTTATTAAGATGGTAAACAGATTTGACCATTTGGTTGATCAATATAATTTTTTAAACTTGTTTAATTTTTTCATTTAGATTTATTAAATTAAATGCTCTAAAATATTTATCAATGTAAGATTCAATCTTCATTAAAACCCGGTTTTTAGCATCAATACCATTTACATAAAGGTTATTATACAAGACAGATTGAGAACTTTTTACTTCGGGATTTGCCCATACATACCTACAACTTGTTTTAACAATCCATTCTTTTCGTTCCTCTGTTAAACTCTCAAAGTTCTTTTCATCCTCAAGCAGCCACTTTTTCCACCTTCCCGAATCCAAAACTGCTTTGGTTATTATTTCCTTGAATTTAGATAGATATGCAATTTGGTTTTGCTTGTATAATTGTAATTCTATATCTACAAGATTGCTTAAAGCATCGTATTCAGCAATAGTAAATTCAGGTCCTACATTTGCAGCTCCCATACCACTTTTGGGATAATCTTCCGGGTTGGATACGAAGTCAGTATAATGACCTTTAATGTAAGAGCCATATTCAGAAGCTATTTTTACAACTTTTTTTGCAACTTCCGGATCAAAGGTTGTGGTGTGAAGATCAGTTCCTACTTTTGCAACAATAAATACAGGCCAAAGGTAGTCAATTTTTTTCTTTTTTAGTCCACTTTTTAATAGATTTAGAAATTTTTTAAAAGTATCAATATTGGCAAGTCCTCCATGAACTTCTTCAGTTCCAACTTCGTAAGATATAGGGTGGAGGTTATTGTTTTTTCTGAAATTTTCGCTGTGCAAGATTAGTTCTATAGTCCTACCTACAACTGTCTCAATTTTTATTTCTTTATTAAAAATATCCACAGTAGGATCAACATGAAGAAGATCATATCCAGCAAGCATTGCAGCTTCAAAGGATTTTTTTATCCAATTCATAGCTTTGTTAAATTCCCATTTCTCTATAGCTTGGATATCTTTTACCCATGGTCCTCCATGATCCACAGCAACAATAATTGGACCATTATAACTGATCCGACTTGATTCTTCCTTTATTTTTTTTACAAGTTCATTTTGAGTCCAACCAGTATAACCTCCATCAATATCCACTTGATTTAAGGTTGCAGCAAATTTTATAGGAGCCTTAGCTTTTTTGGCAGAATGAAGCGCCGCAATGAGTACATTTTCTGAATTGGGACATACAGCAAGTAATGTATAGTTTATATTTTCTTTTTTTGAAAGATTAAAAATTTTATTTAGTAATAGTTCTGTAATTGGAATACCCTCTTCCTTGGAGAGGATTCTTATTTTACTGTTGTCAATATTTTCTCTTATATACATTTTAATTATAAGGTAAATATAATAATGGTTTTTTATGCTTATTAATTCTCTCTATTAACTTTACAATAGTTTGTTTTTATAATAAAATAAAAATCATAATATTTCAAAATTATTTATAAAAAATCACATTAAATTTATAAAAATTTATGAAGAATAATTGTCTTGTTATAGGAGATCTAAATATAGTGATGATTTGCTATTATTTATGCACTTCCTGCGGAAAGGCTAATAAAGAATAATGAATTGGAGAGAGAGATATTTCAATTTAATTTCTGGTAGGAAGGTTGACCAGCTCTTATTCTTTCCGGATATCACCGATTGGTATAACGCACGCAGAACACCTCCTGGTCAGCCACACTTTCTTCCAGGAGCATTCATCCCTGATAGTGACCCCATCCATAAAGAAAATGTAGATATGCCAAAAGAATATCAGGATTTTACCCTTCTTGACTTTTACAAGAACTTTGATTGGGGATTACCTGTGCATCTTTATAACTGGTATGATACAGAATATGAAGGAGTAGAAGAAAAGATTCTTCAGGATGAAAAGAAGAGGATAATACAATATATCTGCCCTGCTGGCGAATTGGAGAGGGTGTATATACTCGCTAATGATGGCAGTTGGGCACCTCATGGGTATCTTGTGAATGAGCTCAAAGAACTTGATATTGTCAAGTATATAGTTTCTCATTCAAGGATAGTTCAAAGACCCGATAGATTCAAAGCGATTTTGGATGAAATAAATGGTCAGGGTGTTATTGATATTCCCATATGGCGTTCACCTTTTGGAAAACTGATTCATGAATATTTGGGATTTGAAAAGACAATCTATGCACTTTATGACCACAAAGATGTGATATTAAGATTTATGGAGTTTCAAGAGGAATATGACCTTAAAGTTATTGAGATGGCTTCCAATTATCCAGCTAACATCGTTATCATCAGTGACCATGCTGATGAGAATCTAATCAGCCCAAAATTCTATAAAGAATATTGTATTCCTTTCTATCAGAAGGCTACTAAAATTCTTCACGATAAAGGCAAGATAGTCTCCACCCACCTTGATGGCAATTTTAAGAGCTTCTTTCCCTATCTTATGGATACTGGTTTTGATTTACTCGATGGCTGCACACCTGCCCCGATGTTTAATTACGAGCCTGAGGAGCTTGCTCTTGCTTGTAAGGGCAGAATATATGCATATTGTGGAATTCCCGCAACCTTGTTTATTCAGCACTTAGATGACTCTAGGATAGTTGAGTTTGGGGCACGCATTGCCCAGGCTTTTAAGAATCGGGTCATTCTCAACGTTGGAGATATTCTTCCTCCCGGTGGCGATATAAAGCAGGTTATAAAACTTGGAGAATGGGCAAAGACCCTTATAGTTTGATGACTAAGAAAGATTACCTTTGGAAATAGATCTAAGAATGGTATACTAAATCACAGCATAATCTCCTTTATTATTCAGACTGCCAGGTTAAATGGAACAGATCCTCTTAAGATTCTGGAGGAATACACAGGTAGGTATAGATAAAGAAAAAAATAGTTTGCTTTGCCATATCCACTCTCCATAAATGACAGTACTTGAAATAATACTTGACAATATAATTGTATATGGTAGTATTAGATAATTCGTAATTGTTCAAATATATTAATATTTATTTAAAATTAGTTTGTAAAAATTTACGCAAATAATTATTTTGTTTCCAATCCAGAGGATAATCCTAAAAATAATATTGGATAAATTAAACAACCGATGTTATGGAATAATTTTAAAAGAGAAAATTAATAAGTTATGTATAAAAAATTTACCTTAAAGTGAGATGATAGATGGATATATATTTTAAATTTAGAAGTCTAGTTTTTAGAAATTAGATTTGATGAGTAAAGGGAGAATGAATTGGAAAATCAAAATTATACTTACAAAGAGATAATAACTCAAGTAGAAAGTTGGGGGAAAGTATACAGTGATATTGTTAGTGAGAAGGTTGGTTTAGATTTGAATATTTTTTCTGGTAATTATGATGAAATAATATTTTTTGGTTGTGGTTCATCATATAATCTTTCTCAATCAGCTTCATTTTTTACTAAATCATTACTAAACAGGGAAAGCTGTTTAGCTTTACCAAGTTCAGAGTTATTAATAAATAATGATACATATATTAGTAAAGATAAAAAATATTTAATTATAGGATTTTCAAGATCGGGTGAAACAACTGAGAGTATTAATGTAGTGAAAATTTTAAAAGATAGAAACAACATAACATCTCTCACTTTTTCCTGTAAGAAAGGTAGCACTATCTCACATTTCTCTGATAATCATTTTATATGTAGAGGAGCTATTGAAAAAAGTATTGTAATGACGAAGTCATTTTCAGCTATGTTGTTCGCGTATTGCCTAATGTTAACTAAATTTATAGGCAATAAAGAAATGCTAAATGAGTTTAAATATTTTATGGATTATCTTGATGAAAATATTACTAATTTATTCGCTAATATAAAGATATATTTGGACAAAAATAACTTTAGCTCTTATTTTGTACTGGGGAGTGGATTAAATTATGGTTTAGCTGTTGAGGGTGATTTAAAGATGAAAGAAATGTCCCAGATACCTTCTTACTCCTATCATTTATATGAGTTTAACCATGGACCTAAATCTTTATTAAATGAAAATAGTTTGTGCTTGATTTTAACTCTGAGTAAAAATCTGATTAAAATTAAGAAAATCATTAAGGAAATTTTAAACCTGGGATCTAAAGTTATAGTAGTAGGTAGTAGAGATATTAATATAGCTGATGACAGGAATATAAATTATTTACTTTATGATTCATATTTTAAATTTGACATTATTAAGTCGTTTATAAATATTCCTGTATTTCAGATACTAGCTTATATAAAAACTGTTAAGGAGAATTTAGATCCAGATAAGCCAAGGAATTTGGACTACACAATGATGATATAAGATAGGAGAGTTTATATAAGTATATTGTAGCAATTAATTATGGTTGTAAATATTAAATATCTGGATTTCAATAATTGCTGACTGGAGAAAATTATTTAAAGTTTTTATAATAATTCTATTTAGCCAGTAGGAGGTGATATAAAGACTTATAGTAATACAGTAGAAGAATTATTGAATATTATGGTTAAAACATGGGGGGGATAAATTTAGGATTAAGTGAGAGAAATTTGGATTAGAAACTTTATTATAGATTTTTTAAAGAGAAAGGGGATGATGCTTATGAAACTAAAATAGGTGAGATTTGTTTCAGTTGCTGGTTTAACTATCACTTAAAACAAATCTCATGTGGGTTCTATCACGCTTATTATTAATTTTTAAAGTTAGGAGTGTAAATGAAAAAGTTATTTATTTGGTTAATGTTAGTAGTATTTGCTGTTAATATGGTTTCTATGGGAATTTGCTGTAAAAAAGTAGAAGAAGCAGCACCTGTTGCTGAAGAGGAAGAAGAAGTAGTAGAGGAGCCTGTCCCCGAAGAAACCGTGAGTCCCGAACTTGCTCCCTATTTGGAGGCTAGCATCGACTGGCGACAATTTGAGGGTGAGGAGATAACTTTCATTGGTAACGTCGAACCTAACCAGGAAGCTATTATGGAACTGGTTCCCGTTTTTGAAGAGTTGACCGGAATTAAAGTAACTCATGAACTGGTTAACGAGGAGATTCTTCGACAAAAAACAACTCTAGATGTCACCTCCAAAACTGGTGTCTATGACCTATTATTAGTTGATCCCACCTATATGCCTCTTTTTGTAAAGGATGATGGGCTGGAAGATCTAGGTCTTTTTTTGGAAGACCCCAGGCTAACCGATATAAATTGGTACGATTGGCCCTCAGATTTCCCGGAAGGTTTTTTGCAAATGGGTCAGCAGAATGACATCCAATATGGCATACCATTGCACCTCTCGGGTACTTTGATGTTCTACCGCAAGGATCTATTCCAAGATGCAGGTATTGATGCACCGGCAAAAACCATGGATGAACTAATGGATCAAGCTTCTAAGCTTTACAATCCTGAAGAAGAGATGTATGGCATAGCAATGCGCGGGATGAGGGGTGCTGGATTAAATGTATTTATATGGGTTTGTTTTCTCAAATCCTTTGGCGGAACCTGGTTCGACCAAAACTGGAAACCCATGCTAGACTCACCAGAAGCAATTAAATCTGTAGAGTTCTATGCAGACATTCTTAACGAATACGGACCTCCGGGAGTTTCTAGCTGGGAGTGGAGCAAGACTCTAGCAGCTATGCAAGCCGGTAACGTAGCCATTGTTATCGATACCCCTGCTTTTGCAATTTCAATAGAAGATCCAGATAAATCAAAGACAGCTGGATTGTGGGGCTATGCACCACAACCGGCCGGACCTAATGGCATAACCATGGATCCCTACTCGTGGTATGTAGGTATCAATAAGAATTCTAAAAATAAAGAAGCTGCTTGGTTATTTTTAACCTGGATGACTAGCAAGGAAGTACAAACTCTAATTGGGGGACCTGCAATTTATGTAAGCAGACTATCTGTAAACAATAACCCCGAATGGCAAAAAATCTACCCTTGGTTGAGCGAGTGGCAAACGGCTCTAATGGAAAATGTCAAGTATGCAGATCCTGATGCTCGTCCTCGTATTCCAGAATGGCCACAGGTGGGAGATATTACTGGCGCAGCTCTTGAATCCGTAATAGCAGGAGAAAGCACGGCAAAGGATGCCATGGATGATGCTGTAAAACTAATAACCAAAGTAATGGACGAAGCTGGATATTAATACAGATAGTTGGTAATTTATCAATGATATGGATTAAATGGAATGAATTATCTAGGAGAGGGTCATTAGTGCCCTCTCCTAGAGAACAGCAGGAATTAGTGAAAAAGGAATTAGTGAGAAAATAGGAAAATGAGAGGTAGAAGAAAAGAAATAGGCTTGTTCTTAGGACCAGCGGTTATATATCTAATACTTTTTACTATATATCCGACTATTTATACGTGGTACATAAGTTTTCGTAATTACAGTTTTGGCGAAAATTTTTTCGTGGGCCTTAACAATTATAGGTTGCTTATATTTTCAGATAAAGTATTTCTGGTATCTCTTTATAATACTTTCTTCTATGTGGTGTTAGCAGTAACAGTTGAATTTGTTTTGGGTTTAGCTATTGCAATGTTGTTTAATCAAGATTTAAAGGGAAAAAACACTGCCTTGATCTTATTAATGCTTCCGATGATTATCCCTCCGGTGGTGTCAGCTTTGACTTTTTTAATGATGTATGATCCTACTCTCGGCTTACCTAGCCACCTATTGAAAGTATTATTCTCTACTCAGGGACCATGCTGGCTGACTGACCCCCGTTGGGCTAAGTTAGCTGTAATATCTATTGATGTTTGGCAATGGACGCCTTTTATGGTTCTTATATTCTTAGCTGGCTTGCAATATATTTCTCCTACTATTGTTGAAGCAGCTAAGGTAGACGGTGCTAATACTCTTCAAAATTTTTTCTACATAACTCTTCCCTTACTTAAGAAGATTATAATTATAGCCATTATCTTTAGAACAATGGATGCTTTTAAAGCATTTGAGAGTATCTTCGTAACTACCAGGGGAGGACCTGGTTATAATACACAGACTATGAATATTTATAATTATTTAATAAGCTTTAACTACTTAAAGTTTGGAAAAGCTGCAGCTCTATCTATTATTATACTATTCATGATAATTTTATTTGCGACTTACTTAGCGAGGTTTTTGAGAAGTGAATAAAACAATAGAATACAAAAAAAAAGGAGTTCCAAGAACAAAAAAGATACTAAGTAAAATCGCAATCTATTTTTTGGTGATCTTGGTTTTGCTTATATTCTTTATACCTATATACTGGATATTAACAACCTCTTTAAAATCAAGCGCTGATGTATTTCAATATAGTTGGTTTTTTAAACCAACAATTTCAAATTATAAAGAGGTGCTCAACAAGGGTAATTTTAAGCATTGTTATATGAATAGTTCACTAATAGCGATATTGTCCACTCTTTTGAGCATTATTATTGGATTCCCTACAGCCTATGCCCTATCTCGTTTTAATATAAAGGGGAAAGATAACTTGGCTTTCTGGATCTTAAGTCTGCGTATGATTCCTCCAATTGTGGTAGCTCTACCCTTCTTTATAATATATATAAAACTAGGTTTATATGATTCGCTGATGGGGATGATCCTAGTCTATGTGGCCTTTAATTTGCCTTTCGTAATCTGGATGTTAAGAGGCTTTATTGAAGAAATACCCAAAGAAATAGAAGAAGCTGCACTAGTTGATGGTTGCTCTCATAAGGATATTATCTTTCGGGTAACTCTTCCCTTATCTATGACAGGAATTTCAGCAACTGCTACTCTTTGTTTTATATTTATATGGAATGAGTTTTTGTTTGCGCTCACACTAACAGGAGTGGGAAGACGTACAGTAACAGTAGCAGTATACAATTTTATTGGTTTCACCGAGATTCTCTGGGGACAAATGAGCGCTGCCTCTCTTCTAGTTAGCATTCCTATTATTATCTTTGGGATATTGGTTAGGAAATACCTTGTTAGTGGCTTAACCCTTGGTGCAATTAAAGAATAATTGAACTAAATTGAGAAAAAAGTGAGAGGAGGATGATTTTTTATGAAGGAATTAGGCATCGGTATAATTGGAGTCGGTTTATGGGGCGAGAATCATCTCAAAGTTTACAAGAATAATCCCAACTGCAGGATTATTGGTCTCTCTGATATGAATGAAAAGAGAGCCGAGGAAGTAGCTAAAAAATACAATGTTAAACTTTGGTCTAAAGATTACAGGACCCTGCTTAATAACAAAGATATAGATATCGTATCTATAGTTGTGCCTGATTTTGCTCATTATGAGCCAGCATGCCAAGCTGCTGAGGCCAAAAAACACATTCTAGTAGAAAAGCCTTTGGCTACGGATCTTGAAGAAGCTAAACAAATGGTACAGACATGTCAAAAAAATAGAGTCAAAATGATGGTCAATTTTAGCAATAGATGGAATCCACCTTTTGTACATGTGAAGAATGCGATTAATGCAGGGGAGTTAGGGCAGCTATTACATTGCTGTATAAAATTGAATGACACAATTTTCGTTCCTACTACTATGCTAAAATGGGCTAGGCAAACTAAGGTGGTTTGGTTTATTGGTTCCCATGCCATTGATCTGTTATGTTGGTTGATGGGTGACGAGATAGAATCAGTATATTCGGTTTCTCTGTCAGTAGTACTTAAAGAGAAGGAAATAGATACGCCAGATTATTTTCAAACTCTCCTAAAATTCAAAACAGGCGCAAGCGCCTTATTAGAAAACTCTTGGATTTTACCTCCTACTTCCGCCAATATTTACGACTTCAAGGCCGAGTTTGTCGGGACCAAGGGAGCTATGTATGTGGATTCTTCACATAATCGGTGTGTGGAGAAATATACAGAAAATGGATCTGTTTACCCGGATATTCTAGGCCTGCATTCAAATAGTGAGGGGATACGCGGATTTGTAACAGATAGTATTAATCACTTCATAAGGTGTGTGTTAGAAGACAAGGAACCTGATATAAAACCAGATGATGGGATTACCAATGTTGCCATAATTAAAGCCATCATTAAGTCTGCAGAAAGTGGCAAAGTGGTGACCTTAGACCAATAAACTCAAGAGAGAGGGTATTTAATACCAACAAATAGGATATTAGAAGGAGATAGTCGAGATAGCTTATTAAAATAGTAAGTCCATAAAAATAATTAATTAAGATTATTACAAATCCTACTCATGATAATCATAATACTAGGGGTAAGTTCAAATATAAATATATTTATTAGTTTAATAACTTTAACACAGGAGGTGATACTAAAGAATGAGCAAAAACTTAGTTTCTCAAGAGATAATTGATGAATTTTCAGTTGCTATAGGGAAAGAAAAAGTATCTATTGATAAACCTACAAGAACGTGTTACTCAATTACTCACGGTCCGGAATTTTTATTACACGATAATTATTTCGACTACTTTTTACCTGATGCAGTTTTAAGACCTTCATGTGCAGAAGATGTCCAGAATATCGTTAGGATTGCGGGTAAATGTGAAATACCATTAGTACCTTCAGGAGGTAGATCGGGTTCTTCTGGTGCAGAAGGTATGCGTGGAGGGATAGTAGTTGATATGTGCAGGATGACTAAAATTTTGGAGTTAGATGAAAAGAACTATCGAATTACCGGAGAAGCAGGAGTCCGCATGGTAGATCTTGTTAGTTATTTGAAGAAAAGAGGCTATATGGCGATTGATTGGCCAGCTTCAGATGAAATAGCTACTCTTGGCTCTCGTGCGGCAATTAATGGGTATAATTGGTGGGAAAATAGATGGGGGAGTGCGGGAACCATAATTCAGGGGATAGAAGTAGTATTACCAGATGGAAATATAGTTCAGCTTGGTAGAGGAGGCAATAGGCCAACAAAGAGTGCAATTGGCTGGAACTTAATGGATTTATTTATTGGATCACGGGGAACACTTGGAATTATTACAAAAGTAACTGAAATGTTCACAGATTTTCCCTCCATATTAGTTTCAAGAGGAGCAGCCTTTCATACAGTTAAAGAAGGAATCGAAGCTTATCTAGATCTAAAAAAAAGTAAATATTCAAATACTGTGTGGAGAGTTGTAGCTAGTGTAAGCGAGCACATGTCTTTTCCCATTACTGTAGGAAAAAGTTGGCCTGACGAAATTGCAATGATGGTAAATTACGATCTTTATGGCGAACCCTCCGAAGTCGAAGGAATGGTAAAATGTGCTCAGGAGATATTAAAAAATCATAATGGATTTACAAGACCAGAAATGTCTGAAATGGTGTCTTGGTATAGTTCACATATGAGTGAGTGGAAAGGTATTAAGGAAGGAATGAATATCGAATTAGGATTAGCGTCACACCTTTTCGGCGATCGGATTAAGACAGAAGGTTATTCTGCTCGACCGGTATTTTTAGATCCAAATATTCCTGATAGTAGCCTTTTAGCTTATTATTCTGAACTTCAAAAACTCCTTGCTACAATAGAAGATGGGAAGACTTACCCGAATCTAGCAGAATGTGTGAAAGTTTACGATCATGGTGCAATTATACCTGGAGTGAGGGGTTTTAATAAAATGTGGGTTGTTTTACATGTTTATCGAAAGAGTATGAACAAAGAAAGTCGCAAAGAGTTTATTGAATGGTTTAAGAAACATATCGAACTTATCTTGCGCTTTGGGGGAGCGATATCAACTACTCATGGATGGTTACCAAGAGAATTAGAAGTAGAATTTATAAAAAAAATAATGGGAGAAAAAGAATATGAATTAATGAAGAAGATTAAAAATTTAATTGACCCCAAAAATATTATGAATCCCAAAATAATTTTTTAGGATATGACCTTTATGAAAAAATATGGTGTATTATCACTCAAAGAATATGAAAAACAACTAGAAAATTGTGTAAGTTGTTATTGTGGGCTATGTAACAAAAATTGTCCAGCTTACACGGAGTTAAAAGATGCTGCTGTTTCACCAAGAGGTCTTTCTGAAGTTGCACTTGCAATTATTCAAGGCAAATATGAAATTTCTGAATTATCTAATGAAATACTCTATTCCTGTACCGGATGCAGGGCTTGCGAGTGGTACTGTACTGAAAACATATTTATTGATGTTAAGACAAGAAAGACAAGAGTTAGTGGAGCTACTGTGACAGAAATACTTAGATCAATGAAAGTAGAAAGTGGGACCATTCATCCGAAGGTGAGAGATGCTCTTAATAATATAGCGAAATATGGGAATCCTTATGGTGGTCTACCAAAAAGTAAAGATGACTGGGTTAGTAATCTAGGAATAAAAACTGATAATATAGATACTATATTGTATGTTGGCTCTCTAGTTCCATATGAGGATAGCGCAAAAATAATGGCTGAGGCTGTTATCGAAGTTATGAAAAAGGCTCAAATAAAATTTGCTATGCTTGGAAGCGAGGAAATGGACAGTGGAACCAGTGCTAGAGTGATGGGAGAGGAAGGTTTATTCGAGGAAATGGTTGAGTATAACTTGGAAGTATTTAAGAGGAACAAAATTAAACATATAATATGCATTTCTCCCCACGATTATGATACATTTATCAATTACTATGAAGATATGGCTGGTATTGAGATCAAGCATTACACACAAATACTTTGGGAACTAATAGATAGCGGTAGAATAAAATTCAATAAAGAATTAAATAAGAAAATTACTTATCATGACTCATGCTATCTAGGGCGTCGGAATGACATTTATGATGAACCTAGAAAAATATTAGAGAGTATTCCAGGGATTGAGCTCGTTGAAATGGAATTTTCAAGAGGAACTGCTTATTGTTGCGGAGGCGGAGGAACTGGCTTATGGATAGATCTTCCGAAAGTTGACATAGATTTGAAACGAGCGGATCAAATTAACGAGGTAAATGTACAATGTGTAGCAGTTGCATGCTCTATTTGCTCAATAATGCTGAGTGCTGCTATGGATAGTAGGGATTATGATATTGAAGTCATAGACATAGCTCAACTTGTTAAGGAATCATATTGCTAATTGGTTAATGGTGAATAATTCACCTTTTTTACTGTTTCGAATAATACTGAAAGTAATAATTTGTTATTTAAAAATTTAATATTTAGTTATAGGGAATTTACTTAAAATTTTTTAAACAATTTCGTTTAAATTTTTATATGAGGTGATGATACACTTTCAATTATATTTTAAATGAAGCAATTTGAGTTATTTACAATAGAAAAAGGTAAATGGTATAGCAGTTAGCCCGATGATAGCAGTAATATATAGGAGTTGGAATAGAAGTAATGAAACATATTTTATTTTAATGAGAATCGGAGGACTTACAATTGAATAGTCTAAAAATAATAGTATGTATTAAACAAGTGCCAGCTAACTCTGACGTCAAGATAGATTATAAAAAAGGAACTTTAATTCGTGATGGCATTTTAACTGAAGTTAATCCTTTTGACATGTATGCAATTGAAGAAGCTGTCAGATTAAAGGAGAGATATGGTGCTAAAATAACAGTGATCAGTATGGGTCTACCTCAAGCTGAAGACTCCTTGAGAGAGGCCCTAGCTATGGGATGTGATAGTGCCATTTTATTAACTGATAGAAAATTCTCTGGAGCAGACACCTTGGCTACCGCTTATACACTGGCATGTGGAATAAAAAAGATAGTTACTTACGATCTTGTGATATGTGGTTTAAAGACAACGGATGGGGATACAGGACAAGTTGGTCCCGGCTTAGCTGAGGAATTAGATATACCATATATAGGTTATGTTAGAAAGATTATAATTTTAAAAGATAGCATAATATGTCTAGAAAGATCTTTGGATGATTGTTATGAAATAGTGGAGTTTCCCTTACCTGCTGTAATTACAGTTACAAAGGAAGCAAATGAACCAAGATATCCATCTTTTAAGAGGCGGCTAATAGCTAAGAAAGCTTCAATATTAGTATGGACTGAAGATGATTTAAGAAGTGATAGAAAAAGACTTGGCATAGATGGTTCTCCAACAAGAGTAATAAAAATATTCCCCCCGCCTCTTCAAGGAAAAGGTGAATTAATAAAAGGACACCCAAATATGCAAGCTAAGCGTCTTATTCAGAAGTTAAAAGAGATAAAGATTATCTAATAGACATTCTATAAAAAGAAAAGATAAAAACATTAAATCGTCAAAGAACTAAGAACTAAAAATTTATAAAAAAATTTGCTCTTTGAAAACTAAATGAGTTAAGCAGCATTCTCAAGAGAAAAGGATTGTAGAAATACCCTGGATGAGTCGTATTCAGTTTTGTTCTTGAGTATGGAATACATCATTCTGGCAAGTTTTACTGCTACCTTAATTATCGCCTTTTTAGCAGGCATACCAGCCAATACTTTATCATAGTAATATTTCTTAATTTGGCTATTATGCTTGATGCAGGCCACACTGACAAGATACAGCATATACCTGAGTTCTTTGGGACCTGCCTTTTGAATGGTGTGATTTTTCCTTCTGTATTTTCCTGACTCAAATATTTTCGGATAGAACCCAATATAGGAGATAAGCTTATCTTATGAGGAAAAACGTGCAACATCACCAACATAGGCTATAAAGTTAGCAATAGTGCCTATTCCAACACCTTTTATAGAATTCAGGATACTGTAGGCGGAAGATCCCCCTGGAGGATCCCTGGGGTCAAGTATAGACTTTATCTCATCCTCTATATCCTTTACTTTTGCACTTAAAGAAGATATCTCCTCCAGTTGCATGGAAATAGTAATTCCCCTGGATTTTGAGGCTTTCCCTGAATAGAAGCTATCCTTTGCAGCATTTATAAGCTCTTTTGCTTTTTCCATATTAAAGTTGCATCCCTTATATCTTCTAAAAATCTTAACTAGCCTTGAGACACTTGACTTTGCCATATGGCAGGAAGTGGGATATTTTGATAAAATCTCTATTGATACTTTGGAGAAAGGATAAGAGATTATCTTGGTGTACTCTGAAAATACCAAGTGAAGAAGTGCTAGTACGCTTTTTTAAAGATCTTTTACCCTTCTCTGGAAAGAATACTTTATTCTAACAAGTTCCCTTAACTCAAGCACAGTATCATCAGAGATAAAAAGGCTTTCATACTTTCTGCCACAGATAAGCTGGGAAATAGCTGTAGCATCGATTGAATTAGTTTTAATTTTATTTCCCAGGGCCTGCCGGTATTTCTTTACCTGATAAGGGTTTAAAAGTATGCAGGAGATATCCTTTTCCTTAAGGTATGAGCACATATTTTCCCAGTAGTTTGAACTTATCTCCATACCGCAGAGGATCTGACTAGGTTTGTAGTTATGGAGCTTGGACAAGAGTTTTGAAATCCCGCCCTTGAAGTTAGTGATAGTAAAGGGTTTAAAGATACTTTCTCCACTGCTGTCAACTACAGCTATTCTGGAATTTCCCTTGGCAAGGTCAATTCCTACATAAATCGTCTCTTTTATGATCTTTCCTTTCTCTTTGAGTTTAGTTTGCTAAGCAGTTTCTTGATCTTTCTAACTTGTAGTAAAGCCTCGTTATAATTAGTGCTCGCAGTTTCTGGAGCCTAAACTATTCTAATCATTACTTTTAAGAGTTAGTAGCAAGAAAGCAATAGTCTAACTAAATTGGTCTACTTTATAGCAGCCAAAAGGAGTAACAATTTGTCTTTCTGCTTAGCTTTATTTGGTTAATATTTTATAGCAATAAATATTCGATTAAAAAATAATTATCTTATTATACGAAGAGTTTAACATGAGATTGATAAGGATTAACAAGGAGAAATGTACAGGATGTGGCATTTGTGTTCAAGTATGCCCACTTGGTTCAATATCAATCGTAGAAGATATTGCTGTAATATCTGAGAGTTGTACGTTGTGTGGAGCGTGTGTTTCAGGGTGTCTTTCTAACACTATAGAAATTGTGGGGAAAAAGGAAAAAATTAACCTATCTGAGTATAGAGGAGTTCTAGTTTTTGGAGAGCAGAAAGCTGGTCTGGTTTCACCTATTGTTTATGAGCTTATAGGAGAAGGTAGAAAACTAGCAGACACGCTGGGCGAGGAGCTGAGCTGTGTAATTTTAGGCAATGATGTAAAGAAACAAGCAAGAGATCTAATAAGTTATGGTGTAGACAAAGTTTTTATCTATGATGTCCCATGCTTGGCTAGCTTTAGGGATGATCCATATACTGACATTTTAATTGATCTTGTAAAAAAGATTAAGCCAAACATCTTTCTTATAGGGGGAACATCTATTGGGAGGTCTCTAAGTCCAAGAATTGCCTCAAAACTTAAAACTGGTCTAACAGCTGATTGCACGGGTCTAAAAATTGACCCAGAAACGAAACTTTTACTTCAAACAAGACCTGCTTTTGGTGGGAATATTATGGCAACAATAAAATGCCCAAACAATAGACCTCAGATGGCAACAGTTAGATATAAAATTATGAAAAGAGCTGAAAAGATTCAAGGATATTGCGGTGAGGTAATCAACATGAAGTTTGATAAAGAAATGATTCGAGATCGAGTTAAGGTTAAGGAAATCATAGAAGAGGAAGCAAATGTAAATATAATAGAATCTCAGCTAATTGTTTCAGGGGGAAATGGTTTAGGTAAACCAGAAGGTTTTAAGCTTATTTATGAACTTGCGTCTTGTTTAGATGGCGTGGTTGGAGCAAGCAGAGTGGCTGTTGATAAAGAATGGATAAGCTACTACCATCAGATAGGTTTAAGTGGAAAGACGGTTAGGCCTAAAGTTTACATAGCATGTGGAATATCTGGATCAGTTCAGCACCTAGCTGGAATGAGTAGATCGGATACTATAATAGCTATTAATAATGATCCATCTGCACCAATCTTTAATGTTGCTGATATAGGTTTAGTTGGAGACCTTTACGAAATTATTCCAGAGCTAATCAAGGAGATTAAAAAGAATAAACATGGAATAAATAATCCATAGAAATTATTATGAATTCTATATATAAAATGCAGAGCCAATTGATGGCAAAACATCAACATAATAAAAATAATATAGCTGATATTTGTAACTATCAAGATCCTTCTAAAAGAATTTTATTTTGGGGCAACTTTCTTTGCGAGCGAATTAATTTAGTGAGGCAATTCGAATGCTTTATTTTAATGAGTAAGATAAGTAGTGTTTATGGCAATTATCCAATTGATTTTAAAAAGATTGAGGACAAAATGAGATCGTTAGAATTATGGTAAGAAAAGTTCTAATTTAGGTTATATTGAATTTATTTTGTGTAGAAAGTCAAAGATGCAAATTTTTTAAAAAAAATATTATTAAAATATATTTCATATATAGAAGGATAAGTGAGTATGTTAATTTAGGTTTGTAGGGTTGTATTTTAAAATTGTAATTTACATTGCAAAGACATTATCAAGAAAATAGTAGTAGATTAGCAAAACATAGAATTGAGAAGTTAATTCTGAATTACTGTAAAAGTGATAAAGGCTTACAATTATGTTCAATTTAAAAATAAAGAATTAATAAAGGTTTTGAATGAAAGAAAAAATAGTAAGGTGTATTGATAAAAATAAAAAATGGCTTATTGACAAGCTTGTTGAAATTGTATCAGTTAATACAATTAATACTCCCCCACATGGTAATGAAAATAATGGTCAAAAGATAATTGATAATATTTTTAAAAATATGGGTTTAGAAATAGATAGATTTTCTCCAAATGAGGTAAGTGGCTTTAAAGAAAGCAAAGTATGTCTAAAAGGTAGAGATTATACAAATAGGGATAATTTAGTTGGGTCTAAAGGCAAAGGTGAAAAAAAGACATTAATATTTAATGGTCATATAGATACAGTGCCTTCGCATATTTTTAAGTGGACCAAAACTAAACCTTTCGAGCCGAAGTTAATTGATGGAAAGATATATGGTTTAGGATCTTGTGATATGAAAGGTGGACTTATATCATCTATATTTGCCTTAAAGGCAATTATTGGTCTTGATATTTCTATTAAAGGTAAAGTTATTGTAGAAAGTGTAGTAGATGAGGAATTTGGTGGAGCAAATGGTAGCCTTTCCTGTGTAAAAAAAGGTTACACTGGTGATTTTGCGATAATTGCTGAGCCTACAGTTATGAAAATTTGTGTAAGTAATGTAAGTAGTAGGGTAATAGAAGTAAAAATTACTGGTACCAAAGGACTGAATTATGCAGGAACAGATGTTAAAGGGGTAAATCCAATGCTCTTGGGGGCAAAACTTATTGTTGCGTTAAAGGATTATGGGAATTTCTTAAATTCTCTAAAAGACAAATATGAAGTATATAAGGAAATAGATAAGCCGATAAGGTTTTTATTCTCTGATATTAAAGCTGGTGAAATTGGTCCTGATAAAATACTCACAACTCCTGAAGAATGTTTAGTTAGAATATATATGATGAATTATCCTGATGTAAATAAAGATAAATTTACTGATATAATGCTTTCATTTCTTAAAAAATATCCTGATATTTATAAATATATTGAGAATGGTTCAATAGTTTTTAAAGAGAAAAACAGATTTATAGAGGGTGGAGATTTTAATTTGACTGTTGATAATAATAAAGAGTTTATAAATAAAATTGTTGAGAATGGAAAAAAATTAGCTAACAGAGAATTAAACATAAGTGCAATGCTTAGAGGAACAGATTTTTTTGCTTTTATTAACTATGGTAATACTACTGTGGTGGTGTTTGGTCCGGGAGGTTGAAACTGACATGCACCAGATGAGTATGTAAATTTATAGGATTTGTTAGGCTTATCAAAGATATACGCAGGGCTTATTTATTATTATTGCCGTTGATTGTTTAAATTGTGTAGATTCGAGTGGAGAACAGTTTAAAAGTGGATAGTGCTCTAAACCTCTTTATAGATAAGAGTTTCAAAGTTTCGTGAGGACAACAATTTTTAAAGTAATGAGGTGGAAATTGATGCAAATAATGGCTGTCGGGGTTGATATTGGAGGAACTGCTACAAAAATTGCTTTGGTGGATATAGAGGGAAATATATCAAATTTTACCAGTATTAATACGATAGATGCATTAAACAAACGCGAAAAATATTTAGAGGATTTATATTCAAATATTTACCAGGTTATAGCAAATACTGGTAGCGATTGTGTTGGTATTGGAGTATCTATGCTCGGACTGCAAATGGAAGACGGCAGCGGGACGTTATATTCCTCAAATGCCCCAGGCTTTAAAAGATTTAATATCCGCTCAGCTCTACAAAAAAAATTTAATATGCCTGTAACTGTTACAAATGATCTAACAGCACATGCATTAGCAGAATATTATTTTGGTATCGGGAAGATGTATAAACGATTCCTGAGTGTTGCAATGGGAACGGGTGTTGGTTGTACGATGATATTAAATGGTGAACCTGTCATATTATTTGGAGGGACTTCAGGTGATTGTGGTAGAATCATTATCGACCCGAGCGCTGAAATTAGCTGTGGAATGAGTGTACGTGGGTCTGCTGAAGCATTGTGTGGTACACATGGTATTGAATACCTAGCGAAAAAATATTATGGGGAGAATGAAAACATTGTTGCAAGGGATGTCATAATAAGAGCCCGAGAAGGTAGGGACGAAATTGCAATTAAGGTAATGAAAAAAATTGGTTTTTATTTAGGGCATCTAATTGCAAATTTGTCAGTAATATTCTTTCCGCAGATTATTGCAATAACTGGCGGGACTGTCAAGGCGGGTCCTGTTTTAATAGAAGCAAGTAGAGAACGATTTAATGATCTAGTTGGCGAGTTTCACATGATGCTTGGTGAGGTAAGTGGCACAACAGTAATTGATATAAAGAAAGGGGTTTTGGGAAGTGATGCCGGTATTGTGGGTGGAGTAATACCTTTGTTACGTCCATACTTACTTAAGAAAGAGTAACGTCCAAGACGTGAAAGAATCTTAAGTTTAGATCACTAGGTTCAAAATATTTTATCTTGCATGATGAAGGGAGATTGATTGTATGAAGTTATATATTAAAGGTGGAAAAGTATTCTTACCAGGCAATAGAACATTATATAAAACGCTGGTTATTGAAGATCAGATCATACTTGATATTATCCCGAATAGCTATAAACCTGGTAATAATAACAAAGTAGTGAACGCAACTGGTAAGTGGGTTGTTCCAGGGTTGATTGATCTCCATGCTCATGGAGCTTTGGGTAAAGATGTTATGGATTGCACCTGGGATGCTATACATACGCTTGGAAGTTTTTTTGTTGCTCATGGTGTAACCTCCTATTTACCAACAGTATGGAGTTCCACACCCGAGTTGATGAGGAAAGCCATAGACAATGTAGTAAATTGCCCACAACCTGAAGATGGTGCGAGGCATCTCGGTGTTCATGTCGAAGGGCCATATCTAAATGTCGAGCATCGTGGGGCACAAATTAAAGATTCAATTAGAATACCTGATCCGTTGGAATATAGGAAATGGCTTGATTCAGGCATTGTTCGTTTAGTGACTATAGCGCCAGAGAGTCCAGGTGCTTTGGAGTTTATCGATGAAGGCATAAACAAGGGAGTCAAATTTTCAATTGGTCATAGCGGTGCCAGCTATGAACAGGTTATTGAAGCAGCTGATCATGGACTTAATCAAGCCACCCATGTTTTTAACGGGATGCTAGGACTGCATCATCGTGAACCTGGAACAACAGGGGGCGTCTTAATGGATGAACGAATCTATGCTCAAATTATCGCTGATGGTGTACATGTCCATCCTGCAATGGTAAAACTTTCTGTTAGAGCTAAAGGGATTTCTAAGATTATCCTTATCACAGATAGCATTCGTGGGGCGGGATTGCCAGATGGATACTACAATAATTATAGCCAACAGTTTACTGTAAAGGACGGTATTTCGCGTACCCCAGCAGGAGGATTATCCGGTAGTACATTGACCCTCAATAAAGCTATAAAAAATATGATAAAATTTACAGGCATGCCTTTAAATGATGTACTACCAATGGCAACATCAGTACCTGCAGAAACAATGGGATGGGGTGGACAACTTGGGGTATTAAAACCGGGAGCTGATGCAGATGTCGTCATACTTAATGATGATTTGATCGTGGAAAAGACATTTGTTCTCGGTAAAGAAGTGTTTTCAAAATAAAACAAGAAAGGATTTTATTATGTCTAGTTTTGCTAAAACGTATATAGAAAAAATTGCTGATCTCTTAAATCGAATCTCTTCAGAAGAGGATAGTAATTTTAATGCTGCTGCAAAAATATTAGCAAATGCGATTGAAGGGGATGGGCGAATTTTTGCATGGGGGAGCACCCATTCGTCAACTACAATGCAAGATATCTATCTCCGGGCAGGAGGGCTGGTACTGGTCAATGCAATTTTCATCCCGGGGTTGGAATCGTTACAGGTAAAACCATTTGGAATAACGAGCAAGATGGAGAGATTACAGGGTTATGCAGAAATTGCTCTGGATTATGCTCCAATTCGAAAAGGAGATGTGTTAATAGTCGTATCTGTTTCAGGGAGGAATGCAGTTCCAATTGAATTTGCAAAGGTCGCCAAAGAGCGGGGGATCAAAGTGATTGTTATTACTGGACTCGATTACAGTAAATCCGTGGAACCTCGACACCCTGATGGCAAGAACATGTATGAATATGCGGATGTTGTGCTTGATAATAAAGCTATTGCAGGGGATGCCATACTGGAGGCTGAAGGTATGAAGCAGAAATTCTGTCCTGTTTCTGGTATTACAAGTACAGCAGTTCTTCAATGCATGGTTGCTGCAACTGTGGAGGAATTACTTGCACGTGGAATTACACCACCAGTGTTTATGGCACAAAATGTAGAGGGTGGTGAAGAGTATAATAAAAAGATTTTAGCAGAAAATAGCGATCGGATTTTTTACTTGAAGCCATTATAATAAGGCAAAAGGTAAATTCAGATGTTAGTAAATTAATGAGAATTAAGAAAAGGATATTAATGACAAAGAGTAAGGAAAATTTATTTATCGAGGAAAGAAGAAATGAAATTGTTAAATATTTAAACAAAGTAGAGAAAGCTACTGTAGAAGA
>Ga0114919_10001124_pt1 | contig 21481 bp, 15 predicted proteins | sample BlataG_FD_88682 | JGI IMG/M metagenome (GOLD analysis project Ga0114919, IMG submission 88682) | Deep subsurface microbial communities from Black Sea to uncover new lineages of life (NeLLi) - Black_00105 metaG | ecosystem: Environmental > Aquatic > Marine > Oceanic > Sediment | place: Atlantic... | reverse complement strand
CCCTCCCTCCTCCCCTTCCTCCCCCTCCCTTCCAGGCCCAAAACAGCTGCAACATAGTAGCCCGTATCTCAGAAAAGAATCTCCTCGCCCTCCATTCAGGCATCTACGCCCAAGGCACAGAAGGCACAGGAGAATCCTCCATCCGACTCATCAACCCCACTGGTCACGCCGAACAACTCTCCGCCTCTCTAGTTCTTGGTACCAAATCAACCACCAGCTACTCCCTAGATCTCACCAAACCCAGACCATGGGGCAAAACCATCATATTAGATGCCAAACTCCACCAAGACAGGCAATCCAAGGAACTCTGGTCTTCTTATTGTGAGTTGGTACGTGGTGGTGTGGTCACCATTGCTTCTGAAGACGGGCATCATGCTCTCTCTCACATAGCTGCTTGGAGGCAGTTGAGCGACCCTTCTGGTCATGCTTCGCGTGCTGTGCTAGGTCAGCTAGGTGATTCGTTTAAATCTGCTTGGAGATATGTGTACAGTGTTAGTACGTTTGATAATGTAGGCAGTCCCAGGAGTGGGTGGGGGTACAGAGCAGAGACTGAAGTGACGGGGCTTGCACCTGATCCATATCTATTGAGGCATATTAAACATCAAATAGTGACAAAGATAGCTCTACCATTGACTGATACTTCGGCATTTTCACTGACTTTAGAGACTGGGGCTTTGTTTCCTTGGGGCAGTGGTGGAGGTGGTGGAATGAGCAATAGTGGTGGTGGTGGTCAAAGGAGGGGGGGATCATTATTTGAACAAACTAATAGCGGTACTACTACTAATACTAATGGGGGGAATATCACTACTCCAATTAGTGATAGATTCTTCCTAGGTGGATTGGGCCCTGGTGCATTGAGAGGATTTAGGAGATGTGGTGTTGGGCCTAGTGATGCTAGGCGGGTGAGAGTACAAAGAGGAGGAGGAGATATTGATAATAATAAGAGTGAGGAAACCCCATCATTTGGAGAGCTTGATAGAGGTCGAGATGCACTAGGAGGGGATTTGTTCTTCTCTCTGCTAGCAGCAGTGAACTTTGAGCTGCCATTCGAAGCTGCTAGAGAGGTGGGTATAAGAGGGCATGTGTTTTTAAATGGTGGGAGTTTGGTGGGGCTTGGAAGAGGAGGAAATGGTGTTGGTGGTGTTGGTGAAGGAGGGAGAATATCTGGTGTTAAAGGTAGTGTGAATGAAATGGTGTCTAAGATAAGGTGGTGTGTAGGAGCTGGACTGGTATGGCCAACACGGATAGGAATGCTGGAGGTAAATGTGTGCAAGGTGTTGTCGCATCAGGTGAACGATAGGCCCATGAGCGGGCCGGGTTTCCAGTTTGGATTTACTCCTAGTCATTGGTGAAGGATGGTAGCAGTTTTTTTAACAAGTTACATGTATATATAAGAAGGTGGAATGATCGATGGCGTAGGTCGAACCACTAATTAACGTATAGTTTTTCCAGGTTTTGGAAGTAAGTAATCAAAATCGGATGCATAGTGATTAGTTCTAGACACACAGGTACAATGGATCAGAAGAACTTTCCTAGCATTCAAGACATCATACTTAACTGGGACTACTATGAAATTTCTCGCGCCATCGCCAAAGGCGAAGGTCCGATCAAAGACCTCCCGACCGTCCCACATCAATTCACCAGCGCCGAGGTAAGACATCACATCATAGAGGAAGACTCATCATTTCTCTATACACATCTATACCAAACCACTCCCATCCCCACAAAAATTCTCCTTACAGGAATATGTCCGCACATTCGAACCACTCCTCCTCGAAGAATCCTCTGCTGTCTTACGCTTTGGTCAAGAAACGGCAGGCCAAGTCCCCCACCCAATCTCCGTCCTTCTCGAACACATAGAGCCCCTCAATTCCTGTGGTACCCGCTACAAAGCCATCCTTAAAATAACAGAACACCAGAAACACAACAAGTCTCTCAAAGGAATCAGAGATGGCATGCTCTTTGCTGAAAACGACATGATTTTAATTACCAGGGACGATCCCAAGTGGGCCAGTAAAGATGAATCTTTCCATGCACTTGCACTGGTGGAGGGAATGGACTGCGACCTAGCAAACCCATCAGCATCAGCAGGGCCTCTTTTTATTAGAGTCGTCTTCTACCTGGATGAGAAGCAGCAAGTTGGGACCAAAGATGGAGTGAAAAGGGTACAGAATATGACCGGGTTGTTTAATTCAAGTATAGCAGCAAAAGCTGTTGCAGCTGCTGCTACTGCTACCGCTGTTGGTGGTGGTGGTGGTGGTAAGGCAACTGGTGGTACTAAAGGTGCTGGTGGCAATAAGAAGGTGGGCGGCAACAAAGTACACCAACTTGGCACTCCTGCAACACCACAATTATGGGTACAAGAACTCTCAAACATGAGCACCATCTTCAGAGAATGGAACGCCATCCATTGCCTCCCCTTTGGTCCCCTTAGATCTGTCATTTTAACGGGCAAACCCTCTGCCAGTCAACTGTCAGAGCGTAATGTTTCCAAACTAGAAGTGCCTCCCCGTATGAGGGCAGTCATGGAGAAACAGTACAATGAGAGTCAAATGCAGGCAGTGACAGCTGGTCTTGATGGTTCTCCTATGGTATTGATCCAAGGTCCTCCAGGGACGGGGAAGACGAAGACTATTATGGGATTGTTGTCTATTATTCTGCATTCTGCCCCCAAAGGTGCTTTTTCTACTACTGTAGCTCCTGCTGCTGCTGCTGCTGCTGGTGGTGGTAAGAAGAAGAGTAATGGTGGTGATATAGAAGAAGAGGAAGAAGAACAAGTAGATGGAGCAGGAGCAAGGAGGAAGAGACAGAAGACGAGGCAAAAGAAAGCTGGCAAAGACAAAGATAGAGAAGGTGGAGAGGAAGATGTTCATCAGTATGCTATCGACTCAATAACAAAGTTAACTCCAGCAACAAGGCAGGCTGCATGGTTGGCATGCTGTCCCTGGCTGAAAGACAACAAAAGAGATAGAATCATCCCAATAGACCAAGCTGATCCTTCCCTGGCATATGGCCTGCTAACAAAATCAGCTGCTATCCGTATAGGAAGCAAAGAAGGCCTGCGAGCCAGGGTGTTGCTGTGCGCGCCATCAAACTCAGCATTAGATGAAATAGTGCTGAGGTTGATCACTGAAGGGCTGCTGGATCAAGAAGGGAAGAGGTTTACGCCCAAAGTCGTAAGAGTAGGAGTAAACATTCATCATAGCGTGCAAAGCGTGGCGTTGGATACTTTGGTGTTGATGTCCCTGGGAAAAAATCAGGCTGGTGGAGCTGCTGACGTGGATGTTTCAAGTAGTAAGCTGACAAAATCAGAAAGAGACAGATTGAGAGCAGCAATCATGGAAGATGCGTCCATTATCTGTACCACCTTGGCATTCTCTGGTTCTTACGCCTTTACCAGACTGGCCAGGAAGTTTGACGTTGTAGTCGTAGATGAAGCAGCCCAGGCAGTGGAACCTTCAGTTCTCATTCCTTTTACCCACGGTGAAACTAAACAAGTCTTCCTCGTCGGTGATCCAGTACAGTTACCAGCTACTGTCATCAGTCAACGTGCTCTACAACAAGGCTACAGCGAGTCCTTGTTCAACCGTCTTCAGACAGCAGGCCATCCGGTTCACATTCTAGACACTCAATACAGAATGCATCCATTAATTAGCGAATTTCCAGCTCGAAATTTCTACTCTGGAGTGGCTCTTCAGGATGGAGAGAATGTGGAGAGAGACACAACTGCCAGATGGCATTCGTCTCCCGCTTTTCAACCTCTGGTGTTTTATGATGTTCCAGGAAAGGAGCATTCTCCTGAGGGTAGTTCTTCTATCCAAAATGTAGCTGAAGCTCAAGTTGTTGTATCTTTATATAGAGAGCTGGTGCATAGGAATCCTGGGTTGAAAACAAAGCCATCTATTGCAGTTATTTCTCCATACAAGGCCCAAGTGGGACTACTCAGGAAGCTGTTTTTGCAGGCACTGGGGCCTTCAAAACTAAGAATGGTGGACGTCAACACCATTGATGGGTTCCAAGGACGAGAGAAAGACATCACCATCTTTTCTACTGTGCGTACCAAGACCAGGGGAGGCAACATTGGCTTTGTCGCCGACGAACGGCGTATCAATGTTGGCTTGACCAGAGCTAGAACGTGTCTCCTCGTCGTTGGTAATGCCACTGCTCTGACCAAGGATTTAAAATGGTCTGCTCTGGTGTCTCATTGCAGGACTAATGGGGTGCTGTATAAAGTCAGGAGGCCTTTTGTGGAGTCTATTGGGCATGTGGCAGAGGGAATGGCTATTCCTGAGGAACCTAATGAGGAGGATGAGGAATTTGTGCCGGGTGTGGAACCTGGAGTGGAGGAGGAGGATGACGCGGTGTACTCTTCTGATGATGAACTGGCTATGTTGGCTGGTTGATTTATTTAATCGAAAAAATGTATTTTTGTTCTGTTCTCTCTCTCTCTCTCTCTCTCTCTCTGATGTCTAGTGTGTTGGGTAACATAAAGGAAAGGAACATTTCATCTCACTTTTACTATTTCCCTCTTCTTACAATATAATATACTAGAGCAACATCACTACCGGGTTCCCACGTTGCAGGCTGTATAATGGTCAAAGTGGCGTTATTAGTATAAGCATAAGCATTAAATTTGACTTGATGGATATCGGCCCCATCTGAAATTAAAAAACAAATCCACCCAAATCCCAATTTGGATTTAAAGCTTAAAAATGAGACATTGGCAAATGATTATTTGATCGTATGCACATAAAAATAAAACTTGATAAGTCATCCCTATGGACTACCACGGGTGGTAATATTATTATTATTAGTTGTTAGTAATAAAGACACAATAGAGTTAGAACAATCGACAAATTAGAATCAGCATGCATGCATTTTTTGTTGAACAATCTAGACGGTTATTTTTTCAAATTGACGTTGACTGTAGCAGCAGCAGCAGCAGCAGCAGTAGTAGTAGTAGTAGTAGCAGCAGCAGCAGCAGTAGTAGTAGTTATATCTTCACCCATCCAGGAATAGACCCCTGTCCATTCACCAGCGCTCTTTCAGAGCAAGCGTGAATGGTGATTGGCACTCCTTTGAACATCTCCTGTACATAACTACCTTTCAGCACTGGTGATGATGATGCTGGTGGGAGTGGTTGATGATGTGGTGGAGATACAGCTGTGGTACCATCACCATGAGGCCTGTCACTTATGGTAGTAGTAGTATTTGTGATCATTAACTCAGCCAGATCACTACCAGGGCCATATGTGTAGTGGTTGGTCTGGATGAGATCGCCATCATTGACAAGGCCGGCTCCCGTCGGCGCAAAGGCGATCTTGCTGTCGTCGGTGGTGGTGGTATTTGTGGTGGTGGTGATGGCAAGATACGATACCTCAGAGTGGTGCTGTTGCTGTTGGAAGGTTTCAGTTGTTTTTTTCTCTTCACATAAGACAATTTTCAGCTTAATTGGTTGAGTTTCGGTTGGTGATAAAGATGGGCGACCGAGGTGCACTTCCTCCTCGCTGCCACTGCTGGTGCAGCTCCTCTTTGCCTGTTGCTTTTGTTTTTCAATGCGCTGCTTTCTCTTCACTCTAACTCGGACGAGAGAGTATCCACAGGATCTCTTGTCACCATCATAGCTGTTAAGGGGGTGGAAGCACGCACATTGCTGGCACCATCTCAAGCAAGGAGTTGAGGTGGAGGCATTGTTTCCCAGAATGAGATGGGCGGGAATGGAGTTGGAAGATGTATGTTTGGGGCACATCCGATACCTCTTGTAGTAATGCTTCTCTTCGGAGATGTCTTGAGTACACCCCAATACTTGGCAGGATGGATCCTCGTTCTTAGTTCTCCCGAAGAACCTGCCAGGCTTTATTCTTGCAGCATTTTCCTTAGTGTTATTCATTAGACCGCTGCTGGCATCGGAGTTGTAAGCGCTTTTCATGATTGTTAATAGATGGATGCGTATGTTCTTTTGAGGTAGATATCCACACGTAGTTGGAGAGACAGAGAACCCTAAGGCCTATTTATCAAATTGTTGTGCTCCTTAGTAATTAAAACACAAAACCCTTGCTAACAAATGCTATGTCAGTGCAAGTTGTACTGACCATGTGATTCAGAAAAGAACAAAGAACAAAGGAATGCAATTGAAATGCAAAATGGCGGCAATTTAAGGATATTATCTGCAGTATGACACCTGATTGATTTAGGGTCCTCCACCACATGCCATGACAGTCCCGCACCTGCTGCTCTTCTCCCAGCTGGCTCAAATGGTGCACACCGCAGCTTCGGATGGCACTCATTCCATCGTCTTTAGTTATATTATAATAAAACACAAGTAGCAAACAAACATGTCAGCATTGATTTGGGAACTGGTAAAGCACAATAATGCCTTCATCATTACAGGCTTGAATAGTCCTTCTTGGGCGACCACGGCCACGTGGTGGTTGAATTATCGCTTGTCTTGGAGGAGCTTCTTCAGTTGCTGGAAGGGCAAGCCTTTCTTCCACGGCTTCCAAGGCTACAGTCGGGCGACCTCTCCCTCTTCCACCACCTCGGGGTGGAAGTTGCCCTCAGACAGTCGGCGACGGTTTCATGGCTGCTGCACCCTTGCATCAGTGCGTCCATGGGTTAATAGTCGAAGCTGCAGCCAGATGGGCGCGCTGAATACGCATCTGCGACAGTTCCTCCCGCACCATCCCACGGGATCATATTCACACACATGGATTAATAGTGCGTGGGGCCAACCTCCTTGCCTGGGTATTTTTAATTGTGCTATTGGATGCATGTGGAAAAGATTCCCGTTAAAATCCGATTTCTTGAACGCAGGAAACTAATTTAGTGTGTTTATAAATATAGTATAAGATATAGGTATCTGCAATGCAATGCAGTACCATATCTATACCCAACTTAACAATATTTCCCCAACCACTGGTCCATCTCATATAAAGTATGCATCACACTCTCCCTGGCAGTGTAGCCATGACTTTCTTTAGGAAGGACCACCAATCTGGTTACTCCCCCGTGTCCTTTAATAGCAGAATACAACCTCTCACTCTGTAGAGTAAAAGTACCCGTATTATTATCATCCTCCCCGTGAATGAGCAGCAGTGGTTTTTTAATCTTGTCGGCATGCATAAAAGGGCTCATCTTCATGTAAGTGTCGGGGGCTTGCCATAGTGTTCTTTCTTCAGCTTGGAAACCAAATGGTGTGAGAGTTCTGTTGTAAGCTCCAGATCTGCCGATGCCGCATGCAAACAAATGAGGAGCATGTGCGAGGAGGTTGGCAGTCATAAAACCACCGTAGCTATGCCCAGCAATGGCCATTTTATCAGGGTGCCCCACTCCACGACGTATCAGCTCCTCCACTGCAGCTGATGCTGAAGCTGTTAGTTGCTCTAAAAATGAATCATTTGGCTCTTCATCTGCTTCCCCTAAAATGGGAAACCCGGGGCCATCAAGAATAGCATACTTTCTAGCAAGAAATAGTAAGGGGGAAGTAGCACCGATGCTACTAAAAGAGTAGGGAGACTTCCTCAACTGACCAGCTGCCTCTTTAGTTTTGTATTCCCGGGGGTAGGCCCACAGCAGGCACGGCAGGGGACCGTCTTTGTCAGCATCATACGAAGGGAGCAGGTAGAGGGTACCGTTGAGTTCCACTCCATCAGACCTTGAGTATTTGATGATTTCTTTTTGTAGAGATTTCAATGTAGGATATGGGTGAGGGAAATTGCTGATGTTTCTCTCTGTTATCTCCAATTTAGTACTGCCATTACCATTAGTAGTACTACTACTGGAAGAAGAAAAGGTCTTGATATGGAACTGGGGAGGTTCCTCTATCGACTCCCTGGTAGCCAGCATTTTCAGTCCTTTTAATTGGATAGGACCCGGCTCTAAATCAGAGAGGATACTGGATGTAGATTCCAAGTATGGTGGAGATGATTGCCAAATCCTTTCTGTTTCCTTGGTGTCTATGTTGAGAACGTCAAGGAATGGTCTGTTGCCTTCAGGACTGGCTCCGCTTCCTTGCATCAACAATCTCCTCCCCTTTTCTTCTCCTTCATTGTCTAATGTAGCGATGACATATGTACCAAGAGGCGTTCTTCTCATGGAGGGAGCACCGGGGTCAGTATAGCTATCTTCATAACATCTATCAAACAAAACTGTTTTAGTGGTCAGAGGGTCAGCGGGGGGGTCCGGGGAGAAGATGGAGGAGATGCTCCTTCTGGTCTTCCATTCTGATTCGTAAAGAATGGCGAAATCGCCATCTCCCCACGCTACTCCGTTGCATCTCAGATCTGTGTGTGCAATTGTTCTTCTGAGATCAACCAGAGTTTTACCACCAAAACTCTTTGCTGTGCTTGCATCTAGGCAATACACAATATCTCGGGGAGATACTTGGACTGTGGAATCACCACCATCTTGAGCCTCCATCCAGCAAATCTCAGCCGCTTTATCATCACGCCATCCAAGGCCCCTGGGCCCTTTTCTGCAAGAATCAAAAGCAATGGGAATATCTTCCGCTAATGGTAAAGAAGCTATTTCAGCAATAAAGTCTCCCTCTCTAGTCCATAGTTCCACTTTTTTAGGGAACCTTCCACATGGGACTGCATATGAGAATGGCCTTTCAAACCAGCTGATCAACAGGTACTGACCATCTGGGCTGGGAGAGAAGGCGTTGTAGAGTCGAGGACCTGCATCTGCTGCAAGTTTTGATACTTTACCGCTGGGGATGTCTATCATTACTAGCTCAGACTGGCAGTAGTGCTCGAATAGGTGCTCGTCGTAGGGAGACTTGAGGAGGTCTGGGTAGGTTCTGGATTGACTAGATCTGCCATCACTGTTGTCTTCAATACGAGGGCCCAGTGGGGCCAGTGGCTGGTGAGGTGGGGGACCCAGGTTGTTAGGCAGTACAGACGCAATGATTGTATTGCCATCTACCCAATCATAATCTTCAAAAATACCATTAATTGGTCTGTCCAGCAATTGTCTAGCCTTGCCAGTCTTTGCATCTGCAGTCCAGAGCTGCAGAGGGCCACGGGGAGGGTCCCCCGGACCGCCAGCACTTCTCAATGTAAAAGCAATCTTATCACTATCTGGCGACCAAGTGACATAATTCATCCACATACCTGGTGGTATACCAGTCACTTTCATAAGTGTCTGTTCATCTGTAGCAGGAAGAACAAGCGTGTCTGTGAATGGAGTGAAAGCTGCAGCTGTATAATAGCCCATTCGCGAACGTGTGTATTGATCAGGGTCGACTCTGAGGCCGGCAAGTTTGAGTTCAGGACGCGACAGCTCAGTGATGGGAGGGTTGGGTGGAGGTCTAGTGAGTTGCATGACGAGGGTTCTATCTGGGGAGAAGGATAGGAGGGGCTGAGAGGGGGCGTCTACTATGTCGGCGATTTCTCTGGGTGGCATTTGGTAGCCAGAAACTAGTGGAGCCGGTGTTGATGTTGCTGAAGAGGAGGTGAAGGAGGAACTGGAGGCTACTTGTTGAGCTGAGGCAAGGATGTGAGATCTTCTTGGTCTTCTTGCATGGTGTAGCGATGGATGGTGGGAAGGAAGCCTGGATGACGACGATAATAAAGGTGTCAATCGAGGAGGGAGGAGTGTCGGGGGAAGAGATTGCTGGACTGCTCGAGAGAAGTGGCGGTATACTGGACGAAATACGCTGCCTTTACTCTTCAATGAAATCATGCTGGGAGATGATCTCATGTTATACAAATGGATTGCAGTTGTAATACTCTTTTTGCGTGTGGTGAGAATCTTTCTGATCAAGGGTGAGCTCTCTCTATAAAGTCAGAAATAAGGTCTGTGAGAAGTAATTTGTAGATCTACGGTATGTTAGATATACTAACCATAAAACTATGCGTGGCAAGATCAGGGGCATGAAACATTTGAGGTGAGAACAAGCGACATTCCTACCGACATCAGTCCGTTGTGAGCGATGAAAGAAGGAGGCCACTGAAGGCCTGAGGAGTAAGATGGAGTGCCTGCTTTCTCCTGAATATTTGATTTAAAAAATATGTGTGCAGAGTCACCTGCAAGCAGCACTTGATAAATTTCTTTGTAGCAAGTCAAGGCAAGGGCTACTCCTCTTGTCTTCTCTCTCTTCGCTCGTCGTTGGGCGGAGGGATGCTGTGCTTGGTTTAAAACGTCAAGGTCCCAACACAGCAACAATAGTTTACTTTTCTCTCTCATCATCAAGAACTGACGCAAAGATCCAAATCAAGCCTGAATTTCTACGTTAGACACGGCTAAACTCCCATTAAAAGGAGCTTTTCAACATATTTAGTTTATAGCATGCTCTACAGTGGCATTTAGTGATCAAGATGCACGTAAAAGAAATCACCGTAGATGGTTTCAAGTCATATGCACAGAGAGTAGTCATCCCTGGCTTCGACCCGCAATTTAATGCTATCACAGGTCTAAATGGGTCCGGCAAGTCCAACATCCTGGATTCCATCTGCTTTGTGCTTGGTATTACCAATCTTACACAGGTAATTGATCGTGTAGCAGCACATCTCAACCGTTTGACCTACAACACTCCAACCACCAATTCATTCCCTTCCCCAACAACAATTTCAACCAATATTCCGTTTTCCCCCTCCTACAAGTCCGAGCTAACAGCTTACAAGAACTAGTCTACAAGCAAGGTCAAGCTGGAGTCACTAAAGCCACAGTCTCCATAGTTTTCGACAATCGTGATAAGGAGCGCAGTCCAGTCGGCTACGACCACTTGGAGGAGATCACTGTCACCCGCCAGCTTGTCATTGGTGGCAGGAACAAGTACATGATCAATGGCAAAGTAGCAGAACCATCGTAAGTATACCATACATATATTAAGTGGAAAATCAATATTAGAATCCATTCTCAACAACAGATAGAAAACTGATATCTAATTCCTTTCTCCTTCTCTCACGCACACCCTCCTCCCCTCCTTCCTTCTCACAGCCGAGTGCAAAACTTATTCCACTCAGTCCAGCTCAACGTCAACAACCCCCATTTCCTCATCATGCAAGGCCGCATCACCAAAGTCCTCAACATGAAACCTCCAGAAATCCTTGGTCTCCTTGAAGAAGCTGCCGGTACCAAGATGTACGAGACCAAGAAGCAAGTAGCTCTCAGAACAATGGAGAAGAAACAAACCAAAGTGGATGAAATCAACAAAATTCTAGAAGAAGACATCATGCCAGCACTTGACAAGTTGAGAAACGAAAAGACTTCCTTTATGGAATGGCAAAATGCGACTGCAAAAGTCGACCGTCTCAAGCGTTTCTGTGTGGCTTACAACTATGTAGAAGCTCAAAAGCTGCTGAGCACTGGAGAGAGTGAGATACAGCAGACTGATAAGAGGATTGCAGACATGGATGCTGAGTTGTCGGCTCTACAGGCTGAGATTGCTGCCAAGAGTGATGAAGTGACCGCATTGCTGACTGAAAAAGAGCTTCAAACTGGTGGAGAAGTGAAGGAGCTGATGAAGAAGGTGGATGATTTGTCAAAGCAGCTGGTTAAAGACACCAGTGGATGGTCTAATAAAAAAGATTTATTACAAGCAGAGCAGGCTTCTCGTGACTCACTGGTCCGTCAACTAGCAGATTTGGGAGAGGAAGAGCTGGCTGCACGTGTAGCAGCAGCAGAGACTGAAAGAGCTGAAGCTCAAGGTGCCCTTGACGCTGCTGTTGCCAACGTTGCAGCTGCAGAGGCAGAATTGGCAGGAGCTGAAGCAGGAGATGGCCGTGATGGATCAAATCGCTCCCTCCAAGAACGTCTGGCTGATGCTCAAAACGCTCAAACTGAAGCAGAAGCAGAAGCCAAGTCGGCAGAAACCAAAGTGAAGCATTTGACCAAACAGCTAGCAGAGCAACGTAAAACTCTGGCCACTAAAGAAAAGGAAGGTGGCAAGCTGTCTTTACAAGTCGAAACAGAACGCACCGCTGTTGATGCCTGCAAGCAACGCCTGTCCTCCTGCAGCTTTGACCCCTCAGCAGCAGAGTCGTCAGAAAGATCCGCAGATGAAGCTCGTGCAGCTGTCCGTACAGCTCGTGATCGTGTAGATGAACTTTCCTCCCAACTAGCTTCCATCAACTTCCAATACAGAGACCCAGAAAAAGGGTTCAACAGGAGCAGAGTAAAGGGTGTCGTCGCCAAGTTGATCAGAGTCACTGACCCAAAATCCGCAACTGCTCTGGAAGTTGCAGCTGGAGGCAAGCTTTACCAAGTTGTTGTCGACACTGAAGCCACAGGCAAGTCTTTGTTAAAGAATGGAGGTCTCAGAAACAGGGTCACCATCATTCCCCTAAACAAGGTCTCCTCTCGACCCATCTCTGATCAAGTAGCTTTTGCTGCCAGGAAGCTGGTGGGAGACAAGGCCCAACCTGCCCTGGAGCTAGTAGGTTATGATGGAGAGCTAGAAGCTGCCATGAAGTATGCATTTGGAGGAAGTTTCATTTGCAATGATGCCGGTAGTGCCAAGAAGCTAGCATTTGCAAAGGACGTCTCCACCAGGTGCATCACACTAGATGGTGACGATTTCAATCCTGGCGGTACCTTGACTGGCGGATCTAGGGCCAAGGGGGGATCCCTGTTGATGAAGGTTCACGAGCTGGCTCAAGCAGAAGAACAGCTGGAAAGAGAAGAAGCGGTACTGGCACAAGCAGAGGCAGTTTTGAAGTCGATGTCTCAAGCTACAAAGGAATATGCAAAGCTGTCTCAAGAGCTGGAGTTAAAGCAACATGCGTTGTCGTTGATTGAAGAAAGGCTGGCTGGAAGTGAGGCTGCTCAGGCAGCAGCAGCGGTGAAATGGACGGAAGATGAGTTGCAAGCTGCACAAGATGCAGTGACTGCTGCTCAAGAAAAGAAAGTTGCGATGGTGGCTCAAGCTAAAGAGCTGGCAGCAGAGATTGCTTCATTTAGTACAGATAAGGATAAGAGAGTGAAAGGAGCAAAAGACAAGCTCAAGACATCTAAAGCCTCAGTGGAAGATGCAAAGAAAGCTGTCAAAGAAGCAGCAGCAACTCTTCAAGCAGCACAAGCAGAGCAAGAAGCAGCTGAAGGAGAACGTACCTCGATTGCAGAGCAAATCCAAACTGCAGATGCAGCAGTAGCTGATCTTGAAGCTGCTGTCCACCAGCTGGCCACTGTAGTCTCCACTGACAAGGAACAATACGAGGAAGCGTCAGCCTCATTGGAAGAACGTAAAGCCCGTTTGAAAGAATGCGACCAGGAGATTAGAATTGCAACCAAGGAAAAGTCAGAGCTGGAAGAGAAATCACAAATCTACTCTGTAGAACGTAAAAAAGAGGGCAACAAACTGGACAGCATGAGACGAAGCATTGGCGATGCTGCAGAGCGCTGCAGAGCCATGGAAAGAGAGCATCCCTGGATCCCCACAGAAGCTACTCATTTCGGCAAAGAAGGCAGCGATTACGACTGGACCAACAATTCCCCCTCCGACATGTTTGCTGAGTACAAAGATGCCAGTGAGAAAATTGACAAGCTGGGTAAAAAGGTCAACAAGAAAGTCATGGCCATGTTTGAAAAGGCAGAGGAAGAATATGGAGAGCTGAAGAGAAAGAGAGATGTGGTGGAAGGTGATAAATCCAAGATTCAAGAAGTGATGGATGGCCTGGACGAGAAGAAGAAGGAAGCACTGGAAGCCACATGGAGAAAGGTAAATGCAGACTTTGGCAGCATCTTCTCTACACTGCTCCCCGGCACATCAGCAAGACTGGAACCACCAGAAAGCGGCACCTTCCTGGATGGCCTTGAAGTCAAAGTTGCCTTTGGCGGAGTGTGGAAACAGAGTCTCAGCGAACTCTCTGGTGGACAGAAAAGTCTATTAGCTTTGAGTCTGATTCTGGCAATGTTGCTCTTCAAACCAGCTCCTATCTACATCCTAGACGAGGTTGACGCTGCACTGGATTTGAGTCACACCCAAAACATTGGTAGAATGATCAAATCTCACTTCCCTCAGAGTCAATTTATAGTAGTCAGTTTGAAAGAGGGAATGTTCAATAATGCTAATGTGATATTTAGAACTAAGTTTGTAGATGGGGTGTCTACTGTGACAAGGAATGTGAATGAGAGGAGTGGTGGAGAGGAGCAGAGAGGTGGAAAGCAACAGCTGAGTGCTAGGGGGAGGGGACCTCTGAAGGAAAATGTACGGGCGTGAAGGAGAGTTGATGAGAGTCGTTTTTGACCTATGAGTTTCTTCTTTACTTACATAATAATTGTACACTCATAGAGAGACAAGACTTTAAAGGAAGGCTATTACATTACACATACACACATATATGACAATTCAGTCAATTCTTAAGAAGTTCCGGTATCGTTGTTCCCATCATCTTCAAATCTAGTGGCAGTGAAGGTACACGTACCATTGTCGTTGTTGTTGTTGATGGTGGTGGTGGTGGAAGGGGAGGGGAGAGCTAGGGGGTGATCAAATGATGACACTACTGCTGTACCTAGATCCACATTTGATAAATCATTATCTTGTTGCTGCTCAACTGCTACTGATGGTGGTGACGGTGGTTCTTCAGCCTTCTTTTCTACCACCACTACTACTTCCTCCTCCTCCTCTTTTTGTTGACTAATCCCATCTCCATTTTCTGCATAGAAAATATCAACAAATATCCTTTCTGGCCCTTCTTCCTGAGCATCCTCATTGACCTCCTTTTCTTCTTCCTCCTCCTTCCTACTCACCAGCACATCATCCTCCACCACCTCCTTCGTGTTGTTGACTTGTTCATTTTGAAGCACTACTTGTAGCACTGCTGTTTTCTGTTGCCACTCTGCAATGAAATTACCCAACAAAGTCACTACTCGTCCCTTCTCTTCATCATGTAGTGGAAGGCTTTGGAAACATTTCAATAGTTCTGCAGCATCTGCCTCTACTTGTTTCCTCCAATTAACAAAACCTCTGTTTTCTAACCTTGCTATTGGCTGCTGCTGCTGCTGCTGCTGCTGTTGTGCTGGTTGTATTGTATTACTCCCAGTGGTAGTAGCAGTATCATCCCCACCCCTAGTTACCGCAACTGCAACTGCACCTGATGCAAGTTGCTGCTGCTGATCAAGCAACTGCTGCTCCAAACTGGTAAATGCATCAATAGCCGTCGTTGCTGAAAACGTCACCACATTTCCCAGCAATTTCCGGCACCTTTCTTCCTGTAGTATGGGGGTCACTACATTCACTAGAATGGTCACTTGTTTTGCTATACTTGATGCAAACTCACTTGTTTTTGGTAATGTATTAGTATCATCATCATCATCATCATCAGTATTATTTCTATTGCTCCATTGTATGACCAAGCTTGGGAGCTGCCTAGCTCCAGCCTGAGCTCTATCCGCCATAATAGACTGCAACTTGGCCACTATCTCTCCGCTATGTGTCCCTAAATCTTGAGATATTGTACTAAAATCTCTAACGAGCATATTTTGCCTTGGGGAACTGGGCATCGACCCAGTGAATGCCTGCTGCAAATAGGGGTCTACCAAGGCTGATAGAGCGTCAATAGAACTGCAACATAATGCTAGATGCTTGGCTGTGATGCTCCTCAAACCTGCTGCGGTTTGCATGGCTCCAGCGCCGAGGACAAGCTGGCAAGAACGGAGGTTGAAGGCTTTGAGGAGGTGTACTGCTCTTTGGGTGACTTCAGCATTGAAGGAAGGGACTGCTTTACGGAATGCGAGGTAGTCGTTCAGGATGTTGAGCAGGAGCAGCATGCTTTGAACCACTTGATAACATGATGCATTGTTGTTATGGCCACCTATTCTCAGCTTTAATTCAGGTTCACCGCCACCATTATTAGTACCATCAGTATCACAATCATTACCAGCTAGAAGCAACGAGTCTACAAATTGTTGTATATGCCCCGACACAGGAGCTGCCACCCATATTTCTTGGTCTAACATCGCACTCATCCTTCCCATTGCCTGACCATGCATATGATCCATTGCCGACTTGCACAGCTGCTGAATGGCCTGCTTCAACCCTGCTACACTGATACGTGCTCCTACATGATGCGACTCCAACATTCCAGCCATGACGTCAGTTGTGGCGAGGATGTCTTTTAGGATTGCCAGGCTGGCGGGGGGAGTGGATTTTGAGCTGGTGGATCTCGTAGAGAGGAGTTTTGACCAGCGGGATGCTGATGCCAGGGCTAGGAATTTGGTGCATTCTCCTAGATGTGTATCTATTGCTGCATATACAGAAGATACATTCTCATTATTATCACCAATATCAGTACCCGTAGATTGCAAGGAATGTACTGCGGATTGTATTGCTGTAACTAATGACTTGATATGATCCATATGTGCCACTACAACAAGTAGTACTGTCTCCATTGTCATTTGGAATTGCTCTCCTGTTATTCTCTGCAATCCATCTGTCATCCCTCCTGTTTGTTGTTTGATTGGAGATGATGTGTTGGAGGAAAGTGAGGATGCTACTACATGTCCTCCTCTTTTTCCTCCTCCTCCCATAGTTGTACTCTCATTCCTACTAGTAGTGCAGGAAGCTGATGATGGTACCATGTGTGTAGAAGTTAGTTTATCTAAACACGCCTCTATGATATCATCAATAGCCACATGTAGAGCTGCTTTTGAAGTTTCCCTTACCGAATCAATAGCTGCAGGGAGCCTTCCCAACCTCAATAAAGCTGCAATTGGAGGGAGGAGAGATTCTTGTTGCCATTTCAACATCCTTTCCTCTTCCTCTTCCCCTTCTTCTTCTTTATTGTTGCTATTTTCTTCCTTTACTCCCATAATAGCACCACCACCACCACCATTCTTCTTCTTACCACAACCATTATAATGAGTCATCATCAATCCCCATTGCTCAATAGCAAGATGTAAACTGACAGTATCTACAATCCTATCTCCACTCTCCCTTCCCTTGTCTACATGTGTCCTAAATCTAAACAAGGCTGAAGCTGCTGCTGCCTGTGCACCAGTGAATCTGAATCTATCTAAGAGCTCCATCGATGCTGCTTGTTCTATGTATGACTCTGCTGAGGAGAGTTTGGTTGATAGATCTGCAAAACATTTTAGTTTCAGTACCTCTTTATTGTTCTTATTAGTGATGCCAGCAGGACCATTAGTGGTAGTACCGAGTATTCCATGTATCATATACAGTATATTAATAGCACCAGCATAATCAATGCTCACAGCACTACTGCTAGACAGATCATCCATCGGCAGCACTGCTGACAGAGCAGATTGCGCTGCTGCCACACCTCCCATGATACTCAGCATGCCCAGCGTTTCCCTTAAATTGCCCCTCTCCCTCTGCAACTTTTCTGACACCACCATCCCCTGCTCTGTTTCCTTCCTCAACCCATGCGTAGTAGCCTTTATTGAAGATATCGACCTGTGTAGATCAAACACCAGATCTCTCAGATGCTGCACTTCCACGCTGGCTTCAAAAAACGCCTCGTGCCGGGCTTCTATTTCTTTCAATAAATGGCTTTCTATTATGTCCAGGTAAGAAGTGAGGTTGTCTACTGGCGCTTCTACATCATCAGCAGTGCATCCAACACGTGCGGTGGATAGTTCAGTTGACCATAGATCGGGGGACTCTAAGGAGAAGTCGTCTTTAAAAAATATTGAAGGCACTTGTGACATTGCGGCCACTAGGCCCGATCCTGGAATGTACTCTTCTGTTCTTTTGTCCTTATCAGATGTATCCTCTCCTGTGCTGCTATCAGAAAAAGGTGATTGTTGCTCTTGCTGCTGCTTGTCTTTATGTTCATCCTTATATTGATCATGATATTGAGGTAATAATCTGGGAGCAATGACGTTGAGGTATCGGGAGAAATCAGACAAGGAAATCTCGGGTAGAGTTCCTGGAGGAAGAGGAGGTGGAGGAGCATTGTAATCGTCTGAAGGGGCAAAAGGGTTCCACGACCATAAAGTGGAGCCTGGAGGTGCTGCTGAGGGGTTGTTGACGACGGAGACAAAGTCGTGGGAATCTAAGAGAGCAGAGGGCGGTGTGGATGAAGATGAGGAGGAAAGTCCCGTCGACGTGCGACGGGTATGGCTCTTATTCATTATTTTGGTGTGGTATATGTCGGTGCAAAGAAGCTAGCCGTTCATGAGGTTGCTATCGATGGTGTGCACGCTCTTGAAGAAGAATATAGAGGGGTTTTCCAAATGAGAATGAATATTGTTTTGTGATCAGCTGGGGCAAACGTGGGTATTATATGAGATAAATGAGTCTATACAATCAGAAAATATGCTATTGATTGTAAGAAACATTCATTTGTTTGGATTTCGGTAACAAGAAGAGAGTAGGAAGAAAAGGAGAGACCTCCGTTCCTCTGACCCGACTCCAGTGACATCGACAGAGAGTGAAAAAGTTACAGGTTAGGAGCACCCCCAGTCAGGATTGATTAAGTTTGAGGGAGATACACTCAGAGAATATTTAATACATGACACCAGTGGGAGATGAGCCAAATGCACTGACCTAATGCACCTCTCTTCTCCCTTCCACTTTCCCAACTCTGCTTCTCTCTGCTTTTTGGCAGCACAGCCCTTCCTCTCTCGTCGCCCAAGCCACACAAAACTCTTTATCATTTAAAGCGAATAATACCCGCACATTGACCACTAAATCAGCATCACTATTTCATTATATAGTTTTGAATCAACCAGACTATTTCTTTAGATACCAGAAACGAGGCCGATAGGTGATTTTCGTTTTGTGCTGAAACATAGATTGCTTGCACCAGTTAAGATTGCTCCCAACACTGAGGCAACTAAATCCTTGCACCAAACAACATTTGAATAGACTCTAGACATTTATTATAGACTCAAGACACCCTATCTATCCAAGATGCAAATCTCTCACCGACAATCGTCCATCTCTGGACAAAGAGGAGGAGGAATACCCACCACCACCTCCAAGCTGCCTTCCCTCACCACTAGAACCCCACACCCTAGAACAAAACCCCACACCAAAAAATCCAAATTCACTCCATCAGCAGCAGCCCAATCACCAGCAAACATGTCCGTCAAGGAAATGTCCCGACAAATGAAAGACATCCGTCGCGATATGGAACAGAACGAAGAACTCTCAGTCCTCATGGCTTCCCTCAGAGGCAGCAATCTCTCAGATGCAGACTTTGCAGACAGCAATGTCAAGATGCGCCTTGTAGAGGTCATTGACGGCGACGGTGGCGATGGAGATTGCCTGCCACTCGAGTATGATCCCGACTTGATTGCCGACTACTGGGGAAGGCGTCCCGTATCCCTGGTCAGCCGCGTTCTTCAGCTTCTAGGCATCACTGGAGGCTTTTTATCCTCCCTCTTATTAGATTACATCACTGGAGACATTCAGAACAACCAAGTGAAGAGAGCCATAGAGATAAGAAATATTGTGACATCTCTGGGGCCAGCCTACATCAAGCTGGGTCAGGCTCTGTCAATCAGACCAGACATTCTGTCACCAGCAGCAATGAATGAAATGCAGAAACTATGCGACAAAGTGCCATCTTTTGATAGTAAGATAGCAATGGAGCAGATCAACACTGAGCTGGGAGTACCTTGGACTGAGGTGTACAGCGAATTATCACCTGAACCCATTGCAGCTGCTTCTCTTGGACAGGTGTACAAAAAAACGCTCCGCTCCACTGGGCAGACTGTAGCAGTTAAAGTACAAAGGCCGTACGTATTAGAAACAGTGACGGTGGATTTATACATTATCAGATCTATTGGAATGTTTATGAGAAGGTTCCCTGCAATTACTGCCAGAGCTGATCTTGTCGCTTTACTGGACGAGTGGGCTGCTCGTTTCTTTGAAGAGCTAGATTACGTCAGAGAAGGCAATAATGCTACCAAATTTGCTGAAATTATGAAAGAGGATCTCCCTCAGATTGTTATTCCAGCTACCATACATGAATACACCAGCAGAAGGGTGTTGACAAGTGAATGGTTGGATGGAGAGAAGCTGAGTCAGAGCCAAGCTGACGATGTTGGTAAATTAGTAAACGTCGGTGTCATTGCATATTTAAAGCAGCTGTTGGATAGTGGATTCTTCCACGCAGATCCACATCCAGGCAATTTGATCAGAACTCCAGATGGCAGATTGGCCATCTTGGATTTTGGTCTCATGACTCAGATTGATGATAACATCAAGTATGGTATGATTGAGGCCATATCCCATTTGGTACATAGGGATTATGATGCTATAGTCGAAGATTTTGTCACTCTAGACTTCATCCCCCCCGGGACAGACCTGAAACCAATCCTCCCAGCCTTGGCTAGAGTGTTCGATCAAGCACTAGAAGGAGGCGGGGCAAAGAGCATTAATTTTCAAGAACTGGCAGCAGACCTAGCACAAATCACTTTTGACTTCCCATTCAGAATCCCCCCTTACTTTGCACTCATCATCAGAGCTATTGGAGTGCTGGAGGGTATTGCATTAGTCGAGGATCCAGATTTTGCGCTGGTAGATGAAGCTTTTCCATATATTTCAAAACGTCTGATGACAGACGACTCACCCAGGTTGAGGGAAGCTCTGAGGTATATGGTGTATGGAAAGAATAGCGTGTTTGATGCTGATAGATTGATTGATTTATTGGATGCTTTTGAGACGTTTACAGAGGCGTCTAAGTCTGCTAGAGGCGACTTGGATTTGAGTTTGGACGTTGTTCCTTCTTCTCCTTCTGGTAGTGGTCGTGTGAATGGCACTTTGACAAGAAGTGCAGGCATCTCTTCTTCATTGAATAACAGCTTATCTACCATCTTCAATGGTGGTGGTGGTTTCAGCCCTCTGTTCTCACCAGAAACTCTAGCCAGCAACCCAGCAGGAGCCCTATTGGCAGCGCCACTAGCCTTTGCCCTTGCCCCAGCTGCCTTTGCCACCTCCATCATCAACAACAACTCCAACGGCAGCTTCTCGATGGGTGAAACTGGCGACACCCGTACCAGAGAAGCCTTAAAATTTGTCTTTTCACCTGAAGGCGCATTTTTCAGGGAATTCCTCCTCGACGAAGTCGTCAAGTCCATCGACGCTCTGTCCAGAGACCAAATGAGGCAGTTACTGAGCGTGCTGGGCTTACAAAACATGATGGTCCCTCTTCTCGTCCCTGGCCTCACTGGTGGTGGTGGAGGAGGCAGTGGAGTGGTCTCACTGGCCCCTCCTCTCAGTGATGAGGATAGAGCAGTGGTGGAGAACGTAGCCAAGATTGTCAATTTCCTAGCAGGTGGATCACTCTCCAAAGCAGTCAACCCAGGCGCGTTGAGGGAATTGGTTCCCTATTTGCCCGGGTTAGCAACTGAAGTTATACCAGAGTTGAGTAGGAGGTTGGTATCCAGGATTGCTGCTAGAGCAGTAAGGGAGGCTTTGGCTTAAGAAGGCGAGAAAGAAAGATGAGGACGAGGATGAGGGGGGGGGGGGGGGGGGGGGGGGGGGGGAGGGGAGAGGGGAAAATAAAAAAAAAAAAAGACCATTTGGGGGGGGGGGGGGGGAGAGGTGAGAACAAGATTTTTGAGCGAT
>Ga0114919_10001123_pt1 | contig 21482 bp, 27 predicted proteins | sample BlataG_FD_88682 | JGI IMG/M metagenome (GOLD analysis project Ga0114919, IMG submission 88682) | Deep subsurface microbial communities from Black Sea to uncover new lineages of life (NeLLi) - Black_00105 metaG | ecosystem: Environmental > Aquatic > Marine > Oceanic > Sediment | place: Atlantic... | reverse complement strand
GGGGGGGGGGGGGGGGGGGGGGGGGGGGGGGGGGGGGGGGGGGGGGGGGGAGGGGGGGGGAAGGGGGGGGAGGGGGTGGGGGGGGGGGGGGGGGAGGGGGGGGGGGGGGGGGGGGGGGGGGGGGGGGGGGGGGGGGGGGGTGGGGGGGAGGGGGGGGGGGGCAGAGAGAAAGGGGTGGTTGTGAAAACCCCTGTTGTTATTTTGTCAAGATATTTCCGTTGTTAAAGTTTAACAGAAAAGTAAGCAAATTGTACATGTGTAAGGTAATTCTATAAACATCTAGCTACACTTCATTCAAAGATCACTTTCTCTCTTCCACGCTAAATTCTACAGATAGATAGTCTCGTCCCACTTCACGACATCCCTACCATCCACCATCTCTCTCTCTCTCTCTTTCTCTTATATTTAACATTAGCTCCCCTGAGAGAACAATGGAGGTGCTCTATAATCCTCAGGATCCAAATCTAGTTCATTCTCACCGCCAGCCAACGGCTCAAAGTACGCTGCTTCAGCTCTCCTCCTACTGGCAAACCCTCCCATTTTGGAAGACACCCACTCCCAGCCTACCGCAATCAAATTCACACCAATAGATAACAGGGCCAGGAGAGATTCCAATAGTGGCATGGCTGCTTCAGTGAGGGCGTGGCGTTGACCTTCTTGGAGGCAGTGGGACCATACTAGTCCTGATACTATTGCCAGGATGCCGGATACAAGTAGGAAGATGAAGAGGGAATGAATCTTATTGCTGCTAGTGCTAGACCCACCACCTCCACCTCCTCGACCACTGGACTTGCCACCACGTCCATCTGTATCCTTGATAACACCCTTCAACTCCTTGCATTTATCACCATGCACCAATCTTAAATTAGTGGAACTGAATGTATATCCATAATTACTCTTCAACCCAGGACAAGCACTCTCCTCCAGCCCCTGAATGGCCACACAGGTAGCATTAGCCCCTCTTTCAAAGCCATATTCGCACTCTGTATCAGCAGCAGCTGTGCATTTGCATTGCTCCTTGGTAAACGGCTCTCTCTTATACTCCGCCCCTCCATTGACACACCCAGCTTCGCGTTTCCTCCTCTTTCCAGTGTACTTTTCTCCCAACATGCATGCATCTGGTGCAGGGAGCTGCCATGATTCGTAATCACTCGAATCACTGCCTTGAGCACACACTCTCCACCTTCCTCCAATCAGTTCTTGCACATCAATCACGAATATTTTACTTGGAGGAGCAGACCCTCCAGTGAAGCTACATGTTGGGTGTGCCTCTGTCTTCAAGCAGGCGGTACCGTGTACCAAGAAGACAGATCCTGAGTTTTGGAGATCTATTCTGATGTTGTCAACGGTGAGAGCTTCAGGAAGTTTTACTACATCCCAACACATTCCTTCATCCAGAGATAAAAGCAATGTGTCTGTTGGTCCTTCTGATCTATGAGGCGCAATGAGCACCACACCTCCCTTGTCTCCAACTTCATAAATAGCAGTAGCGGGGTAAATGTCCTCCCAAGTGAGACCCCCATCTCGAGACAGCCAGGTACAGTCAGCATCCGGGGTAAAATCCAAATGAGCTCCTACATTACCAGCAGCCATCACCAGACCAGGAGCATTCTCTACCGAGTAGAGATTAGGACGTGGTCCTTCAGGAGCAAACCAACTGGTACTACCATGCAGATGAAGCCTGCAATTGGGATCATCTCCGCTGCTGCTGCTGCTGCTTCCTGCTGGGCATGTGTTGCACACTCCAAACCTATAAGAAGCAGGTGGTTTCAGTCCCTTCCAGTCAGACCCCCCATTTGTTGATAGTTTAGAGGTCATGAATGCAGAGTGGTGGTAGGAAGTACCGGGTACTAGCGCTTCTTTATCTACCGCATTGGCAATAAACGTTCCAGGCAATTCCTCCACTCTGGTGAAATCAGTCATGTAATCTCTTCTATATACATTTTTCAATGAAACAGTATACAAAGAAGTGTTGTAAGAAGGAGCGTATGCATCACTGACGGGGCTGTCAGTCATGGGTCCTGCGCTCCCGGGCTCGGCGTGATCTGCTAGTACAAACACTCCATAATCATCGTGAGTCTTGACCAGATTGTAGCCGTCGTCTTCTAGATTGACCGGCAGACAGGCTTCCGTGAATTCATCACCATCTTCATCACTCATCAGCATGGTGACTGTTCGCCCTTTGACTGATCGGCTGGAGGTAGGAGTCTTCCTGGCCTTGCCATTTGGATCCAGTGGACAATCTGATGGCGTGGCCAGGTAGACTTTATGAGAAACAACTTCAAATAGATTCCCACAGGGGACTATTTTAGCGAAATCAGATTTGAACAGATCTAGACTTACTACATAGTTGATATCATCGTCCCATCCTGGGTACAGCCCCCTGTGACTGCCGGAGTTGCCCAGGTAAACTGTGGCAAAGATGGCTTCGTCTGGTGTTGTTTTCTTGTTGAATTTAGGAAGGGCAGCTCCCCAGTCATAATCACGGAAAGAAGCTACTTTGCCTTTGGACTCGGCAGTGAGATTCTTCCAAGTGGCACCAAAGTCTGGGGAGAAGTGAAGGTCTGCTGCACAGGAAGAGGACCTGTGGTCGATGGAGCAGGCTGGGCGGTTAGACTTGACGAGGACCCAGTCCGGTCGATTGGGGTGGAGTTTTAGATCTGCTGTTCTCATGTCTGTCTGGAAAGGGGATGGGAAGGATTTGAATGTTTCACCGTAGTCTTCAGTGACCCAATTGTGCTTTCCAGCACCTTGGAAGAGGATTTTAGAGGGCTTGGTGGCGTGCCAATGGAGACGGACGACGCCGACGGCTACCATTCTAGCGGCGGTTTCGCTGGAAGGGAGGGCTTGAATGAGGGATTGTGACGTGTCATGCCAGCTATCTGCTTTACCGTGGTTGTTGCTCATCCATAATGGGCCACCTGGGAAGTTGTCAGGTCCAGAGGTGAGGGCGTAGATGTATTTGGAGTTGGTTGAGCTGTCCGGATTTTCTGCCCAAATGAAGTCGGTAATTCTGCTGGTTATGGTGATCTGCGGGGCGTGGAAAATGAATATTAGTGTTGATTTGAGGGGTTACAAAGAGAAAGAGGTGTTGACATGTGCTCAAAGATATGGAATGCGTGAAGAAATGGGAGATTTCTGTATGAACCGACTTACTGGCATGAGGGACCCCTGGGTAGGGTATGTGTGCGTCTCACAGTTTGGTGCATTGCCATATGATAAGAAGTCATTGTGAGATCCAGCTAAGATGAAGACTGGCACTAAGGTCAGCAGAAACATAAAAGAAATGTAAATAAATCGCATCGTCTTCAGTTGTTTTATTTGATCCAGCTGTATTAGCAGTCACTGGGAGTTGTTGATAAACGATGGGTTGTGAGAGAGAAGTAAAATTCATGCAGAATGACTTCCACAGCTACTTGTCAGCTGGTATGTAGGAACCGCCTCTCTCTTCCGTTCAAGGTTGCAGGCAGTCGTGCCCTTCAAGGGGTGCTGCCTGCTGCTGTATATAACATGCATCATTACATGATTTGCTTGTGATTAGTCCATATCACTTCTCTTGAGACACCTCGTCAGGTTCATTCCAATAACGTACACTCACCATCTTTACCTGCGTCTCCCTCCTCCTCTTGGAAGTGTTCGATGCTCAGACGATTCACAACTTCGTATACTGCATCTCTGCAGGCATTATCGGACTTATTACCACTCAACAATCCATCTATCCACCGGTGCATCCAACGATCCTTTGCATCCACAGCTCTGAGTTATGACATCGAGACACTCATCGCTCAACGGAGGGACGTCACCACCAAGTCTGCAGTTCGCCAACTCAGAAAACAAGGCAAACTCCCTGGCACCCTTCAATCCCTCCCAGGCAACACCTCTTTAGACCTCATCTTCTCCACCAAACAAATAGCAGCTGAATGGCGCAAACATGGCCGTTCTGGCTGGGCGTGCCGTCTTTATGACATTGCCATTGTAGACAACTTGGATGCTGCCCTCGCTGCAGCTCAATCTCCTCCCCCTTCTAGTACCTCTTCCTCTTCCTCCTCATCAGAGCCAATACAAGAACAACAACAAATAAAAGGCGTCGTAGAAACATATAGAGCACTAGGTAGACTGATCCACATGACATCTAGCACTGGAGAATTAGAAAATGCAACTCTCTTATACACGCCACCAGAGAGAAGAGTCAAAGTCAACGTCCCCCTCAAAATCTGGGGAAAAGAGGTCTGCCCGGGACTTAAAGCTGGTGGACACGTCAACTACATGAAGAGAGCAGTACCGTGCCTATGTCCAGGAAACAATGTACCGACATCGTTTGAAGTTGATATCAGAAACTGGCAAGTGGGAGATAAGCTGTATCCAGAGGCGTTGATGAAGGGGGGGAGTGTTCCTCAAGGGGTGGTGGTGAAATTAAAGGATGGGAATTACCCATTATTGAACATAAAGAAAGGATAAGTTGTTGTTGCGTAAATGTTTTAATGAGAGAATTGAATTTGGGTTTCTATTTAAATAAAATAAAAAACATTGGTGAAATGGTGTTTGTTGTTGTTTCAGTTCATCCCTCCCTCCTCTCCTCATTCATCATCCTTGATGATGGACTCTGCCTCTGAGTTCTTTGAAAGATTTCTACTTGGTCCAGCTGAATACATGCCCTTCTCAGGATCTAAATCTGCTGCTGCTGCTGGCGTTCCCTTTCTCTTTCTATCTTTCTTTTTTTCTTCTTTTTTTCCATATATCTTATCAGTCTTGGTAACCAATGTTCTAAAGTTCTCCCTTCTCCCTATCTCATTATCTCCCAACTGAGCTTCTCCTGGTGGAATCCTTTTTGTGGATGCTGGCGGTGTTATTTCAAGTTTGGTAGCTGTATATACCTGTAGAGCTTGATGGATGTTGATTTCATCGTCATCTCCTCGTTCTTGTTGATGTTGGGAGAGGGATCTGATGTTTAAGAAGTTGGACCAGAATTTGTCAATGTCTTCTTCGGATTGGGGTTGGCATAGATTCTTGGTGGTACTTCTCCTGCTGTCGGTACTGTTACTGCTAGTACTGCTCAATGATGATGATTTTGTGATCTCCTTCTTTGGCTGTTCTTCTTGTTGTTGTGTCCCGACTTCATCTTCTTTAAGGGCAAAGATATAACGCAATGGCTCTACAATATATTTTTCCATTCTTGCCTTAGCTGCACCAGACATCATTCTTGAGATGAAGTTTTCCTGATCGGTAAAATCAATACCTTCCCTCATCAGTTTTTTAAAACTGTTTTCATCCATATATTCTTTCGAGTAAGAACCTTCATTCCTAAACCCTTCATTCCTAAACCCTTCGTTCCTCCTCTTCCAACCACTGCTGAATTGCTTCCACAGTAAAACAGGGTCTTCCTTGCAAAGCTGGAACTCTGGTAACCCACTGGGGAACTTCAAGCTCATTTCATAAAAATCAACCAAGATAGCAATAGTAAGATTGATCAGCAGATAATAGATGATGGTCACAAAAACAATAAAGTAGATGCTTGCATAAGGAGTGCCGCATGTACCCGGTCCATCACACATTGGATATTGGACTTCGGTATCAAACATATAATTCTCCCAGTCATCAAGGGTAGCAACAACAGTCAACATCATCATTGCTGATATGGTACTGTTGAAATTGTAATAGTAATTGAAGCCAAGCGATTCTTTAGGGTATGTCCCATAGAAGAGCCACACACCCAGGACAGCAAACACGTAAATCATGCCCAACATCAGCAGAAGAGCAGAGCGGAGCCTTGTCCATGCCAATAGCAGTGCACGGAGAATGCGTTTCACTCCATCCATGTACTGTATGAGCCTCAGCAGACCCAGGACTCTCGTCATATAAAGAAAGCCAATAAAGTAACCATCAGGCACCAGACCCTGTGTTATGATAAACACAAGAATACCAATGAATGATGCTATTGCTACAACCAAATCATAAATATTCCAGCCCTTGTAGAAGAATGTGGAAGAAAATATCTTGATGTGCATTCCAAATAACTTGACTTGGCGATCTCGATCAATTGCACATGCCCACCAGCGAACCATGCTCTTGGTGAAGTGGAGCATTGATGCAGTTAGCAAGAAGTAGAAAATAATGGCATTCCATGTGTCACTGGCGCCCCAGTGTCTGGTTGCCATGACAATAAATGTCAAGACAATCACTGAAACTTCCATGATTTCAAACTTGTCGTTGTCCTGCTTTCTTCCTCCATTGCCCATACCTGTTGCTTCTCTCTTATTATCACTCTCCTTGATGATTGTACTGCCTTTACTGGACAATTGAGACTTGTCCGATTGACTTTCTTCATCATAATCGCCAGTGCTGCTCCCATCGCTTTGAGTGGCATCAACGGTGACTCGGAAAGCATACTGTCTAAATCTCCGTGTCAAAGATGATTTGTCTTCCTCTGGTATCCTCGGTTTTCCATCCTCGGTTTTCCTTGGCTTAAAAGTCAGCAAGAAGTGATGCATTTGTGCCCATTCCGTCTCATTTTCAGCCAAATGTTCAGTCAAAGGCCCCTTCTTTTTCATCTGCTGCTGATACTTTGCCAAGATATAACTGATGAAGAGATTGCCAAGAATCAGCCACACAAATATCGAGAAGCCATATAGGTATAATGCTTTTAACACGGTAAGATTGTTGGATCTAACCTTGTCTTGTGTTGTATAATTGTAATGGGCAGGATGTCCCGGATAGTTTGGTTGCTCTTCATTGCCAAGGCTGTACCAAGGAGCTCTAATGCCTTCAGTAAAGCCACTACCAGTAAGCATGATAAACAAAGAAATTATTGCCTCCCAAAGATTATCATAGTTCCAAGGGCTCTGAATCCATACACAATCATTTCCTTCAGTATTCGGGGGGATTGGTGGAGCAGTTCCATTGCAGTGGATTTTTTCAGTCACATAGTTGCCGTCGCACTTACTAAAGTTGCAATAATCCAGTCTCCCTTTAAAGAGCTGGACACCTATAATGCCAAAGGAAAGCATACAGCAAACCAGCACTGAAAGAAGAATGAGCAATTCCTTTTCAGTTAGGATGTCAAACACTTCTCGCAATGTTTTCCTCAATGATTCCAGCTTAGTAAAAAGCAATAAAGGTCGCAAACCAGACATGAGGAAATAGAAAAAGCTGATGCCGGTTGGTCCTGCTAGGAATGTTCCCAGTATACTAAGTATGATGACAGTGAGATCCAACAAGTTGAATAAATACCCATAGCGAGATGTCTTCGTATCCAAGCACCACTGGATTTTTTCCTTTGCATTATCACAAAAAGCTTGGAGCTTTTCTGGGAGCTTTCCTTGGACTTCTTCGCATTCAAATGGACTGAGATTGCATAAGACACAAGACCGACGCCTACCCTCTCTGCAACACATGTAATTGAGGCAGAGCCTGAGAGCCAGGTCACATGTGAGTATACTGAGAAAGAACAGCTCAAAGCAATAAATAAGCCACTTAGTTTCTTCACTATTACCAGGGTGGGCAAATGCAGTGGTGATAGCATTAGCGACTATCAATGTGACCATACACCATTTCCAACGGGAGTCGTCCAGGCAAGAGTACACGAATCTATCAAATTTGTTGCCTTTCTTGTCCAGTGTCTCTTCTAGTTGACTGTACATCGGTTTCTGTGATGCTTTCAGAACTCCTTTGTATTTTTTATCTAGAAGGTAGGGATGAAGCTTGTGTACAAATGCCTGCAGCAGGTTGGCTTTGTTCCTGTTGCAGGTGATGTTTTTGCTTACTTTTCCATCCGGGGATGCTCCTGTGTCATCTGCTCGTTCTTTACTGTTTGTGTCCTTGACTGGTGATGATGGTGATGATGATACGTTACCATGAATGCTTTCGTCGCCAGGAGTATTGACAAATCCTGTCCACCGAATCCAATGAGAACCTTTTATTGCGTTAGTTTTTTTAATCTTCTTCTTCCTAGACAAATTCAGTCCAATTCTTGCAGCACTCTTTACGACACCCTTCCACCATTCTTTTGCATCAGTTGCCAGATCATCATACCTGCTTTTGTCATTTTTTTCTGTTCTTATAGTCCAGTCTTGAAAGAATTCAAACAGAACTGCAATGAACAGGGAGAGGATCAGGTAGTATCCAAAGACGGCAATGGCAACGTAGAACAGCGCAATAGATGGAGTCGTAGAGGAGTCCATAGCCAGCCACAGGGAGGAGTCTATCAGCCCAGCCATTGAGATGAGAGAATTGACAAACGACTCCCAGACAGTTTTAAAACTCATCTGGTCTGGGCATGCTGGCGAATATGAATTCTGGAAAACATCTCTAAACGATGTCGTGGCCACAACTGAGATGACGGCTATTGTATAGAAAACTAGTAAAACAAAAGGCCAGGCCTTCAAAAGTTTATTTCCCAGCACTGAGAGGAAATCACGGCACGTTGGATTGACTGAGAGTAGGCGGAAGCATCTCAATGCTCTTAATGCAGCAACCACTTCAAAACCGTACGACGCTTTATCAACAAAGAGAAGTGCCAGAGAGACTACAGTCACTGTGCAATCAAATAAATTTCCCACATTTAGAAAGTATCTAAGCCCAGACGCCAACATTTTGCATGCCATCTCCACAACAAAGCACCAGAGGAACACTTCATATACAACTTCAAGTCTAGCCTCATAGGCAGAGCAGCCACCTGGACAGTAATGATCAAAAGCAAAAGCTATGGTGTTTCCAACAACCAAGATAGCTACAACTAGCAGCCATCCAAACTTTAAAGTTGGGTAGTTTGGCCGTATCTCCTTGGTGTCGTTGTTTCTATCTTCTGGCTTATACAATAGCTCCCTTGCCCATTGCCATCTGAAATCTAAAGCGGCTTTCAACCACTTATGGATAGTAGTCTCCATCTTTTTCAAACCATTCTCCTCTGCTGGTTGTTGTTTATTACCACCACATACTTTCCCCAGTGGAATTGTCACCAATTTTTTATAATCTTCCCCAAATGCAGGAGCCAACAACATATCAGCAACAGTTTCCTCTCGCTTTTTTTCCTTTTCTAATCTGACTTCGTATTCATACTGGGCTATAACGACAACCAAAACCAAGTTAAGCAACAAAATAGTACCAAGCACTACTAATACAAGGCTATATATAAATGAAAGCCCACTGGTTGTTGCCATTAAGTAAGCAGTTGGCTTACCCCACATAAGTGATGACATCATTAAGAAAGTGTAGAGCAGGGCAGCTGCAATGTTATTGTAAGAAAGATGATCGTTCAATGGAGCTCGATCGGTTTCAACACACTGGGTGCTATTATCGCCAGTGATAGCAGGGCAATCAGAATACTTGGACCACGCCATATTTTTAATAAGACTGCATACATTTTCGTTTCTTTTATGAAGTGGATCATCTATGTAGATGTAGTTGAGGAAATCAGGTCTGTTTTCAAGATCTGCAACGGGGAGGCCAGCATAGCATATGTCAATGTCTGGGATAGCCAGAGCTGCCTTTCTCTCATTTTCTGTACTACTTCTGTTTTTAAAAATATCCATATCCATATACGACTTTGGTACGCATCTATTGTGCAAGGTATTAGTAAAAAAGCCTAACCCAGTGATGCTACCAATCAGCAGCACAAAGCAGAAAGTCAAGAACACATTCCACAGTGTCCGGAGAGATCTTTTAATTGGAGCGAAAGTCTTCAGTAGTCCTGGCCATGCTGAAAAAACCTTCATAAGTAGTGCATATCTTAGATAATACATATTCTTCTCATTTGTATCAATACCATCAGCATAAGACACAGCAGCAAGGATGAAGATGATGAGGTCAAACCATGTCTTGAAGCTGTTCAAATGCCTTCGCTTCTCCGTCAATTTGTACTTGTAATAGGCAAGTACCTGTAGCAGTAGTTGGACGCCGCAAGCTGCTGTTAGGATTACGCTGTAGGTGTTGCTGATTGAAAGCTGTTGGCTTAGGTCTGGGAGAGTGTCAGGTGGGTTGGTACTGTTGAGTTCGTCGAGGAATTTGGCATCGTCCTGTTCAAAGGAGAAGTAGATGAGGGGACAGTATGCTGCTGATAGTATGGCGAGTAGAGCCTGGAAATGTACGTGTTGTAGTATGCTATCTGTAGTATAGGATATGGGGAGTGAGGAGGGGGGGAGTGAGGAGAGGGGGAAGCTCGCAATCGAGAGCAATCCCCTACGTCTCGTTGGAGGAAAGGCTAAGGTTGGGTGCTAGTAATCGTCCATGGGTTGGGAAGAGGTGGGATTGGTTACCTGGCAATGATCTTTTGCATTGTGGTTTGGATTCCTGCTCGCTGAGTTTAGTTTCATTGGCTGTTAATTTCGATTCCATCGCTGGCATTTTGAGGATGCCCAGATTCACGCTTGAAACTGTCAAGTCGGTCATTTAAAATTCGTCTTCGGTCGTTTTATATCACGTTTAATCTAAAGTAATGGTAAATATCACATCAAATCGCCCAGTTTTCACGGTTTTACTGCAGGAAAGCTGCCGGGGGGGGCGAAAGGCGAATGCTCCGAGGAGAGCCTGCCTCTCTCTTGATTTCACTCTTTCTCTTCTACTCCCTTCTCAGGCTCATCAGGGTGACACTCACTCAACCCAGCCATTTCCGCCAGCCTACTTATCCCTTCAAAATATGCGTATTTAACATCATAACGCATATCATACCAATAATTCACTGCAATCACTGGCCCACCATCTCCGCTACTACTCTTCTCATGAGCCACTGCATGCCACCACATAGACGGTAGGTACAACACCTCCCCTGCTTTCACTGTAACTATAAAACAATTCTTATTATCTTCCCTTAGTGGTGGTGATGTTGGTGGTACTTCTAAAGACGACCAAAGGACCTTTGTTCCTGAGGCATCAGGTACCAGCTTCAACTCCATCCCTCTATCCATCTCACCACTACCACCACCACCACTACTACTATCATCATCAACAGGGCACCATTGAGCAACTTCTACCTGTCTCAGCTTCATTCTATACATATCTATTGGTGGATACAGATAAAAGGTCTTAGCTCCAGTAATCACTGCATATAAGTTTTCATAATTGTCTTTATGAAAGGATGTCACTGAGCGCTGGTCGCCAATCCAAATGTTGACTGCATCTGGTGGGGCGTCAAATGCTTCATTGGCCCAGGGGAGGTGGGGAGCAATGTCTGGAAGAAGTTGGGGGAGTTCTTGTGTTAATGAGCTGTTTTGTTGCTGTAGATAGGGTACTACTAGAGAAGAAGAATGTGTGGGTGATGAGGTGGGGTTGGTAATGATGGTAAGAAAGGAGGACAATGGCATTTGTTGCTGATGTGGAAGTGCAAAATATTGCTTTGTGGGATCATTTGGATGGCTGACAATGGCATCCGCTCTTCCATTGGGGGTGAATGCTACTGTGACTGGTTGAGATCCAGCGAGGGAGAGGAGGTGGGTGGGGTTGGACCAGAGGGAGAGGGCAGGCCAGTGGGCGGTGGCACTGGTGATGACTACCGGCTTGTTTGGGGAGACGTAGTCCCTTAAGAATTCGATTGATGATGGGGTGGTGATTCTGGGTATGTATGTGGTGCCAAGATCAAGCTCTCTTAATTCATCGCTGATAAAATTCAAAACATCTCGAATTTTGGCGTCATTCATGTCAAAGGGCAAGGATGGTGTGTTTGGAGACCGGGGGAAACCTTATAACATGCTATTGTATGCATATATTTCTAACAGCTCGATATTTTTTCGATATGACGATCAAAGTGTCATTTGTTGGCCCATGCTGACCCCCAAACAAAAACTGATCGACGTCACTGTTTCCTCTCCCTCTCATCACACAGACATTATACGTACCCAACCTTCCCTCAGCTCCAGTAGCAGCATAATTGTTCAATGGTGATTTAATCGTAATTACAACACAACTGTCAAATGCCCCGTCTTTCCGCAGCAACAAACTCATAACATAAACAAAAGCAAAAACGATAACAACCGTCCCTCCTCCAAATTATTTCGTCTCTTTTTCCCACCTTCTTCTTCTTCTTCAATTTTACTGCTGTACCCACAAATTATTCTTTGGAAATAAGCACACAATCTCACGCATCACCAGCAGGTGGCTGAGCAGGCTGAGCGGGCCACCCCATCTTCTGTCTGGCCTCTGCAGTAATCCTCCTCACATCCTCTTCCTGCAACACATACTCATCTCCCTTCTCAGCTTGAACAGCCTTGATACCATCACTCATCAACTCAGTGAAACGCTGGTACCCCTCTGCAATAGATCGCTGCTGATCTTGAGGGAGATGGGACATGGCCTGGGCCATATCGTGTGCATAGGGTCTACCACGTAGTTGCTCCATGCGGTCGATGCTGGCGTTCATCTCGGAGATGGTGATTGTTGGGTCGTCATGGTTGTGTCCTTGTTGTTGGGGAGGTGCTGCTGCTGCTGCTGTTGATGATAGTGGTGCTGTTCCCGTCAGTGCTGCTGCTGCTGATCCTGGTGGCGGTGCAGGCTGTTGTTGAGGCTGCAAAACACGGCCGTAACCACCATCGCCGCCACCTGTGCCATTGGCAACAATTGCTGGAGCTGCTGCTGCCATAGGATGAGGAGGAGGAGGGGGAGCGACAGCACGTGGGGGTAGGAGAACAGCACCATGTGGAGGAGGGGGAGCAAGGATGTTGACGGGAGCATCGTCCCAACGGTCGCCTTCTCTTCTCCAGCTCAACTCCATGTCGTTGGTGGCGTCAAAGAGGGAATGGTCGTCAATGAAGCTGGACTCTGTCTCTTCCTGTTCTTCAAAGCCAGTGGCGTCGTCAGAGTCATAGCGGAGGAGGTAGAAGTACCTGCCTTGGCCGTCAGTTCTGCCGTCGACTTTTCTGATGATGGTAGCTGGCCACCACTGTGAGAGAAAGAGGGAGGGAGGGTGAGAGGGTTGAGAGAGCGGGACGGGAGGATGACATGAAGGAATGAAGGTGTATACTTACTCTGATTTCTCTGGTTTGTGCTTCGTCGTCGTCAATGAGCCATTTGACTTCAATACGCGCACCTGGATAAAGACCCTTGCGGGAAGGAAGATCGACTTCAATGCGTGGTCTCTGATCGTGTGGGACGGCTCCCCAAGGTAAAGCTGGACCTCCAGACATGTGAAATATGTATAATGCAACAAATTCAAAACGGCTCCAAATATGCAATCGATGCGTACACAAATTCTGGGTCACTCCCTACACCTCGTTCAAATATTGGAGAGGAAAGAGGAACACATCCGATCCTCTCTCTCTCTCTCTCTCTCTCTCTCTCTCTCTCTCTCTCTCTCTCATCAACAGGTAACTCTCTCTTACAGACACCTGCCACTCTCACCAATATCGACTATATAATTACCGAATTTGCCACTTATGGACATCACTATTTATCACCACTGTTACTATTATTATCACTCCATTACTACTTCTCTTCCTCTTTTTCCTCCTCCTGTTGTACGCCCGTTTCTACATCGTCTACTACTGCTGGCGATTCTTCTTTTTTCACTTGACTAGATGTCCCTCCTCCTCCTGTTTTTGCTGCTATCTTTTTCATCGACCCTAGCCTCTGTTCTAATGCCTTCACTCCCCTCTCCCTTCTTCTAGCAGCAGCTGCATCATCTGCAGCAGGCAACAGCCCCAAGATAGCACTACTACTATTAGTACTGCTATTATTATTATTGTTATATAATTCACTCCCATCACCTCTACTAATACCTAATTTAGTAAATTTAGACGTCCTTTGAGCTACATTCTCAGCAACAGGCTGCAACGGCTCTGGGAAAAACGAAGCAAAGCTAAATTCTTCCGACCCATCTCCACCATTTTCATTAAAAAACCTCAAGTACAACCACCCACTATAAGCCCCGAATACTACAAAAGGAATAATTTTAGCTGCTTCATGAAGGGGTAGTGCTATTACTGATGTTAATAGGATATATACAGTAGGTAGGTGCCTGGCTTTGAAGTAGAGGGCCCCTCCAAAGAGACTGACTTCATTGTCCGGGATCACCTGTTTCACTGCAACCAACATTGCAGCCAGGCCACCTTGGAATCCACAAATAGGATTGTACAGAAGATATCCAGCTTGGGATAGGTGATCTCCATTGCCTCTGTTTTCGAATATGGTGATGATGTAGTACCAAAAGGTGAGGCAGATAAAGGTCATGGTGCCACATGCTGCCAGAGAGGCGAGGAGGAATTTGAGAAAGGACCTGGTGCCGTAATGAGGCTCTATGATGCGTGCTAGGAAGAGTAGACCTGTAATGGATAGAATGAGGCCTATGATGTTGCCTTCTATGAGTCCACTGGTGAGTACTTGCCAGGGTTTGACGATGACAGAGCCTGGGACAAGGCCGAAGAAGGAGAGGAGGTGGGGGCGGAGGGGGGGGAAGATGAGTTGAATGGCGTAGCTTAGAGTGAGAATTGCAGCTAGGCCTTTGGAAACTGGTGTAAAATCTCTTAGTATGTCTTGGAGATTAGATGGAGAGGTTGATGGTGCAGTCATATTGGTTTATTTGACGATTGAAATCGAATTTCTTCCTTTGAAAAGTGATCTTGCGTTAATTTCTATGCAATATTGCCGCTGGGTATATTGGCGACGATTTAACAGATTTGTTTCAACTTTGTCACCGTAAGACAGTAAGAAACGTAAAATTATGGATGAAGGGTGGATGTATGCCTAACTAGTTTTCAAACCTTCAGCAGGCTGCCTTCAGTTGAGCGGCTGATCATTTAAATGGCTGGTTTCTCGGCCCACTTTAACAAATTGAGCGCGCATGAGTTATAATTGACAACATGGGCTCTAGATCAATAGATCAAGCCGAAATAAAGTCCAACCTACGCCTGCAAAAGTATAATATCCTCCAATCTCTAGGCTTGACTCCTCAAAACAAATCTCTTCTCCAAACCTCTCATCTCCAAACCTTAGATACCGATCAACAACTCAAAACACTCCTCCAATTAACACGAATTCACTGCTTGAATGCCACAGAACTATATTTCCTTGACGATAGCACCTCCCAATTCACCGCTCCCCTCAACTTTCGTAACGAGGCTGCTGCCATCTCCCTCCTCCTCAGGGAATTCACCACTACTAACAGTGGTAGTGTTCCAGGGCAGAAAAGCAAGCTTATACCAGCCTTGAAAGATTATAGTCGTGCTTTATGGCCCGAGTTTACCTCTGGAAATATCAACCTCGCCACTACTACCACCACCACCACCGCAACAACAACAACAACAACATCTTCCCCTCCGCCACCTCCATCTCCTCCCTCTCCCTTTGAGCAATGGGCCACCAATCCCACCCAAGGCAACATCACCTCCTCCATCAAACTCTCTCAATTCAACAACCTCCGAGGCTGTGCTGCAACACATGACATCCAACCAGGACAACCAACTCTCTCGATCCCCACCTCCACCCTCATCCATCAACACACCATCAACCAAACCGATCTGGGTAAAATGCTCTCTGCCATCGCATCTAAAGCCGGTATTGACATTGAAAACCAACTTATTATCTTTACAATGATCGACCGACACGACCCTGATTCTCAATGGGCTCTCTTTTGGTCATCTCTCCCCGCCAAGTACTACACTGGCCTAAGCTTTCCTGATCACTTGAGAGAGCAGTTGCAAGGAACAGCAGCGTATTACGAGATTGAAAAGGCTCAGAACCATATACAGGCCCAGTATGATGCTACATTGCCCATATTCAATATGCTGGTGCAAGCGTATCCACAGTTATTGAAGGAGGAGTGGTTCAGTTTTGAGATGTACCTCGGAGCTGTGGAGTTGTGGTACAGCTATGCCTTTGCAGTGGAGTTTCCTCTGGATAATGATACTGAAAGTAGTGAGAGTGGTGGTGGTAGTGGTTGTGGTGGTAGTAGGGATAGTGGTGGTAGGGATAGTAGTAAAGATTCCATTGAAGCTGTTGTTTATCAAACGATTTTATCTCACTACTATGAAGAAGAAGAGCAACAACAAGACACACAGGCTTCCACCTATAGAGACGTGATGGTTCCATTTGCATGTCACATCAATCACAGCCCCTGGCCTCATGTAGTCAGATATGGTAGAATATGTCCTACCACCCAGAGACTCAATTTTCCAGCATTCAGACCATGTCCTAAAGACAGTCAAGTGTACATATCATATGGCCCCGTTCCTAATGTGAAGTTGTTGACGTTTTATGGGTTTAGTGTTTTGAACAATCCCCATGATACAGTCCCCCTGAAATTTGATATTCCTTCTAAAAATAAGAATAGTAGCAATGACATGAGACAAAAGGTGCTAGATAGGTATGAGCTGAGCAGTGATCACAGTCTGAGAGACGGTCCATTGGCCCGATCATTATTGGCATACCTTAGAGTTGTTGTAGCTACAGATGATGAATTAATCGCGATGCTTGGCAATAATAATGGCATTGGTGGTGTGGTGGTGGTAGATCCAAGGGGAGGGATGGTAAATGAGGAGAATGAAGAACAGGCAATGAAGACGTTGCATCAGGCTCTCAGTGGATTGCTGGAGGAGGTGGAACAAAGTTGCGAGAGGCTGAAATTAAGTGGAGGTGGAGAGGAAGGGGGTGAAAAGGTGGAAGTGAATGAGAATGGATTGGATGATGGATGGGAGGGGTCTAGGAAGCAGTGCCTGGTATATGTGGAAGGGCAGAGGAAGATATTGAGAAGGAGTTTGGAGGAATGTGTTGTGTTGTGAAAGCGCGGTGAGGGGAGGGATGGGTATTTATTTATAGTGGGAAATGTAGCTAGAGCAGTGTAAAACAATGCTTAAGAGGGATAGCATGTATGGAATAGAATCCATTTGCGCCAGTTATTACGATGTATTCGGCATGCTGAGTTGAGTCCAAACGATGATCAGAATAAAAAATAAGTAATCTACCCCTCGTCACATAAAATTCCAGCCACGTCTGCAAGGTTGGAAGCAACACACCATGGCCAGTTCATCTGACTCAATCCTTCTCACCAAGAAGGCATCCAAACTTGGCAAGGCCGGTTCCACCGTTGCTGGTGTCGTCATGATTAGTGAAAACAAAGTTCGTTGGAGCCCAGATGACCCTACAGACCCTGCACAACCAGTCTCTCTGGATATTCTTTCCATCACAAGTAAGTAATAGCATGAAATAAGATGACATGCTGGTTTACAGCAATACATACAATAGAGCATATCTCTCTCCATTAGTATGTTCAGTTCTGACTCTCCTCTCTCCCTCTCTTTCCAATCACAACAACATAACACTACGTTACAGAGAGACAACAAGTTCCAGGAAAACCCTTGTTAAGACTGCTTTCATCATCATCTAGCCCATTAGGTCTCGGATTTGAATCTGACGAGGACAAAAACGACGTCTTTGATCTCCTTTCACAGCTCCTCCCACCATTATCAGCAGATCATCATCATCAACAACAACAAGGTGACAGTGGTGCCTCACTCCCCTCACCATCCTCCTCACAGGGCTTTCTCCTCCCCACGCCCACACAGAAATCTACATTATTCAAAACAGACCCAGATCTGGAGATTCTTTACACCCAACTGGTTAAACCAGGAGTGTTGACAGAACAAGAGTTCTGGAAACCAAGGCAACAGCAACTCCTCCACCTTCTTCAACAACAACAACAATCATCCACTACTACTACAACAAGTAGAAAACAAAGGCAAGGCATATCATCTGCTCTCCCGGACGTGAGACCAAGCATAGATGGTCAAACAGATAAAGTCACCTTCACAATAACTCCAGAGATAATCCAAATGATCTTTGCAGAGCAACCAGAAGTACACCGAGCCTATCTAGCCAATGTCCCATATGCCATGTCTGAGGTTGCATTTTGGGAAACATACTGCAAATGGGAGCTTAAAAAACAGGCTAAAAGAAGAAGAGCATCCAAAGAAGGTAAAACACTCATAACTGCAGCTGAAGCAGCAGCTATGGAAAAATCAATAGAAGAGGACATGCTGTTTGCTCCTCATAGGAGGGCCATTGCTTCCGTGGAGGCTCAGAGAGCCAAGAGGCAGGCCAAGATGGTGGATCCTGGTGTTGACCTGGCTGCTGATGCTGCAGAGTATTATGGAGGAGGGGGATTGAGTGGGTTTGGAAGTGGAGGGAGAGGGAATGGGAGTGAAGATATCTTGATTAATAAAAGTAATAATAACAGGGGACAAGGTGGAGGTGGATGGGGATTGTCATCAACAATGACAGGTCATAATAACAATGAGGAGGAGTATCATGATGAAGGCCCAAGAACAATAGCAGCACAAATCAACCGACATGCTGCTCTTGTATTGCAAGAATCAGAGGGAGGAGGGATGTTGGCAAGTGCTGAGGATATAAAAGGTAAAGACACTGCTGCTATTGCTGCTCAGTTGGCAAGAGCCCAGGCTGGAATGGCATTGGGCGATAAGAGTGGTGGTAATAATAGTAGTAGTAGTAGTAAAAGGATGCATAGTGGCAGTGTTAATTTATCTGTACCAGATGTAGATACAGTCGATGCTGGACTGCGAAAGTTATGGAAAGAAAGAGCAGCTTCTGGATTAGAAGATCTCAATGATGACAATGATAATGCTCTTGGGGGAGGGAGGAGGAAGAAGGGTCAAGAAGCTATGGGTTTATGGCATCCACAGACGTACTTTCAAACAAATGATGAAAAGGATATGGAAGATATGGAGGAGGAGCAGGAGGAGGATGTAGTCGTATCATTACAAAAGAAGAAGAAGATGAAGAGTAGAAATACAGCTGTTACCAGGGATAGTATGCAAAATATACTGTGTAGAATACAGCCCAATAATCTCCACCTAGCCCCACCACCACCCTCAACAGCAGCTGCAGTACTCCTAGAGCTCAGTGGAGGAGGACAGGTCGACCAAGCTCTGATGAAAGAGTTTGGTCCTGCAGCCGCTGACGCATTGACGCACGATCCAAGGGAAGTGCTGCCTGGTGTGATGGTGGATTTCTTTAGAGGAGAGGCATTGAAAGTGAATGAATTACTTAGACATCTATGGGCTTGTATACCTATTAATGTTGGAAGTAATGTGAGGAAGGAAAAGGGGAAGAGATTGGTACGAGCAGCACAAAGGATAGAGGTAGAGCTGCAAGCACATATAAAAGCAAATGCAGGTGCAAATGAGCAGGTTGTTATTGCTCAGATGGTGAGACCGTTATTGCAGGCTTTGAGAGCAGGGGTAGAAACATGGCAGAGGGAGGAAGTTGCTGCTGTTGCTGCTGCTGTTGCTTGAATAGGGAAAGAGATCTAAGAATGTATCGTCAATGAGATGGACAGAGGTTTCATTACAATGATAGATCTATTTATGTTGATCACATTGTTACTATCAGCTACAGCATAATACAGTATCAATCTTTGTAAGTCATAGCTTTACGCATAGCTCTATATGCGTCATACGGATCTTGATTACCACTACCATCTTGATGTGCTGATGACGATGATGTTCCGTACCCTAATCCTGCACTTTGTGGAACCTTCCCCCTTCGACCTTTATACCTTCCATCATTCAATGATGATGGTGGTTTATATCCTTCATACCTTGTTGTTGTGGCCTCTCCTGCAGGAGACATGGCAGCTGCCATGCTGTTGTTATTCGCAGGATTATTATTATTAATAATACCGCTATGACTGCTGCTATTTTGTACATCGTAATATTGCATTCCTGGTTTATAAGTATCTAAGTGGACGTAGAACTTGTTTAATCTTGCTTCCAAGTAGGGATCTCTTTGGTCTGGAGGGGGAGGGGGATGTATTCTTGCTATTTTGAGTGCGTCGATGGAGAGAGGGAGGTAGGAAGAAGATGGATGAGGAGCAGTGGTGGTGTGTCCTTGGAGTTGTTGATGGTGGGGATTGCTTTGTAATGATGCTAGATGAGGGATGAGTCCTGGTGGAAACGAGAACGAATCAATATTACTATCCATGGCTAATGATGATGGTTGATTTAGGGGGGGGAGACGACAATGACTTGGTTGGGGGAAAGAAGTGGTGTATACCCTGTATCGTGACGAACAGCAGCTGTCAATAGTACATGGTGAAGCATTGTTCGGGAAACTGCTGCACAAAACTGCTGAAAGTGATCTTCACGCCAAATGATTAGAAATTCGCTGGTATGTTTAGGTTTAGAGTAATTTATTGTTTATTCTCTTCAATTCTACCTTAATATTCCGATTACACTGAAGGATGTCAATACGATCGAAGGGCTAAGGGAATTGCGAGGTTTTTGCTGACGACAACCCCATCTGCTCTTCCAACGCTCGCACTAGCTCCTCCTTTCTCATCCTACTCCTTCCAACTACCCCTCTCTCGGCTGCCAATCCCCGCAACTCTCTCAATGTGCTCATCCTTAACTGCCATCTCAAGTCCCAAGTCTTCATTGCTAGTTCATTTTCTCTCTGCCGCCGTAGCTCAATCCTTGTCAACTCGTCCAACCGAGTGTGGCTGTTTCTGATAAATGGCGTTCTCCTCCATGTGAAGAAAGGAGGGAAGCATTGCTGGTCTTCTCTTTCTTTGTCTATTGTGCTAGTTATAGGATATCTGGTAGAGGAGGCAGAAGAAGAAGAGCTTTCTCTGTTGTTTTTGAAGGCAATGTGCAGATATACAGATGCTGCTGTTGCAAGGCCTGCCGCGAGAGCGGCACTGGAGAGTGCTTTTGCTGCCCTAGAGTCCGTGGTTGCAGAACAGACCGTGGATCTTCGTTTGGGGAACGGATATAAGTTCAAGGATTGCTGTTTTGCCTGGGTTTTCGTTTGGTGTGGGATATTATTGCTCCAGATCGCCATGATCTTCAATTATCGAATTTAATTTAAAATTTCTTGAGCCAAAATACCCCCTTACCCTTACAATCAACGCTCTAATCACACAATAAAAATCGTAGTATCAAACGAACTGCGTTCTTTATGGATTGAGATCGACGAAATGTATGCCAACTTTAACTCAACGATGCATCGCTCCTTCTCAGCAAAACACCAGATCTCTAGAGGGCCCATCACCCGTGACTTCATTACCCTTCACTAATTCAATCATCATCTTACTATTACATGCATTCATTAAATCAGTTTAACATTCATAGATATTATAAACATCTATTTTTCCTTTACTGTACATGCATAACAGCCCACCCAGGTCCTAACGACGCCTTCTTTTCCTCTCATCATTATCACCCTCACCACCATCATTATCATCATCTCTTCCTCCGCGTCTTCTCAAATTATACCTCCCACCGGCCTCCTGAGTCTTATTGTTGATATTGTGGATCTCCTCCTCCACAGCCTCCACCCTCTCTTCTTCTCTCTCCTCCTCCTCCTCCTCGCCAGCTTCTTCTTCTTGTTCTTCTTCTTCACCATCAATATGAGCACCAGCAACAGCACCTTGAAGCATATTCAGCATATTATCTAATGCAGCTGGTAACAACCCAGGCAGAGGAGCTGCCATGAATGGACCAAATCCTCCTCCTCCTCCTCCTCCTCCTCCTCCTCCTCCTCCTCCT